>Ga0247840_10004478_pt1 | contig 22068 bp, 27 predicted proteins | sample LaCruzMarch2015__FD_192404 | JGI IMG/M metagenome (GOLD analysis project Ga0247840, IMG submission 192404) | Freshwater microbial communities from meromictic Lake La Cruz, Castile-La Mancha, Spain - LaCruzMarch2015_17m | ecosystem: Environmental > Aquatic > Freshwater > Lake | place: Spain... | reverse complement strand
CAGAATTTTTGTAACTTTACATTTTAATACAAAAAATATACAATGACTGATTACGTTTTGAAGAATGCTAAAATTTTGATAGTGGACGATTTGGATGTTAATATTCAGGTCTTACACGATTTTCTGGAAATTCAGGGATACGAAAATATTCAATCTACAACCGATCCGAGAAATGTTGTAGAACTAGTATTCGATTATCATCCGGATATTATCCTGCTCGATTTAGCTATGCCTTTTATGAGTGGATTTGATGTAATGGAGCAGCTTAAAACAATTATTCCTCCATCTGTTTATTTACCAATACTGGTTTTAACTGCCGATATTACACTTGAATCAAAGCGTAAGGCATTATTGTCTGGCGCATGCGATTTTCTTGCTAAACCATTCGATTTGATTGAGTTACAGGCTCGTGTTAATACACATTTGCTTATTAGATTTAAAAATGAGCAAATTAATAATTATGCTTCACAGCTCGAACGATTAATCGCTACCAAAGATAAATTTTTCTCTATTATTGCACACGATTTACGAAATCCGTTTGTAGGAATTCAGAATTACATCAAGATTATACAGCAGTTTAAAAATTATAATCCAATTGATGTTGATGCACAATTTCAAACAATAGCTTCAACAGCTCAACATGGTTACGAGCTGCTCGAAAATTTACTTCGATGGGCGCGCTCTCAAACTGATACCATTGATATAAATATCGAAAAATTGTGCTTAGCAGATGAAGTGAAAAGTTGTTTTGATCTTATTAAAACACAGGCAGATACTAAAAAAATTGTACTTTCAGCCATTGTCGACCACAATATATTAATTCAATCGGATAGCGATATGCTGAAAACGATTCTACGTAACCTACTTACCAATGCTATAAAATATACCTCAGAAGGCGGTTTAATTACTCTCACTGCAAAATTGGATGCTGAAGCTGTAGAAATTGCCATTACAGATTCGGGCATAGGCATAGAACCCGACGATATCGACCATTTATTCCGTATTGATAAAAACCTGAAATCGCGCGTAGGTACCAATAACGAAAAGGGCTCTGGCTTGGGATTAATCCTATGTAAAGAGTTTATCGACCGCCTTGGTGCTAGCATTGAAGTAGAAAGTGAAGTGGGAAAAGGAACGACTTTTAGAGTAAAATTCTAAAAATGAATAGCGTAAAATATTGATTTTACATAATGTTAGTTGGTAAATAATAAGTTACAATTACTTTATTTTTCAATTAATTTTTCAACAATAGATATTAATTGACTTACAGGGTGAAAATAGGGCATTACTTTTTCTTTATCAAAATCATACAAATCGTCGTAATCACCTTTTTGTCGCCAAGTAAAAAGTTGGGAGTACATTTTTCCAAATTCTTTTGGAATTAAATTAGATAAAATAAAATGTTCAGAGAAATTTGATTTTGCTCCTGAGTGAGTTGTTGGTTTTAGGTCAGAATTTAAAAGTAAAGCCATTACAGCATAGTAAGCTGAATAATATAATCGATTTATGCATGAATTCCACCTGCCATTTTCGGCTAATATTTGAGCATCTTTATAGGTTTCTTTAGCTCTGACAAGCCGATAATTTATTAAATCGTTTTTCGAACCATTCATTTTCAGTATTATTACAGTATTTGTATTCCTTCTCGTTTAATATTCTCAAATAATGGTGTATGTAAATATTTCTTTTTCCATTCGTTTTTTGAATAAATAAGTGGAGATAGTACTTCGCCGGTTTCTAATTCCAATTCGTAAAATGCATCCATAAAGCCTGTTTCGTCAAAAAAAGTTACTTTATTCTTATCCATTAAAATAAGAACATCCCAGTCTGAAGATTTACTTGCAGTACCCCTAGCTCTCGAACCATACAAAAATACTTGAGAATGAGGTGCAGTTTTATTTACTACACCAACAATACGATTGATTAGTTGGTCGTTTGTGCTCATAACTTCATTTATTGTTTACAATTATGTAAATTTTCAGGTGCAAATGTAGGAAAAAGAAATGAAAAATTTAAAAAATTAGGGGTTTTACAGACAATTTGTTGTATATCCGCAACAATCTACCTATTTTTGTGACTACCAACACATTTTATAATGGAAAAATTAAACAACATACATCCAGGAGAAGTATTAAATGAGGAATTTCTTATTCCAATGAATATTTCGGCTTATAAACTTTCGAAGGATTTGGAAATTCCACAAACTCGAATTTCACAAATTATTAGAGGAAATCGCAGAATAACTGCTGATACTGCTTTGCGCTTGAGTTCGTATTTTGGTAATTCAGCGAAGTTTTGGCTTGGGTTACAAGACGATTATGATATAGAAGCTGAAAATAGTTTGCAAACAATAGTTTTTGAACGAATTAAACATAGAAATTCATTTCAAATGATATAATTGAAATGCGAAGCTGTTATTGATTTGCTTTTTCTTAATCCCCGCCATTTATCCCTGCTTGTCCCGATGTATCGGGAATTTTCTTATCGGGAGGGGTTTGGGGTTCTATCTTAAACATCTTATCATTCCTTCGTATTAACTCATTGGTTTTCATGGAGAAAATTCATATTCTTCTGCATCCAGCACTGACCACCAATTTGAGTTGTTGGATAATTAACCATTAAACCACTAACTTCATCAACAAAATCTATAGAAGTTGGACAAGTGATACCTTGAATTCCACAGTCAGCCGGACAATTATCAGTATTTTCATTTATATCACACTCCAAGTCACCACAAGATTGAGCAACCGGACAAGTAGAAGGCGCCATGCCCCTGCTCGCCATTCTTGTAGTTAAAGCCATCCACTCGTTATAAGTTTTAGTTGGAACGAAATAATCATTTAAACTACTGTTTACAATACAAGTGCTGGAAGTTGCGCTATTAGCACTGCTGTTATAGTAAGTGACTTTTTCTGTCAGGCCACCATTAACACGCCAACCCTCATCTATTCTTCCTGCTCCAAACACTAAAAATGGCACAACAATTAAAAAAGAAAAGGGCAACAAGGTGAAGATTTTAAAACGCCAATTTTTTAAATTCATATTTTTAAAAATATCCAAAAATTTATTCATAGATAAAAACTTATCATTAAAATTTTATCATAAAAACCTAAAGCTGACAATTTATTTTGAATGAAGAAAAAAGGACACTTTGTAAAAAGTGCCCTTTTAAAATTTTTGATAGTTTAAGCTTATTTTTTTAATAATCTTAAACCTTTGCCTCTGTTCTTTTTAAACATTGTCCCGATGTGAAGCATCGATGTAAAATTTGGATCAATTAAAGCAATTTCAGAATCACTGCCATATGAATCAGAACACCAAAATGTGGCGATTTTAGTTATATTCATAAACTTCCACTGAAAGGTGACATCCGATATACCATATTCACCATTAGGCAAAGCGGTAAAACCAAAGGCGTCGGTTCCGTTAGAATAAATCCAGTGGCTAGTTCCTTTCTCCATTAAAGCATAAGCTGAATAAGCATATCCGATGAAATTTTTCAGCGTTACAAATTCATGCCCCGATGGAGTTTTAAAGCCAACAATTAATCCTCTTGGATCACTAGTAATATACCAGTTGTACAGAGCGCCGTAAGTTTTTCCAAGTTCGACGTCATTGTTATAGTAACAATAAGCTCCACTTGTACTTGCTAACCAGGCATCAGAATTAGTTAAATTTGGAATTGGGTCGCCATTAGCATAATGTGTTCCCCGAAAATTTTCCTTTAACCAAGTCTGAGTTCCGATAGTAACTGTATGATATAAATTACCATCGTAGTCACTAACCGCGTAAGTTGTAAATGATAAGATATCACTTATACTTTCACCAGCGACGTTTACAGCTTTAATTCGATATTCATACTTTGTGTTTAACTGCAAAGCACTTAAATCAAAATTAACATCAATAGAATTACTACCACTTAAAGTCGCTAATGAAGCTTGAGTCGTCCAAGTACTAGCATTTGCTTTGCGATATTCAATCGAAGCGCTAGTATTGTCTTGATTAGGCGTTACCGACGCTTTTACCTTCGCACTTGTTATAGTTACGTTTTCAGCTTCATAAGCTCTAACGTTTGCAACTAATAAAGTTCCGGTAGTAAAAGTTATGGTTGAACTAATTACTTCTCCAGCTAAGCTTAAAGATTTAACTCTATAAGTATATTGGGTGCTGGGAACTAAATTATCAAGATTAACGCTAGCTTTAATGGCTGTTGTTCCGCTTAATTTTTCAGTCATAACTTTGCTTAGCCAATTTTGGCTTGAACTTGGTCGGTACTCAAAAGTAATATTACTTTCTTCGTTAGGGGTAATCATAGCGACTAAAGTCGCTGAGCTTGTGGTAACATTTTCAGCTGAACGAATAGAAACTACTGATTTTAAAAGGGGTTCGTCAGGTTGTTTGCACGCGAAAAGAAGCATGGTAACACCTATTAAAGTCAATGCTTTGTGTTTAAACGGTGATTTCATGGTACGCTGGATATACGGGAGGTTATGGAGCTAATATTCAAATTGTCAATTCAATTTTATTTTCTAAATATTTATGTACCAATGCAGTAACTATGTTTTGAGATGGAATTCCCATTTCAATTTCTTTTAACTTAAGTTTTCTCATGTCTTTTTCAGTCAAAAGAATATTCATTTTAGCCTTTAATTGTATTGTATCATCAACCGCCTTAATAGCGTTTTTCATATCTAATTTTCTAGTTTTTGATATTTTCAAAAGATTATTTTCATGTTTTTGTAAAATATCAATTTCTTCGGAGTCAAATTGTGGTTTCATTGTTTTTTATGTTTTTTGGTTGCCTTTCTACTTGGAATGATAGTTTTTAAAAAATATTCTGTTTCAGAGTCAATAAATGGAACTAAGTAAATATAGTCATTTACTTCAATTTCGTAAATTTTTTGCCCTGGATATTTGTCTTGATTTGTGTGCTCATAAACTTCTTTTATTTGATGTTGACCTATAGCCAAAACAATTTCTTCAAAAGAAATGTTTCGATTTTCTTTTAACCAATTATTTTTTTCGGTGTTCCAACTATATGGTTTCATTTTGTTAGAAATAATATTTTTCAACAAAAATAGTGGATATTATTCAAATAACAATTTAGAGATGAACTTATTTGTTTAACTTAGCAATTTATTTGGATTTTTCAGAAAGGTTTTGAGCTACAATTTTAAAAAGTTTATCATTTCGACGTATTAACTCATTGGTTTTCATGGAGAAATACGTTCCTTTTTCTACTTTCTCAACTGGTTTTAGTTGTACACGCATTTCTTTTACATAGTCTTCGTAAGCTCCTGTGGTTTCGCCGGTAATGAGGATTTCGTCACCCACTTCGAGGTATTGTGCTTCCAATAAAAATTCGGCTACACCGAGTTTTTGGAAAAAGTTGGTGCATTTGCCCACATATACTTTTTTGTGGGTAGCTTCCGAGCCGTAATTCGCACTCCATTCACCCAATCGCTGTCCGAGGTAATAGCCGTTCCAAAATCCACGATTAAAGACTTTGCTAAGTCGTATGTCCCATTCGACCTTTTTCGCGTCTGTAAACGTCCCGTTTAGAACCGAATCGATAGCTTCGGAGTAACAACCCACTACCGTTTTTACATATTCAGCTCCGCGAGCGCGTCCTTCAATTTTGAATACCCTCACTCCTGCCCGCATCATTTCGTCGATAAAACCAATTGTTTTCAGGTCTTTGGGCGACATAATGTATTCGTTATCAATTTCCAATTCAATTTCGGAATCTTTGTCTTTCACGGTATAACCACGTCGGCAAATCTGATTACAGGCACCGCGATTGGCCGAAACATTTTTTTCGTGCAAACTAAGGTAGCATTTACCCGAAACAGCCATACATAATGCACCGTGACAAAACATTTCGATGCGAATAAGCGCTCCGCCCCTACCCTTTATTTGTTCATTTTCAATGGCTTGATAAATTTCATAAACCTGCTCCATATTTAATTCACGCGCCAACACTACCACATCGGCAAATTGTGCATAAAATTTAAGCGATTCCACGTTCGAAATATTTAGCTGGGTGGAAAGGTGCACCTCCACTCCTACCTGATTGGCATACATCAATACCGAAACATCGGCTGCAATAATAGCCGAAACCTGAGATTCTTTAGCTACATCAATTATTTCGCGCATTAAACTCAGGTCGTTATCGTACAAAATGGTATTGACTGTGAGATAGCTTTTTACCTTATTTTCCTTGCAAATGCGCACAATTTCGCGCAAATCTTCGGTTGTAAAGTTGGAGCTCGATTTGGCACGCATATTCAACTTTTCGATGCCAAAATACACCGAATTGGCACCGGCTTTCATAGCAGCCGAAAGACTTTCCCATGAACCAGCGGGAGCCATGATTTCGAAAGAAGAACGGCCCCCCAGCCCCCTGAAGGGGGAGTTGGAGTTAGTATTGTTTTGTATGATATTCATTTTAAATGTTTAAACTCTTCAGATAGGTTTCGGGTGTCATAATTGATACTTTGCTTGCTTTATAGTCTTTGATATTTCTTGTTATTATAACATCAAATTGTTTTTCAGGTATAGTTGAGAAGTTTTGTAAAGCATCTTCAAAATCTTTAAATTCAGAATTTAATGCATTCAACACTGATTTTCTATCAATTATTGCAATATCAACAATATTCAATAGTTTTTTTATACTATCAATTATTTTCTCGTGTTTTGCTATCTTTCGCAATAAATAATATATATTACTCAGCATTACTGCCGTTACATATCCATTAATAATTCTTTTTTCACACAATTCAAATATACGTGTCGAATCATTAGAAAAGGGTTGCCTGTCTAATAAAAAATCAATTATAACATCTGTATCAATTAAAATATTTTTCATGATAGATATTTTTCTGATAATCTTTCTGTTAATTCTTTTTTTATATCAAAATTTTCAGGCATTTTATACGAACCTTTTAATGACTTTAATGTAGGACTTAAATTAATATCCTTTAATTCTTTTTCCTCCCTTGTTAATGTTTTAAGGTAGTTTTGAATTAATTTTGATAAGCTACTTTGACGATTATGAGCATATTTTTTTGCTTCCTCAATAATTGATGCTTCAATTGTAAGTGTCAGTTTTGTATTCATAAGTTTTTGTTTTTTAAGTTGCAAAAATATAATATTTTTTTTACACGTACAAATAAAATTTTTATTGCACGTAGTATGTTTATACATACACGTTCAATGTTTTGTCGCTATAAAATATTCCCCCTTCAGGGGTTAGGGGTTGTATTTCGGTGTTAGTTTCTCAACCGGAAAACTAATACCAACCCGAACTTGCTGATACGGAAAATCTTTTATACCATACTGATATTGAGCAAAATAATCCATATATCCAGCCAGAATTGTAAATTTAGCTGCGTAAACCAACGGAGCATCGCCATAATCAGCACCATAAGTTGGATGGGTATGCATCCAGCCCCAATAGCCCGAAATGGTGTTCTCTAATTTCCATTTGTCGTTACCTACAATCAATTTTGCGCCATACATGGGCGCATCGTTTTGTCGACTGCCCGAAGTTTCCCAACACAGGAAGCCAAGATTTCCAACCGTACGAATTTCGTTTATAAATTTGCTTTTTGTGTTGAACGATTTGCCAAATTCCACATCGAAATAATATCCCGGTGTATCGTAATAACGCCTTTCATTGAACATTGTTCCCGAAGCAGTTTTCAAGGTTGTATTCAGAATTATGGCTGGAGCATTTTTACGTTCTTTAAGCAACGAAATACGAGTTTGTACATATAAATCACCGTTTGGTTTTCCTGTCAGGTTTCCGTTCATGCCACGTGTTGCACTTAATTCGGGTGTAACGGTATAATTCTCTAAACTAGTAAACCAAAGTTTAAACGAAACGCGCTCGGGTAGGAGAGGGAATTCTATTTTTACGTAGCCATTTGTAGTTTTATTGCCGTAACCAAAGTAATAATCGCCCATTAAGCTTACTATTGTTTTAGTCGGAATACGTGCATCGGTCATTTCTGGAACCGGATTGGCATTGGGTCCAAACCATGCCGGAGCGTATTTTACAGTTTGTGAATACGTTAAGTTTATTATATAATAAAGTAGTGTTATAATAATACTGTATTTGATTTTCATATTATGCAATTACTTATAAATCAATAAGTATACTGATATTCTCTTTCACTTTTTCAATAAGATTTTTGGGTAAATCACCCACTTTATTCACAAGTCTTTTATTATCAATGGCTCGTAGTTGATCAATCATTATATCGCAATTTTCGTGTAAATCTGCCATTCCTTTTTTTAAATGAACTCGTAGAATTTCAGCTTCTTTTTGTACATTTGTTGTTATAGGGCAAACTAAGGTGGATGGATGCTGAATTTTATTCAATAAGTTTGTTTGAATAACTAAAACGGGTCGTTTTTTTCCAGCCTCAGTTCCAATTTGGGGATTCAAATCAGCAATCCAAATTTCAAATTGTTTAACCAACATAATCTATTGATTCAAATTCGGTTAGTACTTTCTTCGATTCATCAGCAACAAGATTCGATTCATTTTTAAGTCGCTTTTCTAACTGAAGTCTTTTTTGAACTTTGTTATAATAATCAATCGCTTCGTTAATATACCTGTTGCGAGGTTTTTTGGTTTTTGCAAGAATATTTTCTGTTTCCTGAAAAATCAAATCGTCAATTTTTAATGATACTGTTTTCATTTGTTTAATTTTAAATCTGCCCCCTAACCCCCTAATGGGGGAATAGAGTTGGTTATTTTATTTTTAATTAGTCTTTACTAAAACTCTAATTTTTTTTTTATTACTATCACAAATGTATATCTTTTTAGTATATACTCAAAATTTTATTTATTTATTTTGTGTATTTAAACAATTTGCCTTGAAAATGAGTTTATTAAATTCATTAGTATAACAATTTATTATTACTTTTGCAACCCAAATATTTATATCCTTTTCTCTGATTCCCCTTTAGGGGTTGGGGGCAACAATTTATGAAGATTTCGAATATAGAATTTCCTGATAAACCGCTTTTTCTGGCTCCCATGGAGGACGTTACCGATCCGGCGTTTCGCCTTTTGTGTAAACGTTTTGGGGCTGATATGTTGTACACCGAATTTGTTTCCTCGGAGGCATTGATTCGTGATGTAAATCGTACGAAACAAAAGCTAACAATTTATCCCCAGGAACGCCCCATAGCCATTCAGATTTACGGTCACGATCCGGTATCGATGGCCGAGGCTGCCCGAATTGCCGAAGAAGCTCAACCGGATATTATTGATATAAATTTTGGTTGTCCGGTAAAAAAAGTAGCTGGTAAAGGGGCAGGAGCGGGGCTACTACGAGATATTCCACGTATGCTGCAAATTACAAAGGATGTGGTAAATGCTGTTAAACTTCCCGTTACCGTAAAAACACGTTTGGGATGGGACGATGATAGTAAAATTATTGTTGAGTTAGCGGAGCAATTGCAGGATTGTGGTATTCAGGCGTTAACAATTCATGGTCGCACGCGCGCTCAATTGTACAAAGGAGATGCCGATTGGAGTTTTATTGGCGCTGTGAAAAATAATCCACGTATGCATATTCCCATTATTGGTAATGGCGATGTTACAACTGCTGAACGGGCATTGGAATATTTTAATCGTTATGGTGTTGATGCAGTTATGATTGGTCGCGGTTCTATAGGTAAACCCTGGATTTTCAGCGAAATAAAACATTATTTCAAAACGGGTGAACATAAACAAATGCTAGCTTTTGATGAACAAAAAGCCATTCTGAAAGAGCATATTATTGCTTCGGTTAAATGGTTGGATGTTGATGATGATATAATACCGGATTTGCTTTTTGATAAACGCCTCAAAGGAATCATTCACAGTCGCCGACATTTGGCTGCGAGTCCTGTTTTTAAAGGAATTCCTAATTTTAAAGATACGCGTATTGCTATGTTGCGTGCTGAAACATTGAATGATTTGTTTGCAATTATTGATTCTGTGGAAGAACCTTTGCAACGAGAATACGTTAATTTGGTCGATGAAACACTTACTTGTATAAAATAACTTTTTAAAATATCAATCTATTATGTTTAAACAATTTAAAATCAAACGTCTTATTCCCCTTCAGGGGTTAGGGGTTATCATTTTGCTTATGCTCACATCTTGTAGTAACAACAAACTTAGTTCAGGTATCGACCTGAAAAATTTAGACACAACTGCGGTTCCGGGAAAAGATTTTTATCAATACGCCTGTGGTGGTTGGATGAAAAATAATCCACTCACTGGTGAATATTCCCGTTTCGGTAGCTTCGATCTTTTAGCCGAAAATAACCGTAAGCAGTTACGTGAACTGATTGAAGAAATAGCAGCTAAACCTGCTGATAATGGAACGGTTGAACAGAAAATCGGCGATTTGTATAATCTGGCTATGGACAGTGTTAAGCTAAATAAAGATGGTTTTAAACCTGTTGAAAATCAGTTGAAAGCTATTGCTGCGCTCAAATCTACTCAGGAGTTAACTAAATTAATGCCCGAACTTTTGAAAACAGATGTAGATACTTATTTTGCTTTGTATGTTGATGCCGACCTTAAGAATAGTAATGAGTATTTGGTACAAACTTATCAAAGTGGAATAAGTTTGGGTGAGCGTGAATATTATCTTGATAACGATGCTCAAACAACAAACATTCGTAACAAGTATAAAGAACATGTTGTTAAAATGTTTCAGCTTTTTGGTTTTGCCGAGCCTGTGGCCAAACAAAATATGGAATCGGTTCTAAAAATTGAAACCCGCTTAGCAACTGCTGCTTACGATCAAATTAAGCTCCGCGACCCACATGCAAATTATAATAAAATGAGCGTAGTTGATTTGCAGAAATTAGTTCCCGCAATAAACTGGACTGATTACCTGAAAGCAATAGGTGTAGCTCAAATTAAAGACATCAGTGTTTCGCAAAAAGAATCGTTAGTTGAGGTTGGTAATATTATTACAACTGAGCCCTTAGCGAATCAAATTGCTTATTTGCAATGGAAGGTTATAGATGCTTCTGCCGGTTATTTAAGTGATGAAATCACGGCTCAAAACTTTGATTTTTATGGAAAAACGCTTTCTGGAAAAACAGAACAATCGCCTCGTTGGAAGCGTGCTGTTAGTAATGTGGATGGTGTTCTTGGCGAAGCAGTAGGGCAGATGTATGTCAAAAAATACTTTCCCGCCGAATCTAAAGAACGAATGTTGAAGCTGGTTAAAAACCTGCAAACATCGCTTGGTGAACGCATTAACGCATTGCCTTGGATGGGCGACTCTACCAAACTCAAAGCAATCGAAAAACTCAATACCTTCCACGTGAAAATTGGATATCCTGATAAATGGAGAGATTATGATAAACTTGACATAACCAAAGATTCGTATTATGCCAATATTCAACGAGCAAGTAAGTTCGAAAGTGAATATATGTTTGCTAAAGCGGCTCGCAAACAAGTGGATAAGGATGAATGGTTTATGACACCACAAACCGTAAATGCTTATTATAACCCTTCAACGAACGAAATTTGTTTTCCGGCTGGTATTCTGCAATATCCGTTTTTCGATATGAAGGCTGACGATGCCTTTAATTATGGCGCCATTGGTGTTGTAATTGGCCACGAAATGACACATGGATTTGATGATCAAGGCTGTCAATTCGATAAGGATGGTAATCTAAAAAATTGGTGGACAGAAGAAGATAAAACGAAATTTGACGCGCGTGCAAAAGTGTTGGCTGATTTCTTTGATGCTATTGATGTTGCTCCCGGAACAAAAGCAAATGGTAAATTTACTTTAGGTGAAAATATTGCTGATCATGGCGGTTTGCAGGTATCCTATCAGGCATTTACAAATGCTATCAAAGATGCACCTTTGTCTTCTGTAGATGGTTTTACACCTGAACAGCGTTTCTTCCTTTCTTATGCTAATGTGTGGGCAGGAAATATCCGTCCTGAAGAGATTTTGGTGCTAACCAAGTCAGACCCTCATTCACTTGGTAAATGGCGCATAAACGGCGCTTTGCCGCATATTCAGGCATGGTATGATGCCTTTGGTATTAAACCAACAGATGCCATGTATGTAAAACCGGAGAATCGGGTTAGTATTTGGTAAAAATTTATTTCTTATTCCCCTTTAGGGGTTAGGGGTCAAAGAAAAAGGCAGCGCCTCATCAGCGTCTGCCTTATTTTTTTTGCGGTTATACACCATTTTACTTTCCACTATTTTGCGATAATTTATCGCTTTTCCGTGTGTTTTTAGTTCTTGTTCACGGCTTTGCTTTCGAGAGGCTTTTACCTGTTCCAGCACTTTGTTTTTTGTTTTCATTTTTATTTATTTATCTGAGTAATGTCCTTTGGCTGCTATAATAATTACAATTATATTTTCGTTATCTACTTGATATACAATTCTGTTTTTATCATCTATTCTTCTCGACCAGTATCCCGCTAAGTTATGTTTAAGTGCTTCGGGTTTACCTATTCCCTGATATGGATGAAGGCTTATTTCTTCAAATATCCGTTCAATTCGTTTTATTAATGCTTTATTGCCCGATGCATGAAGTTATGAAAGATGTTTTTTTGCTGTATCTGTTATTTTCAGAGTATATCGGGCCATATATTTGTAGCATCTACTATAGTTGTTGTTTTTCCATTTAGCACATCAATTTTTCCCTTTTCAATGGATTCAAGAATTTTACTATCCGAAAAATAGATTTCATTTTCCATTGTTTCAGTTATTGGAACTAATAGAAATGGTCTTCTTTTGCTTCCTCTATGTACTACTACCCGTTCTTTTTCAGCTAGTTCGAAGTAGTTTTTTTGATTTTCACGAAATTCGCGCGATGATATTATTTTCATTTTTTGTGTACAAATTTGTGTACAAATATAACACTTTTGTATTTAGTTTGTTCCGTAAATTTAGTTTTTTTCTGCTGTCGGTTGTCTGTCGTCAGTTGTCTTTAACTATTACATCTCTTTCCCCATTTTCCAACTCCTTAATTTCTACTTTTACAACCGAATCGGGTAGGAGCGAAGCGATATTTTCCGACCATTCGATAAAACAAAGGTTACCGCTGTACAAATATTCTTCTACGCCAATTTCCAATGCTTCTTCCATTTTATTTATTCGGTAACAATCGAAGTGATAAATAATTCGACCATCGGCGGCTTCGTATTCGTTTACTATAGAAAAGGTTGGAGAGTTTACAGTTTCAGTTACTCCTAGCTCTTCACAAATTGCTTTTATAAATGTTGTTTTGCCAGCTCCCATTGTTCCGTTAAATGCAAAAACTGTTCCATCTCCAATTTGTTCAATAAATTGTCGGGCAGTTTCGTTTATAGTTTCTAACGAGTTTATTTTAAGTTCCATTTTAGTAAGATGTTCTTAACCAGTATGATAGAAATACATCATTAATTGTATAACTGTTTTCCTTTAAATTTGGAATTTCCGTTATTAAATCTTTTTCTATTAAGGCTTCCATTAGTCTTTTAGAGTTTGACGCTGTACCTATTTTATATTTCATTAAAAATTCCTGCGCATTTATTTTACTAATTTCTTTTTCTTTTGCTACCGCAATAAGATAATTCCATTGAGCCTTTGTTAAAAGTGAGCGAAGTTGGAGATAACTTAATCTGTTTTCTTCAATTATCTCTGTATACGAACTATTTACTATTTCTGTATTTACTGTTTCGGGCTTATAGGAGTAAATTCTGTTACAAATTTTTTGAGTGTAAAATGTATAGCATTCCGATAAATTTAATATTAGCTCAATTGCTTCATTTTCAACTGTTATTGCATCATTTTCAAACATTTTACATATAAATTCGAAGTATTTAATTCGCTCAATTTTATCCAATTGCATAAATTGAGTACTATTGTAAAATGGACGTTTAGCGTTCGAAAACATATCAATTAATATTCTTCGTTTGCTACCACAAAATATAAATGTAGTGTTTTGCAAAAATTGTATTTGTGAACGTAATAAAGCTTCTAAATTTTGTTCAGGATATTCTGTAATCTGTTGAAATTCATCTATGGCAATTATTATTCTATTATCTTGTTTTTCAAGTAGTTCAAATATATTTTGTAATGTTCGTGTTTTTTCGTATTCTGTTTGATAATTTATTTGCACTTGTGGTTCACCTGTTACATTATCATACGAAATAAGTGGACGCAGCCGCTTAACAAAATCCCAAAATGATTTGCCCAAACTTGTTTTTTCAGGAAATTTTTTAATAATTGCTTCCGAAAGTTGTTTTATAAAATCTTCTATTGAGCGTGTCGAAAATATATCTACGTATATTGTTGAAAGTTCCTTATCGTCTTTTAGTTTATCAAACACATGTTGTATTAAACCTGTTTTTCCAATTCTACGTTGCGATACAAGCGTAATATTATTACCATTTTTTAGTAAATTAATTAAATGCTCAGTTTCTTTTTCGCGGTCGCAAAAATACTCTTCCGAAATATATCCCGATGTAATAAATGGATTTTGTTTCATAGCAATTTATTTTTTGCAAAGATAATTGAATATTTTCATTTACCTATTATAAGTTACTTAAAATAAGTTACCTAAAATAGGTAGTTTGTTTTAGGTAATTTTTATTCCCCTTCAGGGGTTAGGGGTTCTTTATTTAAATGCAATGATACTGCTTTTCTTAAATATTAAATTCTCAGGGCTTCAAATTAGCATTAAAATGCTTGTAAATAATTGATGCTCTGTTAGTTCCGACTATTTCTGTAAGATCTTCAATTTTAGCGCTTCTGATTCGTTTTACGCTTTTAAAACGAGCAATCAGGTCATTTTTTGTTTTTTCACCAATTCCTACTATATTATCAAGCTCTGAAGCCACTTGCGTTTTGCTTCGCTTATCGCGATGGAAGGTGATGGCAAAACGATGAACTTCATCTTGCATTCCTGCAAAGAATTTGAAAAGTTGATCGGTTGGTTTTAATCCAACTGCTTGTGGAGGAAAACCAATTAATATTTCATTGGTTCGATGTTTTCCATCTTTTGCCAAACCGGCAATTGGAATTTGTAGTTTTAATTCATCTTCAATCACTTGCCTGATTACTTCCATTTGACCGATACCACCATCAGCTACAATTAGGTCAGGCAAAGTAAGTTCCTCGTTCATTATTCTACTATATCGTCTTCGTACAACTTCTTTCATAGATGCATAATCATCAGGGCCTTGTACTGTTTTTATGGTGTATTTACGGTATTCTTTTTTTGCCGGTTTACCCTTCATATACACCACACAAGCAGCTACAGCATCACTTCCTTGTATATTTGAGTTATCAAAGCACTCAATTTGCATAGGTAGTTTAGGTAGGGCTAATTTTTCTTTTATAGCATCAAGCAGTTGAATAGCTCGTTGATCCGGGTTTAATTTTTCTGCTTGTTTAAGTTTGTCTAATTTATATTGTCGCACATTTTGTTCTGATAACTCTAGTAATTTTTTACGATCTCCTCGTTGTGGAATAATTATATTTATTCCTTTCAATTCAATTTCTATTTTGAAAGGTAATACAATTTCCTTTGAGTTGCTTTGTAGTTTTTCGCGTAATTCAACAATAGCTATGGCTAAAATATCTTCTTTTGCTTCGTCTATTCGTTTTTTGTATTCTATTGTATATCCCTGAATTATACTTCCTTTTGATATTCTTAGTATATTTATATAAGCTGCATTTTCATTTTCATCATAAGCAAAAACATCTGTGTTTTCGAGAATTGTATTCGATATAACAGATTTGGAACGGTAATTTTCAATCAATTCATATTTTTGTTTTACTAAATGAGCTTCTTCAAATTTGAATTCGGAAGCCAACTGTTGCATTTGACTAAACAAAATTTTGCTTATTTCATTTCCATCACCCTCAATTATTTTTTTTACATGATCAATGTGTTTTCGATATTCTTCCATCGATTCCTTTGCTTCACAAGGTCCATTGCATTTGTGAATATGGTATTGAAGGCAAACTTTAAACTTCCCATTTTTTATGGTATCGTTGTATAATGGTAATCGACAAGTGCGGATTGGGTAAAGTTGGTGAATAATATCAAGTAATGAATTTATTGTCCAGTTTGAACTATAAGGACCAAAATATAGTGAGCCATTTTTTATAATGTTTCTTGTTTTAAATATACGTGGAAAGGGTTCGTTAGTTATGCATATACTTGGGTAGGTCTTTCCATCTTTTAATAGAACATTGTAGCGGGGTTGATATTCTTTTATTAAATTGTTTTCGAGTAATAATGCATCTTCTTCGGTTGCTACAACTATGTATTTAAGCGAAACTATGTTTTTGACTAATACGTTTGTTTTTCCCTGTTCGTGAATTTTATTGAAATAAGAGTTTACCCTCTTTTTTAAATTCTTTGTTTTTCCGACATATATTATTTCATCCTGTTCATTAAAATATTGATATACACCTGGAACTTCAGGCAGTGAATCAATTTGTTGTTTTAATATGTCATTTGTTTTCATAATTCCTATTAGAGAAGGATTATTGTTTTGTTCCACGTGAAACTTTATTGTTATTAGATTCCAAATGTTTCACGTGAAACAAAAGCCTTAAGCTTTTGTTCGTCGGCTTACGTTCTGGCTCTTCAGTCGCAAATCAAAAAAAATTATCTTCCCAGCAAAACAAGTAGTACGTTTATATCGTTTGGGGAGATTCCAGGAATTCGACTTGCTTGTCCGATTGTTTCAGGGTCAATTCTCGTGAGTTTTTGACGCGCCTCGGTTGAAAGAGATTGAATTTCGGAGTATTCTACTCTTCCTCGTAATGGAATGTGGTCTAATCGCTGTAGTTTTTCAGCAATCATTTTTTCACGTACAATATAACCTTGATATTTTAGAATCACTTCGGCTGACTCAACAACTTCTTCTTTTATCAAATTTATTTTATCAATTTTTGCTTTTAAAGCAGGAACGGCTGTTGCTAAATCGTTTATTCCTATTTGTGGTCGAGCTATAAGATCAGCCAATTTACATCCGTGTTTTAGTTCTGATGAATTTATTGTTGCAAGAAAATCTTTTACAAGAGCAGGCTTTATTGAATAATTGCGAATGAAATCAATTAATTTTTCTTGTTGTTCCTTTTTAGATTCGAACTGATTTTTCCTGTTTTGTTTTACAATTCCCAATTCAATTCCTTTTTGAGTCAATCTCATATCGGCATCATCTTGCCGAAGTAGCAAACGATATTCTGCACGTGAAGTAAACATACGATAGGGTTCATCGACGCCCTTGGTAACTAAATCATCGATAAGAACGCCAATATATGCTTCATCGCGTCCAAGTGTAAAAGGTTTACCACCGTTACAATTGATATGTGCATTTATTCCTGCAATTAATCCTTGCCCTCCGGCTTCTTCGTAGCCAGTAGTTCCATTTACTTGTCCTGCAAAGAATAAATTTTTTATTAGTTTCGTTTCGAGCGTGTGTTTCAATTGAGTTGGTTCAAAATAATCATATTCAATAGCATAGCCTGGTCTGAAAATATGTGTGTTTTCAAGGCCGGGTATTGTGTGTAAAGCATTAATTTGTATTTGCAGTGGGAGTGAAGATGAAAAACCATTCAAATAGTATTCATTTGAATCAACACCTTCTGGTTCTAAAAATAGTTGATGGGCGATTTTATCTGCAAAAGTAACAATTTTTGTTTCAATACTTGGGCAATATCTTGGTCCGATACTTTGAATTTGGCCGTTGTACATGGGAGAATCTTCAAGTCCTTTTCGAAGTTCATTGTGGGTTTGTTCGTTGGTATAGGTTATAAAACAACTCATCTGTTTTAAATCGCGTTTTACTTCTTCGAGAAATGAGAATTTATGAAAATCATTTTCTCCGATTTGTTCTGTAGTTTTACTAAAATCTATAGTTCGGCCATCAATCCGACAGGGTGTTCCGGTTTTCATTCTATCTGTGGTGAAACCGATTGCTTTCAGTTGTTCAGTAATACCATACGATGCCGGTTCTGAAATTCTACCACCTTTTAATTGATTTTTACCAATATGCATTAATCCACTAAGAAATGTACCCGCAGTAAGAATAACTGCTTTTGCTTTCATCTCAACTCCAAGCGCAGTTTTTACGCCTTTTACTGTATTATTGTCAATTAATAATTCCAATACTGTGTCCTGCCAAATATAGAGATTTGGTGTTTCGCTCATAGTTTTTATCCATTCCTGAATAAAGCGATGACGGTCGCTTTGGCTACGGGGACTCCACATAGCTGGTCCTTTTGAACGATTAAGCATACGAAACTGAATAGCTGAGCGGTCGGTAACTATTCCCATTTGACCGCCAAGTGCATCAATCTCACGCACAATTTGTCCCTTTGCTATACCACCCACAGCCGGGTTGCAGCTCATTTGACCAATTTTATTCATATCCATCGTTATTAATAGGGTTTTTGAACCCATATTGGCAGCGGCACATGCTGCTTCATTTCCGGCATGGCCGGCACCTATAACGATTACATCGTAGTTGAAATCCATTATTTTAATTTACTATTTGTTCAGTTGCCATTTACCATTTATTCAAAAAATAGTTTTATGATAACAATGCTTTATTGTTTAATGTTTTGAGCTGCAAAGTTATAAAATTGTGATGACTTTCGTGTTATGAAAGCAAAGAAACTGTGATATACTATATTTATCGTATAAAACAGTTAGCTTTTTTTGAGATTCGGTTTAGATTATGTAGTTTTGCATCTCTTCTTTTCAATATAATTGCTTTAAATCTATCTCCAATGTCTTTTTATAATCCGAATATTCAATCTGCATTTGAGGCTGATATACATGAGTCGATTGTGCTTCGTAACGTCATTTTAGCTTCTTACAAAATGGTTTTCAATATTCGTGAAGGTTGTTTAGTGACTTCTGTTGAAGACTTAAGAGCTGTTTATCAATTAGAGTTTTTACGTATTGAGAGTGCTTTTCAACATCAAAATTTTGAGCTTGTAGATAGTGAATTTGTTTTTTTATTTGCTGAAATGGCATTAAATGTTCTGATTGGCAAGTTAAGTACTTTCGACGAATTTTTACATTTTAAGGTTGAATATACTCCGGAGATGGATAGAAATAAGTTTCTTTATTTAGGTGATTGTATCTTAAATTATATCGAACTGCTTATTTATTCTGATATAGCCGATAATATTCAGAGTTCAGGTGATCTTGATTTCACAAAGCTCTTGGGCGTAAGAAAATATGATTCAATTTTTCCTGTTTTCAATAGTTTGTACGACCGATTAAAGTTATATATAGGTTTACGAAAACAAATTCGCTTTGATATAGATAGAAATTTTATTTTACTTAATGGCAGGGAAGTCCGATTTGAGTTAAAATTACGAATTTGATTTGTAAATATGTACGTTATAAAGTATAATAAGTAATTGGAAAAATAAGATACACCAAAATACTTTTTGTAAACGCAAAACTTGTCCCGCATGGCGGGAGTTGCAAAGTACTTAAGCCTCAACGTAAATTAAATCTCCCGTCGTGCAGGACAAATTTAGCGTACCGATAGCTATCGGGATTCTGTCTTAGCGTACTTGGCGTTCAAAATACGACATTATATTTTGTCAATTCCTTATGTCGTGTTTTTGTACTAATTAATACGACAACAATTATTTTTATTATCTTTGTAGTAGTTATTAAACTACAGAATATGAATGACATTAATGGTCCTTTAGTTTTAGATGGGCTAACTATTGCCACTTACACTATTTGTTATAGAATAAACGATGGAGTTAAAATAACTGATTGTTTATTTTTTACTTGCAAGAAAGACTTTACTGCTCGTCAGTTTTGTTCACTCGATTTGCAAAGAAACTTGATTTATGTAGATATGATATTTCCTAATATACTTGCTGACATTACATTGGAAGCTTTTTTAGGCAATGTGCATACTTTTTTGGATTATATTTCTTTTCCTAAAAGTTTCAAAATTGTTGACGAATTAAATGATGCTATATTTTACAATCTTAAAATACGTGAGTTCATAAAATTGTTGCTTTTTTCGGATATCCAAGAAGAAAAGCTTAGTAAGGGAACTATTTACTGTGCTAATTCCTATTCAGTTACTGATTTACATGGGCAAAAACAGATTTTTAACTGCGATGAAAGCTCAAGTTTAGTTGAGTTAATGCTTCAAAAGTTTCAATTAGTTGCGGATAGGAATAATGCGTGGGTTACTGATTCTGAATTATTTATTAGATTAGATATTAAAGCTTAATAGTTACTGTAGTTGTAAATAGCACTAATAATTATAAATTGATTTTTTATGCTATGAATGAACAAATGTGGCTTGAATTTGATTATATTCTTTGTATAAAATTTAAATACATAAAAGTAGTATGGATGCTTACGAACAAAAACGCAGGGATTTTCTTAAAAAACTCGGACTGATTGGAGGAGCTACAGCACTAACCGGAGTAGGTGGAGTAGTAGGGTCACTAATAGATAAACGTGAAGAGATTGTGCTTACACCTGAGCAGAAGCAATTTATGGATAAGTACGAAAATTGGCTCGAAGATTTCAGAGATATGGCTAAATATCAGAAAGTTGACCCAGAGCATTTAGAAAACAATAAAAAACTGATGGCACTTGCACAAGATGCAACTTTGTGGCAAAAAGACTTGGTTGAGCACATGAAAGATGAAAACTTCGCACGTTATTATATGATAGTTACTGAGCGGGTTACGAATGTAATCTAATACATTTACAATTTTTACATTTACTATTTACTATTATAAATACCAAGCCCCGATTTCAAATTTGAAGTCGGGGCTTGGTATTTGATAGTTTGTTATCATATCTTCTATATCTTTATAAGATATAACTCAGATAAAGCATAGATATAACTCATATAAAGCTGTGATAATACTCAGTTTTAAAGAAGAGTTATATCATAGTTATAACATAATTATATATATCTTTGTACTGTCTTTTTAATTATATTTCAGAGATTAGGAAATTAGGAAAATAGGAGAATAAGTTAGCGTATGTATTCTAATTTCTAACTTCTAATTTCTAACTTCTAACTTCAAAAAAATGGCAAGAGTAAAAGGAATACTACAAGTAACAGGCGGAATGAAAGGCGTATCGATGTACACCATGCGTGGCAGCGAAGAAGTGATTATGCGCACCAAAGGCGGACCGAGTAAAAACACCATAAAAAATAGTGAAAGTTGCAAGGGACTGCGCGACAGTGGCACCGAGTGGAGTGGATGCACCAAAGCAGCCAGCGCTATGCGACGGGCATTAGAACCTATATTGCGCTTGGCGGATTACAACGTGATGGGCGGATTGAATGCGGTATGTAAAAAAATTCAGTGCATGGATACCGAAAATGAAAAAGGAAAACGAAATGTGCTGGTTACCGAAAACCTACCCTTCCTCACCGATTTCGATTTTAATAAAACCAATCCATTTAGCCGCGTAATCAGGGTGCAACCCACTTGGCAAATTAACCGCGAAACAGTGAGCGCCACCATTACCATTCCGGAATTTAACCCCACCGAACATTTGGTAGCGCCCAACAAATTGCCTTTTATGCGCTTTGTAGCTTTACTCGGCGTGTGCACCAATGTGCGGTACGACGAAGCCTCCAAAAGCTATGCGCCCGACAATCAACAACTGCTTGGCTACCGGCGCGAAGTACAAACAGCCTGGAATCCGGTAAAGCGCATATTACCCGAACAAACCCTGCACGTACAACTCGAAGGTGTTGCCGAATACCTTACCGATAACGACACTTTGTTATTAGCCATAGGCGTGGAATTTGGTACAGTAGGTGCCGATGGCGAAGGCGAAGCAGTGAAATGGGCCGGGTGTGGGAAGATGGTGGGTGGGCTGTAAGTAAAAACTCCAAAGAAAGTAAGCGTTGTCACAATTATAACATTATAGATTTTAATTCAAATTTTTATATTCCGATGGTACAACCCCAAATTTTGCTTTAAAGCATTTACCGAAGTAGCTTACTGAATTATAACCTAACTCTTCGGAAATTTCAGCGATGGTTTTATTAGGCGT
>Ga0247840_10004472_pt1 | contig 22085 bp, 48 predicted proteins | sample LaCruzMarch2015__FD_192404 | JGI IMG/M metagenome (GOLD analysis project Ga0247840, IMG submission 192404) | Freshwater microbial communities from meromictic Lake La Cruz, Castile-La Mancha, Spain - LaCruzMarch2015_17m | ecosystem: Environmental > Aquatic > Freshwater > Lake | place: Spain... | reverse complement strand
GATTATGGCTGGTGAGTTTGATATTGAACTATTAAACGACACCGAATCCAATAATGTTAACTCAACAACATCCCTAATTTCCAAAAATTCAAAAACTAGTCTTTTATCCCTTCAGAATAATCTTGAAGAAAAGAAGAAGCAGGCCGAGCTTATCCAAGCCTTTGTCGCCATTGAAATGGAGAAAAAGAAAAGGGAACTCAGCGTTATCAGGGAAAAGTTAAACGGGGTCATTGAGGTCTTCAAAAAGAAAATCACAAAGATAATGAAAGTCATCACTACCATTGAATTATATCTTGGTATTGATGAAGAATTATTCCAGATTCAAGAGGGCGAACTTGCACCAAAGGACACTCCCATATCATTCAGACAAGCCGTTCTTTATATGGATGAGGAAATCGGTCATTGGGAACACGGCGGTTTGGACTTCACCAACATCGATTGGTTTGATGAATGGTTGATTAAAGATAACAACTACAAAAAAATATTACCCGAAGAAAAAGGGTTACTGGTATTCAGGCCAAGGCGTTATGAAAAAGATTATGGGAGTGACCCACGATATAATGCTGAAATGAATCGGGAAAATATCTACAGAACCTATATCCTTATTAGAAATGGTGAATGTCTGTACAGAGTTTATACCGATAATATTGTCATCCTACCACGACTCTTCCCGAAACGGGACGAGTTACAGAAATTAATGAACGAAATCCAACAGGAAAATTTAAGCTCCTATAGCGAAGAAAAGAAGCAAGAGAACATTGAAGACCTTGTTTATCAATATAAGAAAAGAGCAATTCTGTTACAGGGATTGATTGATAGAACAGAAGTGTTCCATCCATTACCAGTTGATAAGATTAACATCTTTGATATGTCAAATCTGGATGGTAAGGTAAACTTCATCTATGATGATGAGGCCGCATTACCATCAGGTAGACTTGCATTCTGGGATTGGCACGAAGAAATAAATAGTAAGATTGATAAGGGTAGTAGGATCCTATTAACCGGCTTCGGTGGAAGAAGGAAAATAACGGATAGAATCTACCATTATTGTAACGAATACAACACCCCTGCTGCTCCTTCTGTTGGTGTTTATGAGGTTGAGGAATATATGAGCAACGAAACTGAAAGAATGTATCGTGCCGATTTCGAAAGACAGCAATTGATATGGGAGAAGAATGGGATTCCGTATAAAGTTACCGACATCCAAAAAGACGGTCACATATTAGAATGGGGGAAGGATAATATTACTCCTCGCGTATGTGAAGATATCATTACCGTTAGGTCCACTTTTAGACACCTAACTATTCTATATAATCCTGGTGACACTGTTTATGGGCCTTGGGGAACATACGATCCGCACGAGCGTAAAAAAAGAATCAGATTAAGAATTTACCCATCTGATAAATTCATCCTTAACTATGACCAGATATCACTTGAAGATATTGACTTTTATCTTACCAGTAGGGTAGACCGTCCTAATTACCTGTCGATGATGCCACTCCTTGTTGATATGAAGAAATGGCGTCTCGATGAAATGGAGAACGAAAAGAATTTCGCTAAAATGGTATATGCACAGGTTTATACTAAACTGAAAAAATCTGAAGAAGAAACATATCAGATTATCTTCAATACCATCGACTGGTGGAAATTCAAGAATATGTGGAAAAGACCGATTGACAAGGATGATACCAAAGCCTTACGAATGATTGTTAAAAAAATCTTAAGCGATGAGAAAGTTGTCAAGTAATATGGAAGAGGTTTTGCAATGTGTCACCGATGAGTACATACAATTCGGTGATATATGTGACAAATATGGCCAATTACAAAAGGATTTATATGGCCGCAATTCCAATGGATATGTTTGGAAATCCCTTGTTAGTAGGGTACTGAACACACTTATCAAACACAAAATGGTTGAGCACGGCGGGCCTGGAAAATATAGGAAGGCACAACCAACGCAAACCGATATAGAGATATTGAAGGAATGGATGGAAAAATATACATTCCTTTCTTTCTATGCCAAAGACAATGATTTCAAAGTGAGCGTGAATAAAGAAATGTTAATTAATCTAATTCAAACAGTAAGAAACAAATGATAAAAATCTGGGACAACCACAACAAACAATGGCTTGAGCCGATGAAAATCAACTTCGGTAAGGATGGTATTATATGGCGTGTGACTGCCTGTAAGCCTGGCGAGGATCCTATATCCGATGGATGGTATTCCATCATTGATGACGGCCTGAAGAAGATTGCTATCATAGGTGATATCAGTATGAATGTTGAACTCATTCCTAAACCGGTAGCAGACGGCAAGGATGGATTTGTTCAACGACTCAAAGAGAACATCCGGAACGCCAAGACGGAAGAAGAACGCCAATACCATATTTCAGTTGGTAAAGAATTGTTCTTTGACTGGAACTATACAGGCGAAAAGGTCTGTAAGAATTGTAAATCCTTTCAGAAAGATAAACCATTCGTTGGTAACAACAACTGTCTGGTTAAGGAAGCCGAACTCACTCCACTCCCTGAAATCAAAGTGGACTGGAACAATGTTAAACAGGGTGATGTAATTGCTCATTCCCACGGTGTATCCGTTGGTGAAGAATACACCTGTGATAAATTTGATGAAAAATAAATTTGGAAAAGACAAATAAAATTCTTATATTTGCAATATGAAAACACCTGAAGAAGAAGAATTGGACAGACTCGACCGTGGATGGTTGAAAATCCATACAATGGATGGTATATTGAAAGAACGACTACTACATTTTTGTGACAAAATCAGATATGGCGTAGGTTTCAATGACGAATACCATATGAATCAACTGAAATCAATTCTGGAATTGAAAAACCGGATGCAGAAAGAAGAAGACCAATTAGTAGTTGACGCTATAACCAGAACATCAAATGAAAAACACACAGGCGACTAAAAAAGAAAACACTATTAAATGGCTAACCTATCATATAGATGAAATGGCTAACAACGCCCTTGCCCAGAAGATATCAGAAGAAGATACCAAACTCAATGACAAAATAAGAGAGGAAATTCTCGAGTGTATAGAATGGGTTAAAAAAATTAAAATATGACAAAATTCAATCCAGTGAAAAAGAAAAATTTCGAGGAAAACGCCGAGATTAAAACTATGGCGGACTACGCTCTCATCCTCGAACATTGTAACGGGTATACCAAAAAGGAAGCCCGTGAAATGGCAAAGGACAGCCACGGCGAACCTTTGTTCGAGGCGTTATTAAGTAGGAATCTTGACCTGTTTAAAACAGGTAACATTGTTTTATTTGACTGATATGAGCCCAATCCCTTATCCCTGTAAAGGGAACAAATGTATGGTGAAAGGTTGTAAGAAACTATCATCACACAAAATTGCCGAAGTGAATATCTTCGACAGAGAACGCCAGCAAGGCCCACACGAATCATTCAATATGAGCCACGAGCTCACAACTTATCTTTGTGATGAGCATTTCGCCAGCATAATGACCCGGGAAGAAAAATACGGATTACCTGACATAAGAAAATTTGATTAATATGGAAAAGATACAAGGATTTAATTTATTTGATGCGGAAACAATGTCCGCCTTCTGCGATGGTACTGAATACGACATCGATGGTGTTCACTACAATACCGATGTGAATGAGAACGAAGACCCCGATGCAGAATACCCTGAAGAACTTATACGGAAGTTCGCCGCCGCTGTGAAATCATTTGAATCACCACACCAATTAGAATTGGTTTATGTTGATGACTTCAAATATTATCTGGTTGCTCTACTTGGGCATAAGGAAGATGATTTTGAATGGTCGGAAGAATTCGAAGCCCTTCACGAGAAACTCCAGAAACATCTTAAAGATAACAATATAGATTTCGGTTGATATGGACGAAATGATGAAAAAAACCGAGGAACTCTGCGAAAAGTATGGGTGGACAATGGAATGTTATTCACCATTCGAACTTCGTCATGAGGATGGTTCATTCGCAACAGGTCAGGCCGCACAACTTGTTCTTCAGGAATGTAAAGAGGCTGAAAAGTATATTGCCGGCGAAGTGGAGTCCCCGAATATAAGGGTACACTATATGACAGAATTTGGTGGACAAATCACCATAAAAGAACTGGAAGATATTTTATCGTTCAGTAAGAGATTTAAGATATTATCATTACAATGGGCGGAATAAGATTAGAAGATATCGAGCAAGCGTTCAATTTTAAAATAGAACAATATACAGGTAAGAACCCTAATTTAAAATTACTTAATTGTGTCAATTCCAATTTTATGCCAGTGCTGGCATTTTATTATAGGAATAATAAAATTTACGAATTATCTCTTCACAGATTTGAAAGGTACAGGGAATTGGATATAGAGAACATTATTTTATTTGACCACTTATATACCAAACCGATAATCGACATTATAATCGAAAAGATTGAACAAATGGATAAGGATTTATGGTATGTATTTTTAGCACCGTAATATGAGCAGAACGAAGCGTAAAGATTGGGACGGGAAAAAATCCCTTAACGATAGGAAAAGTCGGATGTCGCATAAATGGAGCGACAATAAAATGAAGCCATACGCCACGCAAAGAGGTAAGTTCGCCATCACCACAAGTACAGGGAATGAAAACTCTTACCATATCGTTGACAAGGTTACTGAAACCGCCAAGTTAGTTCGTAATAACGCAAACCGAAGCCTGAAGAAAGGTATAAGACAACAGGCAAAGAAAGATATTAATAAGGAAATCGATGGATCTGAATAGTATAAAATATGATTTTGTAATGGACTTGACCAAGTTCTTTCTTGAGAAGTTCAGGGACGGTGAATTGAAAAATGTACACCTAATAGATAGGAATGTACTTGCACTTGCACCATTCGTACAAAACTTTTCACATACCTTTGATGAATCTATATGGCTACCTGATAAACCTGAATGGTACAAAAATCTTATTGATTTCAGGGTTCAATTATATGGTAGCGTCGCTTACTTACCATTCAGATTGTTCGTTAAAAAAGGATTTAACCAAAACCCAATTCTCCTTATTCTAGGTACATACAACTGGGACTGGCCACAGGAAGAAACCAGCGAGCACGTTCCACATCAATAAAATATAGCGATGTCTTTAGTAAAATTTTTGAAAAACTTAAATAATATGGTTATAGTAAATAACAAGTCATATGTTGGTAACTGCATCAGTATAACCAACAGCAGAATTGTTGTCAACGGTGTCGATGTCACCCCAGAGAATGATAAAGTCATTAACATCACTGTGGATGGCGACTGCGAAAATATCGAAGCCGACGCTTGTACCAAGATTGAAGTTAAAGGTAGTGTTACCAAAGGTGGTATCCGAACTATGAGCGGAGATATTGATGTGGCTGGTAATGTTGATGGTAATATAACAACCCAATCAGGTGATGTTGAGTCTGGCGGGGATGTAACTGGTAGTGTTAGTACAATGTCAGGCGATGTTAAATGTGGAGATATTGGTGGAAGCGTTTCAACATTGTCAGGTGATATCAAAAATAAAAAATAATAACTTTTAAATACTATGGATGCAAATTATGTTCATATTCCTGAACCAGACGGTATCATTACCATAGGATATAAAGATGGTGAGGTTATATCCATTAATTGGGCTTCTCAATTCATAGGTAAAACTACGGAAGAAATAACACGGAATGTTATTAATCAACTGGAACTCGCTATCGAATTTATGAAATTAAACCATAAATAATATGAAAACAAAAATAAATAAAGCAAGGGAAACTATTAACGAGCTCTTCTTCGAAGAAAAATTAATAACCCAATGGCAATGGGAACTTTTTAGTGAGGTCTTTGACGAATTCAATCAACGCATTTGTCCAGTATGTGATAATGTTTTAAATAATGTCTCCATAGCGGATTTAAGTGTTAGTATTGATATTATGAGGGATTTAAACGAACAAGCGATGCGTGATAAGGTGAGCGCATCCACATTCACCGAAAGCCAGAAACCACTTAAAATGAAATATCCATATCCTGAAACCCTAATAGCAAAATTAGAAAAGGAAGTGAAAAACAGATTAAACCTAATTAAGAAAATGAAATAATATGGCAAAGTTCACATACCAGGATTTAGAATTAGCGTTCCAGTTTGCCAAAGACAATCCAACATTAACAATCAAAGACTGGATTAAGGAAAACAATAAGGTCTTAACAGATGAGGAACGCAAGTTGTTCCAATGGATTGAAATGGCGACCATTAATGTTCCATCCAAAAGTGGTAAAGATAATCATTTATACCTTATCAATTGGAATGGCGTTGGTGGTGGGCACTTTAGTGAACCATTTGATATTTTTATCAGAAAGCATTTCGGAAGCCACTATCAATTCTGGAAAGAAAGTTTTAGTGAATGTACATTAATTACACCAGATGAAGATTTTTTCGAAGCTAAAAACTATGGTAAGAGCAAAGAATATAGTGGTGTAATTGAATTAAAATTATTATCCAATGAGGCGAACGTCCATATATTAGACCATTGGAAGTTGAATGAAAAAAGTGAAAAATCATTTTATGATTTCCGGTCAAATAAAAGAAGGTACGAAAACTTTTTCTGGTTACCTAGTTGTAATTGGGAAGTTTACATTGATGACATCTATAAATTAAAATTTGAACCTATTTTAGATTTATTTGAGCCTGAAAAGAAACCATTTTCATTCAATGACCCTGAAGTTAAAAAGTTTATGGAAAAAGTTGTCAAAGAAACAAAATCATTTTAATATGAAGATTAAAATTTTAGATGAGGGTGTAACATCTCCGTGTAAAAAAGGTAATATCATAATCACTGGCCCAGGTGGCGACTCCGAGGGGTGTGAAAATTGCCGTTATGTTGAACCATTTACTCCTATCGTATGTGATGGATGTACTTGGTGGTGTTTATCGTGTAATGACGCTGGCCATTCCGTAAAAATTAGCGATGAAGATAGGAAGAAGATTAACGAAGAATGTCAACACAGGGAATTAGTACATATAGATATGAAATATGAAGAACATCATAAAAAGAAAAAATGAAAAAGTCAGTTAATTTAAAAATTACAACCTGTACCGAGTGCCCACATTTTACCAGTGAACGAGATTATACGGAAGATTCCTTCGAATTCTGTACAAAATGGATATGCAAACACGATAATGTACCTCGTGACATCCGCAGATATGTCGATTGGAACGATAGACAAAAACATATTCCTGACTGGTGCCCTTTAACCAAAAAGAAAAAGATATGAAAACAATTAACAGTCAATTCACCAAGATTATCAAAAAGTATATAAAAGAGCTCAAAAAGAAAATTCGTAAAATACAAAAAGAGCTACCAGAGTTCAATATGCACGAAGAATTAAGAGAAATTCAAGTGTTATATAGAACAATAAATGAATTAAAAACCATTGTTAAAGATTATACTATAGCAAATGGTGAACCATTTGAATATGATGATAACGATCCTGAAATGGATAAAATAAAAGAATGGCTTAAAGGTTATTGGAGGACAGTATGAAAACACAGAAAATTGAAGAGTGGAAAGCATCTATCGATGGTTTCGGGGGAGATTATGAACTTCCAGTATATCTTGAGCAACTTATAAATAATGGAAAAATTATTGTTGTAGTCGTTCCTACCAAATATAAAAAGAAGATAATTAATCCTAATTATGAAACCTTATATACTACTATTGAAACGGCATTAATTATAACAAAGGAAGAAAATGGATGAAAAAATAATTGACCCAAGAAAAGTTGATCACATATCATTTGATTCATCTATCCTTTTTAAATTAGAAAATCGTCTTGAATGTTATGCAATTCGCACTCTTAAATGGGACGGGGAAAGAAAGGTTTATATCCTACCAGACCAGCCCATATATACAATTGAAGAAAATAATCTTTTTATAATTAAAGACTGGCTTCAAGATATTGGATATTGAAAAAATTTTCACTATAATGTCGGAGGTATTATAAAAATACTTATCTTTGTCCTATGATTACCTATAAGAGATACAAACCACAAGAAATACCAACTGGTTATAGATTGGAAATTATAGATTGTCCAAAATGTAACGGCGTAAGGTTCTTTAGTGGTAGATATGGAATGACCGCCTGCGAAGAATGTTCTAATGGTAAAAAATATCGACTGGTTAAATTAAGAAATACAAAGAAGTAAAATCAATGGAATCAATAAATTTACTAGTACAATCAGAAGTAGCCTTGGGTAAAGAAACCCTCATATATCAAATTTTAGGTAAATTCAGGAATAAACTACCTGTAGATGTTCAAATAGCACTTCACGAAATGGCCGAAAAAGAACAAGCCATATTCCAAATGAAATATAAAAAAGTAGCCACCCTTCTGAAATGATATCGCACGAACTACCAAACAAACACGCCACCTGCCCCATTTGCGGGGAAAAACTTGACGGAGGAACCGCTGTTACAGATAATAATGCAATCCCACAAGAAGGAGATATAGGTGTATGTTACAAATGCGGAACACTTCTTGAATATGAAGAAGGATTTTTTGTACACGAAATAGATCAATCTACCCTAGATGGATTAAAATTACTTGACGAAAATTTATATCGCCAACTAATATTTACCCAAAAAACCATAAAAAATATTAGAAAATCACAATCAATAGAAAATATTGGAGTTTCGGATTATGACCCAAAATGTAATGGATGTTTATACCAAATAAAAGATAATCAATGTGAATTGGATACCGATGATGATTCACCGTGTTTCCATTACGACCATTATACACCAGGTTTACACAAAAATTAATATGGAAAAAGGATTATTAATCACGGCATACAATGTGGCATTGAAAAGAACAACAAAGTCTTGTCTTTTAAATTGTAAGGAAATCCCATTATCAATTATGTTTTCAACTGGATCCATTTCCCTCGAAAATTATCCCAAAAACCGACATTATATAAAATATAAATCTCTTGAAGAAGATATCGATTTTGATACCTATACAGAATTAAGAAATTTAACTTTAGAAAAAAAAGAAGATCTTGAGAATAAAGAAAAAATCGAAATTCAAGACATATATAACAGAAATTTATAATTTCATCCATAATAACTAAACAAAATGAACCACAAACAAAAAATTCAATTAAATGACACCGTTATGGATATGATGGTGAAAATGTCAGAAGGAAATCCAGGTGCTCTTACAACCTGTATGGAACTTATTAAAACCAAAAATAGAGTCGACCCAGATGCCTTTATGGGTGGAATTGGTAATATTCTTGACCTCGATAGAATGGGCATCTATGGAACTGATATCTATGTCCTGTGGTCTGATATCTGCGACCGCAATATAGCCAAAATGATTACCATCCTCCGCGCATCTCAACTCGGTTTTATATCCGATAAAATTATAGCCGACGCATCCCACTATCAAGACTACTCTGGTAAGGGTATGATTGATGTCGAAGACCTATACAAAAAGGTAAAGGAAAGACTTCCAAACTTCGACCCCGATAATGAAACCGGTATAACCATTCCAGCCAAGGAAGAAACTTCCAAAGTATAAAATGAACTATACCCATAACAACCCCGACCACGAGGATACCCCTCAAGACTGGCTACTCGGAGCACTTGTGTTCTCACGAGCAGTCGGCCTTATTATACCAGAAGGGAAAGGCATTATCGTTGACCTTAAAAATGATATGATTGAACTATATCCAGATGCCAAGCGCATTATCGTCGCCCATATAGATGGTCAAATTAAAATCATTGACGCTGACGACACAACACACCTGAAAGAAGGCGACTGGGTTGTTCTATTGGATAAAGATACGATTTCAAATTAAAGAAGTCATATGAAAAATATTTTATTTTTCTTCAAATTACTTATATTGATTATCTTTTTTTGTTTCTTAGCAATCATAGTGATATTCCTTCATTTTATAGACCTTATCTTATGGTTCTTTAAAAGTAAAAAGGAAAAACAAAAACTCTTAAACGAATTTAATAAAGAATAAAATGAAAATAGCAATACACTATTGTATAAATTGTGGGGAAAGATATATGTTCCAATGGTCGGGAAATTATGACGCTATCCCAGATGTTCCTAAAGAATATCGTGATAAAGACTATTGCCCTGAATGTAAGAAGGCAATTGTTGACGCGCTCACACCCATAACCAAGAAATCCGAAATAAAATGGCTTCCCACTACCGAAGTAGATATTGATACCCTTCTTAAATGGGAAGAAGAACTAAGAGAAAAACAAATTGCTGAAGATAACGCAAACTCTACTAACCACCCAGTATTTCCCAGAGGACGCAGGGTATGGGCTGGTCTCTACAATACTGATATAAAGGAGAATTCCAGACAGGAACAAGTTATGAACCCCGAGAACAGACGATTATACTTCTATCGCTTCTACCCATCCAAAAAGAATGAGGCAGTTATCACCGTCCAAGCTCGGGTTAAATTTGGTACAAACGAAATAATTGATTACAGATGAAAGAAAATACTAAACCAACCCGACTGGATATCGCCATCGAAAATATGAAATCCAAAATGAAAAAGGTAGAAATGGATATTACCCTATTAAACAAAGAGCGTGAGGTTCTACAAAATGAAATTTGGGCATTGGAAAAACTACGGGATGATAAAAATTTTGAACTATGACACAAGAAGGAAAATGTTGCGACTGCGGGTTAATACTCCCCGATGGATTTATCCACCGATGCCCAGATTGTTATGACGAATTTTACTTTCCGGGGTTAAATGATGGTAAATGGATATGGGACGCAATAAAATTACTAATTAAAAAAATCACAGGATGAAAAATAAATTAATCAATGCGTATAAGAAACTGGTTGATGGTGTAATTAGACATAACAATATAAATTCTTTACAGTACCGCACAGCATTTCTATCTATACTCCATACAAATGGAATAAAGGTTATGGGAGATATTACAATATCTGTTTTTAAAGACCTTTATACAAAGAATAAATGGTGTATACAATAGCCATCATCAAATGCAACTACTCAACAGACAATTTTAAAGTCGGGGATCCCGCACGAGTTGACCCATCTAAAAAACCAAATCAAAATGAAATTCGAATTAAATGATAAACAACACGACCAACTTATACAGATTAAAGGGTATATGCTGATGGATGAATATGGAAACATATTCGCCATAGATGATTTTACCGTTGATAAGGTAGAAGAAGAAATAGGTATCTTTAAGAAAAGAATGGAAACTAGGATATATATCACCGCCATTACCATTAAAACATTTAACCCCGCTGGCCACTTCCTCGGCACTTATAATGAGAAAGATGCAATCCGTATCCTTGAACATTATACCTCACCATTACTTGATATATCTTTCTATACCCCTCGCAATCTATTCCTACGACTGATGGAATCACTTAAAGCCTTTGGATTCGAAATAAAGAAAATTGAAACTAAAAATGAAGAACCAAAATAATATTCCCGTAATATGGAATAAATGTATAGACTGCCAACATATGCAGCATTATGACCATGGCGGCAGAGTCTACTGCGACCAACAACCCAATAATGCCTGTAAACATAAATTCAAAAGAATAAGAAGAACCGACAATGCCTGCCCCTTATACCTACCATATGAAAATACTACTGGGAAATAAAGGTACTGAGAAATGGTATCCCACTTATGCCCCACATATTATACTCGGCACCAACATTTCTATCCTAGATGTTATATCACAACCGAGTATTTATGAATATGAAAATAATCATATCCGAACAACAACTAAACGAACTTGTTTCCGACCTGACCGAATTAACCCAATATAAAGAAGGTAATCTTAAAGCTATATATAGAGATAACATCCTCACAGTTGTCGTCCCTATTACCCCACAAGCATCTACCATAAGCTGCAAAGGTACTAAATGGTGCACAAAAGACCCTTATATGTTCAATGATATATCTCAACATAGTTTAATGTTCAGATTCCTTTTCCATAACCACTATAAACTACGCCTCACATGGGAAAAAGATGGAGGAGAATTCACCTGGGGCTCCGGAGGCGATATATATAAAGAAATAAAAGGATATGGACATCCATTCCAAACCCATATACTACAAAATGATGTTAAAAAAGGTTATGAGGAAATTATTAATAGAGACTTCTATAGAAGAGAAAAAGATAAAATAATCCATAATAAGGAATCTAACTCTAATATGACCAGAGCACAATATTATAAACTTATTCTTCATACCAAACTCGATATGATTGAACACATAAAACAAATCCCTCACAAAGCCATCGAAAAAGTATTGGAATACCATAAGAATATTTTCAGTTAATTTCCGTATATTCTAGTAAAACACCATATATGGGAAATCAAATTGACAAAATCGAAGAAAACCTAGAAGAAATAGCCGATACATTCTTTACTTATTTAGTAAGAAAAAATACACCCTATTTAATTTGACCCCGCAGGGGCACTATACCATTTTAATTTCACCTTGATATTATAATGATATCACTATTATATTATCGTAGTATAAATAATATAACAGTTTTACCATTATATTACCAGAATTTCCGCCCAACGTATTACAAACCCTGATCGTGGAGGAAAGTGGGGAAAAGTGGAAGGTCATACGGGATTGTCCTATCCTCGAAGCACGAGCGCAATTTCCAGAAACTCAGAACATTGCCCCCTAGCGGGGGTCATTTTACGTATGTAATACGGGTGTATATGTATATATAAAATGGTATGGTATGACGTAGGATTTCTGATATAGGTAAAATAAATTCGGCCAGGAACCCCCCGCTAGGGGGGATTTATGAACAAGTTATTAACAGGTCATACGATAAGTTTTTCGGCAAGGGGGATGTGATACGTAATGTTTTTCGGCAAGGATCCCCCGCCAGGGGGCATAAAAAACCTCTATGAAAAAATCCATAGAGGAAAGGTCGGTCTGGCCCGAGCCTTTTTGTTCGCCTGATACGCCACTATAAAATTAAAAGTCCAGTCCGATAGGAGCTAACAGGTGTAATACTTATACTGATAAAAGTTTTTCTCTAAATTTAAGAGCGTCTTTAATTTTTGGGAAGCTTACGCTAGTACGGTTATAGTCTTTAGTAACACGAACACGGAATGAATACCCATCGTAATACACATTTTTTGTAATGGGTGCATAGACGGTGACAGTATTACGTTTGAAGGCGTGATCAATAGTTCTGTCGATGACTTCTTTTGTTGTTAATTTTTTCATAAGATAAAAGGTTTTAGGATATAATAAATATAACGAATTAAAATGACATTTCCAAATTTTTTAATAAGATTTTATGTCATACGCTTTTGCCGAAAGACATTGGAGAATGCCCCTGCGGGGATGGACTACTTTTTTCTATAAATTTCTATGGTGTCATACTTTTTCGTTTTTTCATTCCACTCGATAAATTCTCCAGTTTTCTTATGGAATTCCATATATGTATTACTTTGTATGGGGGTTGGGTTATTAGGTTTATTAAGTCTAAGGTTATTAGATATTGCTAGTGCGGTAAATATAATGGCTAGAGTAAGGCTAACGGCGGTCATCATGACATCAGGGGGTTTAAAGTCTTTAGATTTGGATAGATGTAATACAATGGTAGCGTGGACGGAGTTAACGATAAAGATGGCGACGCCAACGAAAGAAATCCAGAATATGATATTATTTAGTTGGTCGGTCATCAGTTGTCACTTTATTTTGGTTAAATTTAACTCCAAGGAATTCGAGTGGGGCTTTGATCATGGTGAAGTAGTTTTTCCTCATATTGGATATATCATCGTCATACAGGATTGAGTTAAGTCCATCTTCAGACATATGGGTCCATGCTTGGCGTTTAACATTCCATATATGGAATTTGAATTCGGTGATAAAGTATGATACTTTTTTAGTTTCGGTTCTTGATAGGAAAATCCATCGTTTTTTAAAGGTATATTTTTCTTCAATTTTATAATCTTGGAAGACTATGAACCAGGCGAATTTTTTACTGAAGCCTAATGTTCCTTTAAGTCTTGCCAGAGTTTCTACGGTGCCGGCGTTAATTTCGATGGGATTATTTAATATTTCCATAATAAATTAGGGGATTTATATATCTATTTAACCTAAATTATAAATTAACACCAATTTTGTTTAATCTAAAATATATTTTTACAGCCAGTTCAAAATACATTTTATTTGATTCACCATTTGGATTAATAAGTGAATTTATAAATTTTTTCTTTTTAAGTGAAACAAATTCATCTGATGTATAATTGTGTTTATTGAATTCATAATCTTCCATAATTAAAGATTTTTCACCACAAACATAAAGAAATTCATCATTGGTTAAATCGTTTAATGTGCGAGTTGATTGGTGCTGATTACATCCAAAATCATCATCAACAATAAACATTTCAGTACCAATAAATTCAATTTTTGATATTTTTTTACACAAACCTTTTTCATCAACTTCTTTGGAATATTGACGTGATTTTAAACGAGGATGTGTAGAATGTAATAAGCATAAGCCATCTTCTCTGTTACTACATGTAATGCAATTTTTCATATATTTTAAACCTTTTTTATTTCAATACACCACATATAATCTTCTAATCCATTAACATCTATTTCAATACTTAAATAAACAATTTCATCAAATGAAACCGAATGTAATTCATTTTCTTTAATTACTTCCCACATTCCTTCAATATCAATGTATTTGGATTGATTTTGGTGTTTTATTAATTCATATATCTTATCCGATAAATTAAGCAACATTTTTTGTCTATCAATTACCTGTATGTTATGTCTTGGTAATTTTGACACCTGACACCAATGAGTAACTTTAACCCATTCATTATTCATATCTTGAAATCTTTTAGATAAGGTATTCCAATAACATAACTCACAACTTCTACTTATCATATCTGGATGTTCATTTCTACGGCCTAAACTCAATTCATTTTTAATGTATGGTCTTTCTACTAAACACAAATATTTACCAAAATTGTCACCTTTAATATCGAATGTGCTAAAATCAGCTGGGATAAAATCTTTAATTGAAACCCAGTTTTGTTTTGATTCTTCATTCAAAACTGGTATGTCATTATCACGAACTTCACATTTTTCCATAATTTTATCTTTTATGATTAATTAAATCTTGGATTTTAATAATTTCCTCTTGTTTCCAAGGTCTATTTTTACTACCATCTTCTGAAATAGTTAAATAATCACCATCATATCTTAATGCTCTTTCAATTAACCAAGGACTTGGTTCTGGCTCAACAACAATCCAACCATCTTTTGTTTTACCAATAGGTTTAGTTCCATCTTTAATTTCTTCGCCTCCGTCTAATGATAATAAATCTCTTGTTTCTTTATAAACTATTCTTGTATCTTTAAATAATTCATAAACCAAACCAACATCTTCACCACTCCAAGGTGTTATTTTATCTTGATGTTCATATTTTTTCATTAAAAAATATCCATCTTCTTTTGTGTCAAGAATGTATTTTTGATGTAATATTTTTCTACATTCTCTATTGTAAAAATCAATAACATCTTGAATATCTTTTTGGGTTTTATAATATACATTTTCACCCACAGATATACTATCACCATTTTGTGGTGCTTCACCTACAAATTTTTGATTATCTAAACACCCTAATAACATTTCAAATGAATCTTCGGTAATAACTACATTACCTTTTCCATCTTTAATAGCTTCTACTTTCATATTTTTATCTTAATTAATAATTTCACATTTACAATTATAATCTTCCATTATTTCTTCAACAAATGGAAGATTTTCTAACTTTTCAATTACAATATTTAACGCATCTGCGTGATGTATTCCTTGACCAGAAACAAATGAAACAGTAGTAAGTCCAAACACCTCATTATTAATATAATGCCTAAATTTACCTTTTTGCTTATTCACTTCCCAATCCATTGAAACATCATTCCAATCATTTAAAACCACCTCATGTCCATCTTTATTTTTGTATAATAAACGTATCACGTTATTATGACTAAAATTTTCAATAAATTCACCTAATTTCATAATATTTTGTATTATTTACCAATCATTATATCCAACGCATCGTTGAAATCAATATCAATCACTTTATCCAAATCTATATATAACTCTTTTAAAACCATTTTTAGTTGAATGGTTTCTTTATCGTTAAATCCATTTGTACCTTTACCATTCACTTTATTACAAAAAGTGGTTGTGGTCATATTCATCTTGGATGCCAACAAACTTTTGTTGAGTTTCCACTTATTAATTATCGTTTTCATCTCACAAAAGTACTATTAATTTTTGAGATAAACAACTTTTTTAATAATTATTTTACCAAATCTTGATATTTAATCCTCGCATTTGATTTAATTAACACCATATCAAACCTATGTTGTTCTGTAACGTATCTTGTGTTATATCTAAATACAAATTCATCTATATATTTCTGTATATGCTTTGCACTCATTAAATGATAAACACCTTTAACACCACGTTTTAATATAGCCCAAAAACTTTCCATTGTATTGGTATAAACATCTCCATTAACATATTCGCTACTTTTATGTTTAACAACTTTATGGTTAAATAACTTATGTAATTTCTTATATCCCAACCACTCATCTGTATTAACTCTACAACCTTCTTTAATGTTGTCTGTAATGAATTTACCAAGAATCTTACCAGATGTATCATCCACTTTCTGCGCTCTTAATTCACCACCTCGTTGTACAACACCAGCAATAGCAATTTTTGTTTTGGTAGAACGGCCTTGTGTTCCTTTGGTTCGTTTATCTTTATGTTTATTTTTTTCTTGGCCACCAACATAAGTTTCATCTGCTTCGCATATACCATCTAACTTTTCAACTGACTGATGTAATCCAAACATAACACGAATTCTATGTAACATAAACCAAGCAGTCTTTTGAGTAACACCAATATCTCTATGTAACTGAATAGATGAAATACCTTTTCTGTGTGAAGATGCTAAATAGATGGCAGCAAACCATTTCTGCAATGGAATTTTGCTATCTTCAAATGCCGTTCCAACTTTAACGCTGAAATGCTTTCCACATTTGGCACACTTATAAGTTTTGCCATCAGCATACTTAAACACTTTGTTGTGACCACAATTATCATATGGACATGTTATATGTCCATTCCATCGTTTTTTCTCTAAATAGTTTCGACATATCTGTTCATTTTTAAAATATAACAGCAATTCAACCAAATTTGTAAACTTTTCTAATTTTATCATAGCATAACTTATATACTATAAATAGTCAAAAGTTTATAAATTTCAACTTTAAATTAAAAATATATTATAACACATTGATTAATAACGAAATATTTTTTATATTAGGTTGGATATGTATATAGTTCCCTAAATTAGTTTACATTGTACCAATCTCCTTTATAGATTTTTTGTAACTTTTGGCAGTGGATACATTTTCTGGTTTTATTTTCCAGGTCATATGTATATGGGTCATATTCCCACGTATGAAATCCAAAGAAACATTTAATCTTTTGTTTTATCATTTTCATATATAAGTATATTGAAAAATTTTTTTATAATCAATTTTGCCGAAAAACATCTGGTGCTCAGCGTTCTCCGTCATCGGCATTAAATTGCCGAAAAACTTGTGCCGTTCAATTGTCCCTTCTTCTTCAGGGTGGGTATTATTACGGAAGGAAGCTGAAGATATGTTTTATTACTTCCACAGTCCAACTATTACCTATTGCGCGTTTTCTATGTGTTATTGCAATGCCTGGAACATTTGTATACCCAACAGGTAGTGTTTGTAATTTTTCCCATTCATCAATCGTCAGGGGTCTTAAAACACCGCTTTTGCAAGCTATTTTATCGCAACTGCCGCCACAGGTTAAACAATTGGACTTTTTATCCTTTCGTATAGTTAAGTTTTGAATGTCCCATTTCTTTTTACCATTGGGATGATACCTACCTCCGAATGTCCCTCTTATACCTGCGCCTGATAGACCGTCAGGGATAACACTTGGGATTGTGAATCCCATATCTGCGGGGGTTGTTACATTAGGGATGTTTGTCCAATAGATTCGTTTACGAAACTGTGCGCTTACTAAAGAACTATTGATCATAATGGGGGTTGTACCAACGGCGTTGGATATAATGTCTTGCCATTCTTTTGACATCCACACATTTTCTAATAGGAAGTAAGTAGGGTTAAGTTCTTTCTTCAGACGAGCATATTCCCAAAATAGTCCCGACTTCCCATCGAAGCCTTCTTGTTTACCTGCAATAGAGAAGCTCTGGCAGGGACTACCACCAAGTAGAAGGTCAACGTGTTCAAGTATTGAATCTTTCGTTACAAGTCTTATATCACCAAGATAGCGTATGGACAGCAGGTCCGTATCAGGATTATTGAATCTAGATATCTTCATTGCCTTCTCATCAATCTCGATGACATAATAAATGATTCTGTGGTTGGGATATCGCCAGCGCAGGGCTAAGAGTCCAACTGATATCCCATCGAAGGTAGACACTACTACAATTGTTTTTCTCATAATATAATAGTATTTTCGTTATATTTTTTTATAAAACAGAAAAGGTGACCGTGATGGCCACCTTTTCAAACAGGTATTTGGTAATGGTTATTCTACGATGGAAGCTGAGATTCCTGCGCGGGGCACATCGGCGTATACCTGGAAGATTGATCTTGCCTGGTCTCTTGTAACATCTGCGGGTGTATAAAGGACTTTATCCGTGACAGGGGATACAACTTTTCTTCCACCTATGATTGGGAACGTGGACACGTTGAATGTCTGTCCTGCTTTGGTAGTAATGGGGAAGATGGTTGAAGCTGCTTCGGTGGTGTCCTTTTTCTTATTGCGGGATTTCCAGGAAGCTTTTTCGCATTGGTAGCATTTACCGAGTCGGTATCCGCTTTTGTGGAGACGGAATTCGGCGATTGGTTTATCTTCGCCGCAGACTTTACATTTTTTGGATGTAGGTTCGGCTTTGGTTTCTACTTTTGCAGCTTTAGCTGGTTTGGTAGTTTTGGTCTTCGTGACCTTTTTGGTGTTCTTGGTTTTTGTTTTCATTGGGATTTAATTTAGATTAGGTTAAAAACTTTCTTTAATTTCTTATTATAGAATTCTTCGAGGGATATTTCTTCAGGGTGCCAGTATACTTTGGTTGCGGATCCATTGTTTGATTTCCACCATACGAATTTTATAGTGAATTCCCATGGGACGATATTGAATTGGGGTACAAAGTTAATTATATTACCTTCAATTTCAGGTATTATATAATAATTAATTGTGCTTATATCTTTAAAATTATTATTTTCGTGTTTTGAATTTGGCAGGCGATATCTGTTGATGGGGTCATACTTATTGTCCACAGCTTCGAAACTGAAACCTTTTTGTTTAAAGAACTTGATAACATTCTTTTCGAAATCGATTCTAATTAGTTGTTCGATTTCTTCTATATCATCTTTTTTCTTTTTGATATCTGCGAACATTTTGGACATCATTTCCAGTGCGGCTGTCATACGATTTAGTTTAGAGTTACAAAGGTAAGTAAAATTATAATACAAATTACATTATAGTGAAAATATTTTTTCTTCCAGTTCATTAATATAAATCATATTATCTTTAATCTGTTCATTTATCGCGTTCTGGAGTTTTTCTTTAGCCTGTATTACGAAGGGTTTATTAGCGAACAGGGCATCGAGGTCATTACCATAATCGCTTATCTTACCTACGACCACTCTAATGTCCTTCATATGTTTACCTTTTCTGAAAAAAGAGCTTCTTGCATATATAAAACCACGGACCTCAGATAATTTAAAATCTTTTTTGGCGGCTTCTTTGCAACGCAGTTGAATTATGGTTTCTTCCAGTAATACAAGGGTATCCAAATCTTCTTTATTTTTAAAAAGGAGTTTGGCATATAAATCCGTGCATCTTTTAAGTTCGGGTGATTCTTGGATACCAAGCTCATCATCCAGCAGAATAAAGTTAAGGTGTTCATTGTTACCAATGATTGGGCCGAACACTCCATCTGTTAATTGATTATTCTTACCCATTTAATATTTTCTTTAATTTATTGGTGAGCTCATCGGTTGTTCCGTCTTTCTGTAAGTGTCTCCACGCCCATTGGACTACAACGATTGCAATGGCGATTATAAACGCCTTCTTAAACATTTTGAACATTTTATTTTAATTTAAATGGGAGCGGCCGAAGCCGCTATCATTGGTTTATTTACCACGATGCTTGATAGTAGTAATAGGGATAATCTTGGTGATGAATTCCTTTTTCCTGTTCTTCTTTCATTTGGTTATTCAACTTCACTATAGGTTCGAGAATTTTGATGGTGTCGTCAATATCGTGGAAATACCACTCATCAAAGTCGGTTGAACCGAAAAAGAAACCTTCTTGAGGAGGAAGAAGAGCTTCTGCCTTGGAGTGATCTTCCTTAATCTGTTTACAGATATCAAGAAGATCGGCGAATTCTTTAGAGTCAACAGAATACTCTTTACAGTCATCCGCCCCGTCCTGACAGTTGTCCACGAACCATTTGTGAATGGCATTGGATTTGCGCCAGTATCCGACCTGTTCGGTAATCTCAGACACTTTGGTCAAGTCAATGTAGGGATGTTTCTTTTTCCCAAGTTTCACACTTATCTAGTGAAGTTCTTCTGGAGACATATGTTCCCAATTCTTAACATAGGTTTTGCGATTTAAATACATATCAAGTCCCATAGTTTTAAATTTTAAAAGGTTAGTAATTAAATATGACAGTCGTAGATTGAAATCAGGGTGTCATCAGGAAGTCCATCAAGGAGATTTTTGAATTGGGTTTCCCATTCTTCATCAGGCTTTTCATCGGATACCATTCCCCACCAGCCCATTGAGCCACGCTCAAACCATTCACCATCTTTCAGGACAGCAAAGGTACGGATTTCATCGAGGTTGGCGATGTCGCCTTTCTTAGCCTGATCGATTCCGGTTTCATTTCCTCCGACACCTGACTCACCTTCGATACCTTCAGCTCCTTCTTTCAGTTTGATAAGACCTGACCAGCGGCCGCCAAGGGAATACCAGTCCCATTTGGACTTGGGGTTGTAGGTTGAATAGACCTCACCATTCGGGCCAAGATTCTCGGGCTCTTCATATTTGATACCTTCCTCATACAGTTGATTATCGGTGAAGCTGAGCTTGGTTGGAAATTCATTTATAAGGTACTCGATATGCCTGGCGTTCTTACAATCCTCTATATACTTATCAGGATTGGCAGCATACTCATCGTAATACATCTTTTTATACTCCTGAATTTCCTTGCGGGTGTGCTCAATAAGTTCTTCTTTGGTGAACTTAACGAATGGATCCATTTCGAGATTCTCATCGAATGGGGCTAATTGACCCTCAGGGTCGGGACCGAGAATTAAAACAGTGAAGTGAGACATAGGTTTAAATTTAAAAGGTTAGATATTAAGTAATACAAAGGTAAGTAAAATTATAATAGGTTTTACATTATACATCAAATTTATTTTCGACCATCGAAGATGACCACCATACTATCGTGCATCCCAGCCACCTTAGTCACATGAATTCCAAAGGTATTAACGCCGTGGAACTTAATCCTACCCCTAACAAATCGAATCTCCTTGGCGTTGGGTTGGATTACATCGTGGAATAGAACGGTGCTGGTGCTGACAGGTAGAAGTAATACACATAACTTTCCTAGCTTAGATTCTTCAAGCGCTTTCAAAACGAATTTATCTTTTAGCGCCCGGGAGTAAGGTGGGTTGATGAAATTTTTCGGCAACCAGGGAATTTTCAATCCGTCCCATTTGGTTATATCGTGCTGGAGTGGGCAAGGGTCAAAGTCAAATTGAAACTCCTTATTGAGTTTATAGAACCCGTCAAAGAAAACAACTACATCTTTAGTGTAGTTTGATGAATTTGACACCTACCTTTTAACCATTTTAAAAATGGAAAAAAGTGATATATTTTTAATTATATATAGTTATAGGAAA
>Ga0247840_10004464_pt1 | contig 22112 bp, 24 predicted proteins | sample LaCruzMarch2015__FD_192404 | JGI IMG/M metagenome (GOLD analysis project Ga0247840, IMG submission 192404) | Freshwater microbial communities from meromictic Lake La Cruz, Castile-La Mancha, Spain - LaCruzMarch2015_17m | ecosystem: Environmental > Aquatic > Freshwater > Lake | place: Spain... | reverse complement strand
TTTAGTAATTTCTGTATCTTTGACTAAGTGATGCATCACAGCTTCCTTTTTAAACCTTTAGTCTGGTTTTTTTAAAGGAAGCTTATCTTTTTTTAATGCTTTTTTAAATTTGGTTCACAGAACCTAAACATTTAAATTTCTTTGATGATCAACCCACATGCCAGCGACCACAACCAGAAGAATCTTATTATTTTAATGGCCACGTCGCTATCATATCTCATCTTTATCCCTACTGCTATGGCCACTGGATACTCGATGTCTTATGCCAACTCGCTCTTCTGGAAATGCACAACATAGAATACGATTACCTAATGACGCCCTATTACACTAAATTCATGCAAGAGTCTCTCGATCTGTGGGGCATTGATAGAAATAAGATCATACCACTACGCCCTAACATTAAAATTTATGCTGACACCCTGATCATGCCAACAGCAGTAACCTCTACGGTTCCATGCATAGTTACAGCAAACTACACCATCGATTTTCTCATTCAATATGTACGCAATAAATTGATCAATAATGCCCATATCACAAACGTTGCAACCACATCTCCTAAAAAAATGTTCATTTCTCGTAAAGATGCTCCAAATAAACGGTGTGTTCCTAATGAAGATGAAATATTTGCGTTTTTTGAAGCGCGAGGTTTTCAAAGGGTTACCCTAACATCACTATCCTTTACTGAACAAATAGAACTATTTTATAACGCACAAGAAATTGTGTCTTTTGTAGGGTCAGGGGCGATGAATCTTATTTTCTCACAACCAGGTACAAAATATATAGAAATTACACAATCAATGGTTGATCCAACATTCTTCTTTTTAACAGACATTTTTGGAATCGATTATTATTCAATTAACACATCAACAATACAAGACGTCGTACAAGGAAGCCCTTGGGCACCAGCAACCCCAATACCATTAACCTTGATCACTGATTTTTTACAAGCACACCCTGAGATATAATATAGATTTGAACACAGAAAAAACTGATTTCACATGAAAAAGGAATGCTCATGATCCCGTTTTATATTTTTTTAATCTCTGTATGTACCCTTTATAATACAACGTCAAGCTTTACAGAGCTGAATATGATAACCCACCCGCCTTTGCCTGCAAATCATTACGAATTTGCAACACCATGGCATCATTCAGTAAGCGACCTTAAAAAAGTAAAAAATGTCGTTATCGTATGCCCTTCCTGTATTACGGGAGGTATCGAAAACTTATGCCAAATTGCGCACGCATTAAAAAATATGCATAACGTAGAAGCTTCTTTTTTATGGATTACATATTCAGACAATGCCTGTAAATATCAAGAAAATAATCTTTGGTATTTGCGCCGTCAAGATTATGACCTAACTCCAGATTTATATAAACCCCTATACAATCCATCATATTTAAACAAAGATGTGCCACTAGACTCAACAACTCTTATCATCTTGCCTGAAATTTGGTGTGATTTTTTACCGTTTTTTGAAGATGCGCAAAAAATGATCTCATGGTTATCAATTGGCAATATACATGGTGCACAAAGGTCTGAATCTTGTCGCATTTTAATTGAACGCAAAGAATTATATCGTCTACCATGTTTTCATCTTGCTCAGGCTCCATGGATTCAGAAATGGCTTACTATCTGGGGAGCTCCTTCGGTTTTTATGGGTGATTATATTAGTACAATATTTACAACCCCATCAAACATACAAAAAATACCCAATTCTATTGCTTATTATCCAGCAAAAGGCAAAGACCTAGCTCACAAATTTATAGATCAACATCCAGAGTATGTATACATCAAATTAGAAAACATGAGCAAAGAACAAGTGGTTGCTGCCTTAGATTATACCCAAATATATATAGACTTTGGCCACTTCCCAGGGATGGACAGAACTCCTCGTGAAGCAGCCGTAAGAAACTGCATAGTACTATTGCATAATGCTGGTTGTGCTGTTGACTTTGATTCATATCCAATTGCAGATTTTTTTCGCTTTACAAGCATAGATGTTGATAACAATGTGCTACATCAAAAAATTGAAACAATTTTACAGAACTATACATTTGTATTTACACAACAAGCGTATTGGCGCTTACATATAGCACAAGAGCATTATGCTTTTCAACAACGTATAAACGATTTATTTAACAACCAATAAAATTCTGTATGCAAGATGGTGCTTCAAGCATCATCTTGCATACAATTAAAATTTTATAAATTACGCCGCTATCAAAATTTTACGCAAACAGTCAATTAAGAAATCAACTTCTGCTTGCGTATTGTAAATTGAAAAACTAACACGAACAGAAGCTGCACCACCTATTTTTTCATGATACAGCTGAGCACAATGATACCCTGATCGTATCGCAACGCTATAATCATTTAAAGCTTCAGCGATGTCATATGCATGTAGTTTATCAAATGCGAATGTTACCATATTGTTATGCTGCCTCTCTCCAGGAAACGGAGTGAGCAACTGTACGCCCGGTATAGCCTGTAATGCGCGAGCAAGTCTGCGAGCCAACTCTGTTTCATGCTGTTGTGCTTGATCAAAATTAACATTTTGCACTACAAAATCGATTGCTGCACCAAGTCCAATCACTTGTGCAATTGGTTGCGTACCAGGCTCTAAACAATAGGGTATAGATTTGAAATTGCTCTGCTCTGGCGTCAGGCCATACACAATACCACCACCAAAATTGTGCAGCACTACTTGATCAAATAGATTTTTATTTAAATACAATACCCCAACACCAGTCGGACCAAACAGTTTGTGTCCTGAAAATACCAAAAAGTCACATTGCAACTCTTCAACATTAATTCTTTGATGCGCAATTGATTGTGCCGCATCAACTAAAACCTTTGCTCCAACAGCATGTGCAACATCAACAATAGCAGCAATATCGTTGACGGTGCCCAAAATATTTGATTGATGAGTAATAGCTACTAGCTTTGTTTTATTTGACAAGGCAGCTTGCAGTGTCGCAATATCCATCACGCCCTGATCATTTAAAGGAACTCGCTTTAAAATAATACCTTTGCGTTGACATAGTTGCTGCCAAGGAATAAAGTTCGCGTTGTGCTCTACTTCTGAAACAATTATTTCATCACCCGCATGAATATGATGCTGAGCCCACACATGCACGACCAGATTAATCCCTGCTGTCGCTCCTGAGGTAAATACGATCTCTCGTCTTTGTGCCCCAATAAAAGATGCTACTTTCCCACGTACTTCTTCAAATGCAAGCGTTGCTCGCTCTGCAAAATTATACATTCCACGACCAACATTAGATTTATACGATTGATAATAGTCTACAATTGCATCAAGCACGACTTGAGGCATTTGTGCCGTTGATGCTGAATCAAAGTAAACGAGAGGCTTTCCATCCACTAACTTATCCAAGATTGGAAAACAGTTGCGAACAGCTACGAAATCCATGTCATCTGTTTTTTTCTCTAAATAGGGAATAACCGCATTGTCTTCTTCAAAAGGTAATGCGTCAGATTTAACCAACCCATTTTGCTCCAAATCATCAAGCATTGATTGCAACTCTAAAGCCGTTGGATACATACCACGACTCTTAGATCCTGGTAATCGATAGCAATACTCTCCGCCATCATATTTACCGATTTCCATTGCAGCCGCAAACTGCATAGAGTAAAGCAATGCGACTAAAGACAACCGTTGAAGCATTTTCATATATATCCTTCTCGTTTTGATACTTTATAACAACACTTTAATCAGATATAGACACAAAAAATCAACAGTTATCCAGAAGATGCACAATAATTTCTCATACCAATGTTGGTATATCAACACAACAAAAAACCCACTCATTTTACTGAGTGGGTCTCTATTTTTAATTTATAGTTTGTAACTATTATGCTGCGTTAAAAGATTTCTTTGCATAACTTTGTAGGTCAAGCAACATCTCTTTTGTGTGGCTATATTTATTTTTAAGAGATACATCTTCACATGCATCCAGTAAATTATTAATCCATAACAGTTCTTCAACCAAGACTGACAATATCTTCTGTTGATACTTACTATCTTCCATTGATAAAACGCCCACGTATTCAAAATTTAACGAATCAATGATATAACTCGTAAAAGTTTTTATAACCTTTAATTCAATTTCAAAAGAATGTGCATCTAGATCTTTTTTAGACAATGTATGCAAATAATTCTCGATCATGTCTGCATATCTCTCAAAGAAAACATTTACACGACGTTTGAAATTATCTGCTTTGCTAACAGCTAAAATTACTGGTTGTCGAAGTGCCATTTTAAAAATTTGAGCTCGTGCATGTGGAGCAATTTCATCAACTAAATTACAAGTTGCTTTCATAACGCTAATACCATCATCAGGACAGATAGCTGTCTGGATTTTATCAAATGCCAAACATACTTCTAATCCTATTTGCCCACACTCCTCAGGAATTTGATGATTATGCATAGGTTGCTCAAAAAAAGCCTGTGATAAGCTATGCAGACCAAAAAAACCAATGATACAAAATAATATATTTTTCATAGTCATAACAAACCTCTATCATAGGATTTTATAAAAAAGACTGTTTATCTCCTACTAATCAGTCTACCTGCAGCAGGCAAAACCCGCAAAAGACAGGGCTCTTTTTGTCCAAAAAACACGTAAAACCGCACTTTGAACAACTACTATTTCTAACATCTCAACAAAAATCCACCCGAATAGACCGAGTGGATCACTAATTTATAGTATCTCTAGAAGGCTTATATGTTCATAAGTCCTAAATTATTGCCCAAAAATAAATTGTGGATTATTTTCTTGGGGCATATAATTAACTGCTTGAAGCCTATCTAAAGCGTATGGAGGCAATGCCACATGAATAGTACGCAACCCATCATGCTCATCCACAGACCCAGGCAATGGTGTACCAAACTCTGGATTAAACGATGCTACAAACATCATTTGATTTCCTGAAAGAGGATTAATGAACTGTTGACCAAAAGTATTATATCTAATGCCTTGCTTGTAAGCTGATAAATATTCAATAGCAGCTTGCATCTTTGAAAGCGTAGTTAAATATATTCGATATCCCGTATCTGCCTTAAGCAGTGCCATGCCATAATTTGTTTCAGATCTTTTTTCTTTACCGATATGCAGCGACTGTGATTGCAATTCAGAAGTGCCTGGTATCATGCTCACCACAAACATAACCATTTCTGCCTCATAATTAGGACAAGTAACCATTAAATCAACAGCTCCTCTTTGATCTGTCGCTGGCCATACTGGATGAACCAACGCATTAAGTTGCTCTGCTTTTTGTTGCATATCCTTATGACGCAGACTGCTTTGCTCAGCCATACGAGCTTTTTCTCGCATCTCTTGAGCAACATCTTTACTATCAATAGCATTAATTAAATAAAAACTACTCAACACTGTGCAATAAAATATCCCTTTTGTGCGTCCTACAATATTCACGATATCTCCTTAATTATATATTTTTTGATATTGTCATTATTAATGATTAATATAAAAAGTATTCATCATTTGCAATAAAATATTATTTTCGAGGATTAATCTTGAGCAACAAAATAACAATCGATCAAGGCTTCAGTGTTATCGGAATGACGCTGCGTACCACAAACAAAGCAGCTATGAGTGTTGGTTCCATTGCTCAACTATGGCAACAATTTTTAACCGAAAATGCCTACAGCAAAATACCCAACAAAATTGATGGTGCTTTAATCGCTCTGTATTATGATTTTGAAAATGATAAAAACGGTCAATATACCGTACTGCTCGGCGCACGCGTTTCATCAATTGAAACTATTCCTGCAGGTATGGTTGCACACCAGGTATCTACACAAAAAAGAGTTGTCTTTACATCTGAGCGTGGATCAATGCCCAACATTGTATTTGATTTGTGGAATAAAATATGGACCTTAGAAGATGAGTGCAAAATTGATCGCAGCTATGATGCAGATTATGAACTCTATGAAAATCTCAACCAAGATCCTGAAAAATCATTAATGACTATTCATATCGGAGTGAAATAACGTAAACACGGTTTATGCAAAATAGCTTTTTAAATACTCTATAAATTCTTGATAGCGAGAAAGTTTTTGAATCTGTTTTGGAGCAACAACAGTTGTCCCTTGACCACATTTCGGACCAGTCTTGCAGAATAGATCATAATCTTCTTTTGAAAACAGCACGAAATAAACAGTAGATAAAGATGTCGTTGGATTTTTATGGAGATATTGCATCACCGTTTCTAAAGCAATACGCGCTGCACGCTCTTTTGGAAATGCAAAAATAGCAGAACTAATAAACGGAAAGGCTATAGATTTTATAACAACAGAATCAGCTAAGGCAAGCGATGTCTCATATGCTCCAGCAAGCAATGCATCTTGTTGCGCTGGTTTTTTTACAACCCGACAGTCGGGACCAACGGCATGAATAATATATTGAATGCCACGATTTTTTAAATCAAAACTACCTGTTAACTTTGCAGATCCAGCAGGACAACGAATACCTTCAAGCAAAGGATACTCATCACAAGCTTGCTGTAAAGCAGTCCACCCAGCTGCATTAAAAATCGCACCACATACTCCAGCACCACCCAGCAACATTTCATTGGCAGCATTGACAATACAATCTGCTTTTACTCTCGTAATATCACCCTGCATAATCACAATAGTGCTTGCACTATTTGAAACTTGAAACGTTTTACTGACAGCAGCGTGTATCGAAACCGTTGCAAAAACTATTACAAAAAAACTACATAAAGCTTTATTCATATCTATGCTCACTTTTAAATACTAAATATAAAAACAACAATTTTTGAATCATTACAGAGCTGTAGCATTGTACGGTAGATTATTGTTTTTATAAAACTGCTGTAAAGCTTTATATGCCACAAGATCAACAATTAGGTTATGATCACCGCTCTTCATGTACAGTACCGATACATTTTCAAATCCCTGATCTTTAAATGCCTGATACAAAGCTTGTGTATGTGAAACAGGAACTAAACTATCTTGCTCTTGATGCAGCAACATAATAGGCAACTGTTTGTTTTTTATTTTTTTAATCGATTGCAGCGTGCGCGCAGGAACTTTCTTTAATTTTCGTAATAGTTTTTCCATAACAACCGCACCAACAGATGCAGGAGTCGCTACTAAAACTAATGCCTGTAGCGTCGCAGGATTACACTGTCCAACATAATGAATAAGCATCTCTGCTCCACGAGAATGTCCAATTGCTACAAATTTTTTCTGGGCAAAGTCGTAATCACACGCAACCTGATGCAAATCAGTCACATAGCTATTTGGATTGAAAATAGCGCTATACAAAGAATCACAACTAAACACGGGAACACAAATGTTTTCAGTACCATGAGGTGCTAATGGACGATATCCATACTTAGCATTGACCGGACTATCACCAAGTCCGTACGATGCAAGCACCGCCACAGATTCGTTATTTTCCGGATTAGAAATTATAACACCTTGACACCAAATAAGTGCCGCCAGCATTACATATGTACGTATAATATTTTTCATAAACCATTCCTTCATTGTAACCACCATCGCTAAATCTTTTTCAAAAGCGAGATCAAGAAATTATAATAACCAAGACAAGTAAAAGAACTGAGTCCAATAATATATTTTACCAGAGCTTTACAATCATCTTTTTGTGCATTAATTTCTAACTTTCCAAACAGTTTCCCGTTGTTATAAAATAGCACCGTTGGAGTATTTATCACTCCGCACTCTTTTGCTTGTTCAGGATTTTTTTCAATATTCATCATTGCTACTTTACCTTGACCACCCAGTTTTTCGATCAACTCTGGATAGATAGGGTCAAGCATTTTGCAAACATCGTTTTTATCCGAAACAGCAATCAAAACAACTGGTTTTTTATAATCAGTAATCTCTTTGCTAAAATTAGCCTTGGTAATTTCCACAGGTACAAGAACACTGCTTTTCACTGAATTAACAGAGATAACAGTAACCGCCGTACACAGCAGAGTCATAAAAATATCTTTTTTACTAATCATAAATCAGCCCTAATATTCTAAACATCTATTCTATACTAAGCTTCACTATCTTTTTTATCTTTTTCTGTACAATAAAAACCCAATACCAAATATGATAATGGTCGTTAAAAGCAATACTAAATAGGTTAGTAATTTTAACTTATATTCGTGCGACATTTCTTGTAGCTTTTGATCATGTGATTCTTGTTTTACTTGTAGATTTTGATCATGCAATTTTTCTATCTCAGCGTCTCGTGCAATAACTTTTGTTTGCACTAATTTTTCTTGATCGATACTACGCACAACAGCACGCAAACCTTCAGGATTATTCATAGCCATTTTTGCATATATTTTTGCTTGACCAGTTGTATAACCCATATCTCTAAACGTTTGAATATACTCTTTATATTGTTTCTTTTCCTTTTGATGATGAACAATCGCTGCAATACCACAACCGATACCAAAAGCTCCTCCAACTATAGCGTCCGCAACTGTTGGTTCTTGATACACGACTACAGGTGCTGGTTGATACCAAACCCAACGGGCACTAAGCGAAATTGAACAAATTTGCAAAGCACACAAAAGCATTAACTTCAAATTGAATCTATTATTAGTTTTCATAGTAAACCTCCATTTAAAACAAGCAACTTAGACAAATTTCTTCATTTTCTTGTTATATCTAATAAGTGTACCAAACGAGCGCCAGATCAACAAAAGCCCTAGCCTTGGTTTTCATAAAAACACGTAAAATCGCCCTTTTTAAGGGGTATAAAAAGCTCTCACTTGATCAAAAAAAATAACCACCCAAATTACTAGGTGGTTATTAAAATTCATAAATTGAACATCACAGGCTAAATAGCTGACTCCGTGATGCTTACAGGGTAATATTCCGACTGACGATAACCAGCAATTTTTACTGCTCCATAAACCGACGCACCCCCAACACACCCTATAGCTAAAGCACCATACAGCAGAGGTTCTAACGCACCATAAGTACCAGACATCATAGCACAACCCATCATCAATCCAGCCCCACCAAGAATAGCAATACATAAACCAATAGCTCCTACCATAAGCCCTGCAAATATACGCCATAGATTGATAGATGATATAGACTTAACCAGCTGTTTACACATAAATGCGTTGCTTTCCGTTGTCACCATAGCTTCAGCTTTTAAAAGCATCTTTACTATAGTTTTCTTATTTAATTCCACGGCATAATCGAGCGCTGTTTTACCATAAATATCAACGATGTTAACCGCAGCTTTCTTCTTGAGTAATCTTTGAACTAACGTTACGTTACCTGTTTGCACAGCCTTGATTAAAACCGTTTGACCTTGAATATTTAAACAATCAAGATCTGGGTTGCTTTTGAGTAACTTATTAATTTGTTTGTGATTTTTTGATTCAACAGCTTGAAACAAGTCCGTTGCTTGCAGCAAGCTCATAGAAAAAAGAGAAATGGTCATAAAAATTATTTTGTACATATAAGATCCCCATAAAAAAGAACGTATAACCCACCATTTCACTTCGATTAACTACTCTTTTTTAGACAACTGTTTGCATGATATTTACACCGTAAAGCTGTGATTCAGATCGACGACACATTTTCACTGTTCCATAAACCGACATAGCTCCTACAAGGGTCGAAGCTCCAATCACGATATAAGGAAATGCAGTACCAGGACCACCCATAAAAGCACCCATCGTCAGAAGAAATCCACCACCAACAATACATGCTAAACAAGTAACGCCGATGACAAGACCCGCAAAGATCCACCATCCAGAAAAAGAGGACATAGACTTAACCAGTTTTTGACAGACCACCGCATTATTTTCCGTTGTTACCATAGCTTCAGCCTTTAAAAGCATCTTTGCAATCCGTTTGTTATTTAATTCCACAGCATAATCGAGCGCTGTTTTACCATAAATATCAACGGTATTAACCGCAGCTTTTTTCCTTAATAATTTACTTACTAAATTACTATTACCTGTTTGTACAGCCTTAATTAAAACCGTTTGACCTTGAATATTTAAACAATCAAGATCAGGGTTGCTTTTGAGTAACTTATGAATCTTTTGGTGTTTTTTTGATTCGATAGCTTGAAACAAGTCCGATGCTTGCAGCAAACTTATAGAAAAAAGAGAGATGATCATAAAAATTATTTTGTGCATACAAGATACCTCATAAAAAAGAATGTATAACCAACCATTTCACTTCGATTAACTACTCTTTTTTAGAAAGTTTTTTTGCCAAAACAATATATTTTTTGGAACTATACAGACTATATCATGACATTAACAGTCCCCCAACAGGGTCCCTCTATTTTATAGAATCAGCCCCTCCCAGATGACCATGACCATGCGTATCAAACCAACTTAAGCTGTTGACAAAGCAACTGTTACTACGGTACTCTAAATTATTATGTTACTTAATTAATTGTTAAAGGAGGATTTGCTATGAAATCGCAAATTACCGACTTTTTTATCACAATACCCCTGTCGATACCAGGTACTGACATGCAGGTTTCTACTGATTCTATTTCTTTGATTTCATCTCTCAATTCTGTTCACGGCTCTCGCCAACATCGTCGCCATTGGCGTCATTAATTTTTCCAACATTTTCTGTTGGGCTACCCAATTTTTCATTTTTTAATATTTAATAGTTTTTAATTTAGCATTTGGATCGTCTGCTTTTTGCGGGCACGAAACACCTCGATAACTTCTTGAAGGCAAATATCTTTTTTTATTGATTTGTTCTTCATAGAAGATGCACCTCTTTTTGCGCCCTAACGGGTACATAAAGTTTGTTTTCTTGCCGCGCGCAATGCCCCCAAAACGGCATCGCCCATTTGCGCACAAGGATGCTTATCATGAATTTTATAAAAATAAGCCTTATGGCTACGACCCTTATCGTCTTTTGTAACTACGCACAAGGTGCAGACCTGTTTGGTAGAAACTTAACTGGAAAAAAAACATCTATAGACCAATACGTTCAAGAACTCAAAATTGCAAAACTCAGCTCTCAAGTTTTACAAAAAACCATTGCTGCTATCGTTGCAGGAGAATATAAATTGTTCGATGGAACTATTGGAGATTGCAAGTGTCAAACTCGCACTTCCATGCTGCTTGATTTTGCAACCCTCTTTAAAAAGAAGAGCCCAGAACTTCAAGCAGATTTTAACCAATTACAACAAATAGAACAAACAGCAACAACCATGGTGGATGAAATTGCACCACAAAAACCACCAATGGTTGCTGAGCCTACACCAGCTGCCCCTCCAACAATGTCTCATTCCGCAAGACAAGCCCTTTCCATGAAACTCAAGGAGCAAACTCTGCGAGAAGTATTTGCTGAAAAGCAACTACTTTATACACCGTCACCGGAATTAAAAGTAGCTGCGCAATGTTTTGTTACAAGACCAGAAAACCAAGCTATGGCAAATAGTGATCTTGCCAAGTCAACAGCAGAAAGCTTGGTCAAACAATGCAAAGCGGAACTGTGTGCACAATCAATTGCACACGAACAAACATTGGCACAGACATATTGCGGACAAGATGTGCAAGCAGCATTGACCCATGTTGTGCAAAAAGGACAAACAACTATGACAGGATTTTTTCCAGCTATTAAGCCAGTACTGGCAAAGATGATAACTGCACGACAAGCAATCCAACTGCAACAAGAAACATACTGCTCTGATTGTAGTGGCTTGCAAGATACCAGCAGATATTGCTTTGCTTCAGATGGCCAGCAATTTCAACCAACTAAAACTCTACCACCCGATGAGATAGTTATGGTGATTGTTGGCAATCAGTACGAAGGATCTCTAGACTGCTTAAAAGCAAAGCTAGGCATTGATCCTAAAACAACGTATATTCCTCTTGCGTACAAAAAACCGTGTTCATGTACAACTAAACCACCAAGAAAACCACTAGCTCTTCCTGTTGAAGAAATATTGCTACGTGGCGCAGCAGAGCACGCTCAGTACATCACCGGCGAACCAATTCCTTTTGAAAAATTAGGAATTCAAGGATCAAACCTAGAACAAGAATATATGTCACGACGCCAAGCTGCTGGCTTTGGAATTGAAAACATGGCCTGCTTTTGTATTGATCACATATATCCCGCTTTACCAAAACGATAATAATAATTTATTTTGATACCTAAAAGGAACAACCGTGTCACAAAAAATAACAGAACACAACTGGTTACAACTTGCTACCATTCAAGTTGCTGGAGCTATCTGTTTACCGATCTTAATGATCGGTGAACAGCTGGGCAGAACCTATGGCTTTAAAACAGCTATCATTTCTATTTTAGTTGGTAATAGTTTCTTGTTTGCGCTCGCAATTATTACCGTGCTGATGGCATACCAATTTAAAGAATATACCATTCAAAATGCTATTCGATATTTTGGTAGCTCTGGAACTAAACTGCTCGGATGCAACATGCTGCTGAGTTTAACAGGCTGGTTTGCCATTCAGTTAAATTTAATATCACTAAGTATCGAGAAAAGCTGTTTACTGCTGCTGGGTTATAATATTCCCATTATTGCCTTAAATATTATCATTGGTTCTTGCATTACCATTGCTTCACTGTTTGGACTTGAATCGATTAAAAAACTGGCAACCATTAGCATGCCTTTTTTTATCGGAACTATGGCCATAGCACTGCTGCAAGCTCTGCAAAATCCAACGGTAATTCCAACCAACGTTATCAGTTCATATCAAGGCATATCGCTTGTGATAGCGAGTGCTATCATGGCAGTTATTGATCTGCCAACCTATTATCGTTTTGCCAAATCAAGCAAAGATAGCATCATCAGTGTCTTTATTTTATTTATCATCACCGTACCACTACTTGAAATTATAGGAGCATACATTGCACTGCATAACACTGGTACTAACATTTTAGAAACACTGACGGCACACCACAATATTGTATGGCAACTATGGATCTTTTTATTTTTAATCCTGGCGGGCTGGACCACCAATAACATGAATTTATACTCTGCAACCACAGCGCTGCAAACTATTGCTCCAAGATTAAATTATACCACCCAAACATTGCTACTTGGTTTTGCAGGTACCGCGCTATCATGCTTTGATCTTCTGCAAAATTTAGAACCACTCCTCAATGGTATTGGTATTTTAATCAGCAGCATGGGAGGTGTGATGATCACCAACTTTTTACTACAAAAGTATATTGTTAAACCACACGGTCATACATTCTTTGTAAAAAACATTATAGCCTGGACCATTGGTTCAACGGTTGGTTTTCTCACCTTTTTTGGTTATATCTCACTAACTAATTTTGACATAATTGATGCGTACTGTGTAGCAACTATTGCAACAGGCATCATTCAATATTTTATATAGGTAACGATTATGAAAAAATATACAGAAATTACTCATGCTGAATTGCAAGCCCTTGCAATCGGAGCAAGCATTCTCGGTTCTGGTGGCGGTGGTGATACAGCATTTTTACTACTCATGGCGCAAAGAATGTTTCAACATAAAAAACCAGTCAAGCTTATCCAACTAGAAGATCTACAACCAGATGATTTAATTGTTCCTGTCGCACACATTGGTGCGCCACTCGTTGAACAGGAAAAAATGCCTAATGGCAAAGAGTTTATTCCTATTTTTAAACAAATAGAAAAACAGTTTGGAAAAAAACCAACTGCACTTATGGCTGGAGAAATTGGTGGAGCAAATGGCCTGACACCATTTATTGTCGCACAACAACTTGATCTACCGGTACTTGATGCTGATGGTATGGGCCGTGCATTTCCCGAACTACAAATGTGTTCTTTTTTCCTGAGTAAAATTGAAGCAACTCCAACATTTATCGCCAGCAATTCAGGTACTACAGTGACCATCACAACAGAAAAACCAAATCAAAACATAGAAAACATTGCTCGAAATGTTACCGTTGCTTTTGGGTCAAATGCAGTCATGGCCATTTATACCATGCACGGACTGCAAGCACAAAGTTCTGTTATTGCCGGTACTGTTTCACAAGCCATTGATATTGGTCAAACTATCCTGCTCGCACAAGCAAACAATCAAGATCCTGTGCAAGCACTATGCCATGCAACCAACGCGACGCTAATTACTATCGGAACAATTGTGGATATCGAGCAAAAAATTGATCAAGGTTTTTTAAAAGGAACGGTTACTATCCAAAACCACCAACAACAAACATGTACCATCCAGTATCAAAATGAAAACTTGATTGCTCATATCAACGAAGCAATTGTAGCAACAACGCCTGACATCATTGCTATCGTTGATGCCCAGTCAGGACGAGCTATTACTTCTGAAGCATTACGCTTTGGCATAGAAGTTGCTGTTGTGGTAATTCCTTCACCAACTATCTGGACAACACCAGAAGGATTACGCCTAGTAGGCCCGCAGTATTTTGGCTATGACACCACTTATAAACCATGCAGTTACCAAGGAAACAACTAATGAAAAAATATATCATCGGCATCGACATTGGCGGCACCAACACAGACGCCGTCATCATTGATGCACAAAAAAAGATCCTCGCATCTTACAAAACACCAACGACCTCCCCACTTTCAGATGGACTACGCACAGCACTGCAAACAGTCTGCGCTCAAGCTCAAATTGCACCTAGCATGGTACAGCGAATTTTAATTGGTACAACACAGGCAACCAATGCGTTGTTGCAAAATTCCAATCTACTTAAAGTTGGAGTGATTCGTCTTGCCACTGATTGCACAGATGCTTTACCACCATTTTGTACATGGCCAGAAAATCTCATCACAAATATTAACGCTGGATTTGCAATTGTTTCAGGTGGCTATGAATGTGACGGCCAAGAAATTAGTCCCGTTAATCCTGATGAAATTAAACAGGCTGTGCAGCAACTACTGAACAATGGTATACAAAGCTTGGCAATCGTTGGTGTTTTTTCACCACTTAACTCAGCACAAGAAGAGCAAGCAGCGCTCATCTGTAAAAATATTTTAGGTGTCGATTTTCCAATATCACTATCCCACACCATTGGTGGCATTAATTTTCTAGAGCGTGAAAATGCAACGATTATTAATAGCACCTTAAAAGATTGCATGAAGCAGGGATTTCAATCTTTTCAGCAAGTCGCAAATGAAAGCGGATTTGATTGTGACATCAACATTACCCAAAATAATGGCACTATCATTTCGCTTGCTGATGCTACGCAGTATCCAGTGCTAACAATTTCCTCAGGGCCTACCAACTCTTTTATTGGAGCACTGCAACTCACTGGTTTGCGTGATGCTATCATTGTCGACATTGGAGGAACATCGACCGATGTTGGAATAGCCCTACATGGTTTTGCACGCCGATCACTCTGCTCCTCATCGATAGCTGAAATTCCACTCAATTTTGCAATGCCTGATGTAATTTCGATACCTATCGGAGGTGGTAGTTATATCCAAGAAACAGATGATATCGTTTCAATTGATTCTCAAAGCTGCGCTAAAAACTTACTCACCGAAAGTTTAGTATTTGGTGGAACGCGTATGACACTCACCGATGTAGCAGTTGCAAAGAAATTCATCACATTACCAAATGCAAAAAATCCAACGCCAACTATCAAGCCAACAACCGCAGATTACGTCGTCGATTATGTAGAAAAAAAGATTTTACAGCTATGCGCTCAAATGGCTGGTAAACATAAAAATCTACCCATCGTGTTAATTGGTGGTGGTGCAAAGCTCTTTAGCAATAGTCCTTTGACACAAAAAGTACAAATTCCAGAACTGGCACCTATTGCAAATGCACTTGGCGCTGCACTTGCACAACTTTCAGGAACTATTGATACCATTGTGCCACTTCAAAATCGAGAAAAAACATTAGCTGTTTTAATAGAACAAGCAAAGCTAAAGGCTATCAGCGCTGGTGCCGACCAGGCAACGCTACAGGTGGTTGAACAACAGATTATTCCGTATCACTATACAACCAACAATTTAACGCGTATCAAAATTACCGTAACAGGCGACTTGCGACACAGTTAAAACATGCGCCAGCAGAAGAAATAATCCAAAAAAGATGGTATAATACCAATATCATGACCTTTAAAATAATTGGAATTTTATGACATACAACAAACAATTTAAAATAATAACTGCTCTCCTTTTGTGTGTTACAACCCTGCACCCACAGGACCAAAAGAGAACCGAACTCTACAAAAAACAAATCTCCGCAATAGCCCTTAAGGCTATGCGAACCCGTGCTGTTTTTCACGCGTCTCGTTATGCAATAAAGCTACTTTACGGCAATGCGTTTACATTCCATCAAATAGCTGGGGATGCTATCACAAAGAAAGAGAATGCCCTGAAATCTAATGGGATTGTTATTAAAAAAGATAATGCAGGTGCTATTGTAGCCATCAATGATGGCAAACAAACACCCCTGGCGCTTGGCAGCATCCCGTCAACTCTACAAGATATGAATCGCTTAAAAAGCGAACTGTGCAATCACATGGACAGTCATACAACTGTTGAGATCTTAACGCTCAATGAGGATTGGGAAATTCAAGCCTCAGGCCTCGCACAATTAGTGCAAGAAAATAAAAATATCACACAGCTTAAATATCCAACACCTGATGGTACACCTCCATCATACGTTGACTTACTTCGCGCGGTATATGCGCTTGAAACACGTGATGCACGCAGCGCGCAAATCTGCCTGGTGCATTGCAAAGCTGGCCGCGGCCGTAGCGCAACCATAATTGCTGCATATCTTGCTCACACCATCCACCAAGCAAACCAAACAGCAATTCCTGAGCAAATTATTGCTTATCTGGTAAAATGCAGGTCACTGGTACAGTTGAGCACACAGCAAAGAGAGCTATTGGCACTATTTATCCAACAACTGCAAGAAGCTGGCACTTTGCAAAATCTGTATGAACAAAATATCGAAGCTATCACACAACGAGAGCTAGAATTAGCACGAAAATAATATCCGCAAATTTTTCCACAAAAGCAGAAGGCGCCTCGGTTACGAAGCGCCTTCTGCTTTTTAATATTATTTTCTTGAATTACCAAAGATCGTATAACTATAATTACATGTATGATTGATTTTAAAAAAATAGGAAATAAGTATGAATCTCAAAAACATGTCGAAAAATGAAAAAATCTATTATTTAGTGTTATGTTGCCTGGCTTTTGTTATTATTTCTTCTGCATGGGAAGATGGTATCAACAGAAAATTGATCACAACAATGATCGGCATGTTCTTCTTTCAAGCTTATTTATATTGCCAGCTGTTTCATCGCAACTGTGTCACTAAGTAAAATTGACAGAAAACGTTTATTTACTCAAAGCGTTAATAACCGCTAACATACTTGAACCCTGTCCATAACCACAATGATAGCTGTCATGGTTGTAGCTCTTGCTAATCAGCCCAACAAACCCTGGTGATAATTTAATCTTTTTATTTTTTTCTAACTGTTTGTGTTGCTTAATATGCTCTGAAGCACAAACACAATACTGACCTTTCACGCGAGAAATATTTGATTCAGTTGCTCGAGCATCCTGAATAACATTGATAAGATCTTGGGCATTGACCCACGCAAATTCATCAGGTTCTGCACCGATGCTGCTTGCGCGATTAAACCATAAACCTGATGTCAAACTCGCCCTTTTTAAAGCAATATCGGTCAACCATGATTGCGTTCCAAGTGCAGTTACATTCCAGAAAAAGATAGTATAATTTGATTTTTGATTAACCGCAGACAAACAAACAACCCCTTGCTTGATAATCTCTTTCGATACTACATCAATCGCTTTTTTCGAAAACTTTTCATTGATAGATCCCCAAGAACTATACACTCGTCCTGCAAGCATAGATCGCACCGGAATGTACACTAATTCTTCGAGCGCTTCTCTGACAGCTCCTTTTAAAAAAGTAACCGTTGATAGATTCTGTCTCTGTTGATGCGACAACTTATCAATCTGCTTTCCATCAAATCCATCTACGCTTCGATGACCACGATCACCAATCGTGCCCGCCGGAAATTCAAATCCTTGACGCCACGATTGACGTTGCGTTGGATCTTTTACCAGCAAAAATTCTAGCTCACCCTGACTGTTATATCGATAGAGTCCTAAGCCACCACCCACAGCAGTAACTTGTGGCACATAGAGCGCCAACAAACCAAGTAACATCAAAAAAGTTTTATTCATCTTTACCTCTAACGTAATTTTTCATCACACGATCTTTTAATTTTTGATATGCCGCAATTGTTGCCATACCAATACTGCTTACACTGCGCACTACTACCCCTGCTTGCTTGCACTGCTCTTGTAGTGATTTTTTATATGCAGCAATCTCATCTTCGGCTTGATCCACCGGATAATGATACGATTTCATATCCTGAGTAGCGTACCAAGCATCATGCACTAATCCATACTGTTTATAAAAACTATGTATAGCTGTTAAATATTCTTGCTCACAATCCTTGAGTAAATAAACATGCTTACCTGGCAAAACAACCAAATGCACATTCTCAAAACCATTCTTCTTAAGTGTACTATAAAGCTCTAATGCTTGAACAAATGGTATCGTTGCATCTTGACGTGAATGAAACAATAGAATAGGTAATTTTTTATCGCTTATTTTTGCAATAGCATCAGTAAAATGTAACGGATTTTTTGGATAACTTGGAAATAAAAATCTGAAAAATGTTTGATCCCAATGGGTAGGCAGTCCTGCTTTAGAAAGAATCGGATGCAAGGTCGCGGGCAGATCTCCTGGTATAGCTTCAAGAACCATAGCCTTAAGATTCTCGGGATTATGCATTGCGACATAATTTAATGCGGCAGTGCCTCCACGACAGTTTCCAAACAATATCATAGGTTTATGACCAATAATTTGCCGAACATGACGATCTATAGCTGCAATATCTTCAGTTTGCCCCATATAGGCGTGAGATCGATTAACGTTTTTTTTCCAAAAGGTCGCACAATATGCAATAAGTCGATTTAGGCCATAGCCCGTTTCTATCTGAGTATCTGGCAACGCTGCCGCTTCAAACGTATCAGCGCTCGGAAACGCTGCAACCATCTCTAGAGCACCTGATGGATTACCCGTAAAACCGTGGATATACTCGGTCACGACGTCCAGATATGGTTCTGTAGAGCTCATAGCAAGCATTGGCCCACAAAGGACCACCGATAACAATGATATTAATTTTTTTAACATAGAAACCCACATAATTGGCGGTATTTAACCATTATATTAAGGGTAACAAAATGACGATTTCTGGCAAAAGGCGGTATTGATTTTATAGATCCATAGCTAAAAACAAACAACTACGTGCTTAATTTTTATAACTGCCAATAGCACTAACTTCACGAACGATAGGACGTCTTTTTTAGAAACCCAAGATATCATTAAGCGTACTTCGGATTTACTAACATCAAATAGATAAAAGTTAATACATAAACCAAATTTCAATTTTTCATGTAACTACAATAACTATTATTAAAACTAAAAAGGAAGCTGAGTAGTAATTTTTTTGACTCTATATTAAATAATTAATTATATTAAGCTACCTTGTATCTTCATCTATTATTTTATATCAAACAAAAAAGGAAAAGTATGTTGCAGATTTTTTATATACTAAAAAACGCCCTTGAAATACCAAGCTTTGATCCTATGCAGTTACTTTATATGAGTATTCGAGCAATCATTATCTATATCGTTGGCGTGTTGATGGCGCGATACAATAAGAAACTCATCGGCATACGAACACCATTTAATTTTATTCTGTTTATCACGTTAGGCTCTATTTTTACTAACGCAATTGTAGATGCTAAAGTCTTTCTACCCATTGTTGGCAGCATGTTTTTACTTATAACTATTAATACATGTATGAAAATGCTTTCTTTTCGTTTCCCATGGATTGAGAAACTTTCTAAGGGACCATCAGTTGAGCTTATTACAAACGGTAAAATAGATTGGAATGTAATGAAATCACACTCTATAACCAAACAGGAACTTCTTAATGAACTAGCAAACCAAATGCACACATATGATATTGATAAAGTTGAAACAGCAATTCTTGCAAGCGATGGAAGTCTTAATTTTATTTTCAAACAAAGATAGTTTCTGTTTTATATTCAAAGATTTTTCTCTTCTATGCTGATTTTATAAATCCATAGCTAAAACGAGACTAATTTAATCATAAAAAACACTCAGTTTCTTAGGTGGTTTTCAACGTAAATTTATTTTCTTGCAGCCTGACTCTTGCAACGACCTAAAGCCATCGTGGAACGAGCACATACCGTTGGACCTTTATGCGTTGCAAAATCCGAATTATAACAAGTTCTCTGTCCTCCAGGAGTGCGGCATAAGTAACCATACTTAACAGGTTCACCTGAATTCGATCCCTCAAAGGCCCCACATTCTATAGGCTGATTATAAGTAGCACAATCAATAAAAGCTTGATCAACAACGTATCCAAACGTCAGCAAAAAACCACAAACAGTAACTACCATCACTGCCAGGCCCTTTGCTTCCTTTCTGTTACCCTGCTGCGCAGGAGGATTAATTTTCTCTGCAACAGCACAAATATCTTGTACCGAAAAGATTAAAAACAGCGCTAAAAACAACTTACTCAAATGCATAGATGCTCCTTTATTCAAAATATAATTTAGGAGTCAGTATACTGGTTCTATTGTAAAAACGACAGTTCAACTGTTTTTTTAAAGCGTTTTACAACAAAAAATTATCTATCTCTTACGTAGGGCATCATACATATCATGAGTGAGATCTTTAACAATCATCGAAATAGTTGAAGAAGATGCAGGCGATGTAGTCAAAGCCCACTTAATATGAATATAATACAAACGCGTTGTTAATTCTTCTTGAAATTTTGCAACATCTTCATCTTTCAGTACAATACCAGCATCCCTACAATATTGAGACAATATCTGTATTGTTACCTGTACCTTCACAAAAGCAGAAAGGTACTTTATTTTCTCTTTCAAATCCATGCTCTTTTTAAAAACAGTCAGCTCAATATTTTCATCTTCTGTAACAACGTCTGAGCTGATACACTTCTCAGAAAAACTATCTAATTCTATAAACAATAAACGTTGAAGCTCTCGCCACTGCTTATCCTTTAAAACTCGAGCAATCTCATGATGCAAAGTTCCTGGAATTTTAGATTCCATAAGAATTTTCTCAACATATTTGCTTGATACTAAGTTCGTAATTTTTTTAACTGAAAAAATACCAATACTAACACCCAACACAAACTTACACGTTCTTACCATCTTTGCTTGATACCAAGCAAATGCCTGCTCCCTGCGAAGCCACTCCTGTTCCCGCGCGCTGTCCTGCTCAATCTCTGGAAAAATGTGCTTTAAAGATTGACCATGCTCCACAGAAAAATTCTGACCCTCATAAACACGAACAGGTACATTTTTTATATCATCATAAGAGCTCGGTAGTTGATGCGGCGACGGTTGATCTTTTAAATATCGAATAGAAGAAGGAACCTGAGGCAAAACAACACCACTAACCCTAGAAGCATATTTCCTTGCCATACCAACACACAGTGAAACTTGTAGTAAACATATGAAAAAAATAAAACGATTACTCTGTGAATTCTGAACTAACATAACACTCTCCCTGCTTTTACCATGCCCCAACACAAACACCAAATTAATAAAAGGTGTATCACTAAGTCAATTGTCTTACTCCTCAACAGCAACAAACCATCCCGGCAGCCCTTGCTTAAGATGACGCACAAACCTCAACAGCAGTAAAGCATTTTTCGAGATTAATTTGTTTTTTCTAAATAACCGATTACAATAAATCACGACAAACAATAATCAACTAAAAAAGGATTGTACAGTGAACCGTCATATTAGATTTTTCTCTATATTTGCAGCCTTACTATTACTTTCATCAATGATCACATCAACCCACAATAAAATATCTAGGTTCTGTGAACCAAATTTAAAAAAGCATTAAAAAAAGATAAGCTTCCTTTAAAAAAACCAGACTAAAGGTTTAAAAAGGAAGCTGTGATGCATCACTTAGTCAAAGATACAGAAATTACTAAA
>Ga0247840_10004459_pt1 | contig 22135 bp, 20 predicted proteins | sample LaCruzMarch2015__FD_192404 | JGI IMG/M metagenome (GOLD analysis project Ga0247840, IMG submission 192404) | Freshwater microbial communities from meromictic Lake La Cruz, Castile-La Mancha, Spain - LaCruzMarch2015_17m | ecosystem: Environmental > Aquatic > Freshwater > Lake | place: Spain... | reverse complement strand
ATTTTTTGCGGAATTTTTCAAGTTTTTGTTTTAATTGAACTTTGAGCTCCATTCGTGGGGAATAACGTTAAGTATACACCTAAAAAGGTGTGTTGAATTACACACAAAAAGGTGTATAACATATTTCCACTCCTTTATGTTTCAAGAATATACTACTTAAAAGCATTGTTAGCAACCTTTTTATGCAAATCAGTTCTACACCGATAAATCCCCGTTCTAAGCTATTGGATCAGGTGCGTGACCGCCTCCGCGTCAAGCATTACAGTATGAAAACAGAGACCCTTTATGTGCATTGGATTAAGCGGTTTATCTTGTTTCATGGCAAACGGCATCCGGCTGACATGGGTTCATCTGAGATCGAGGCGTTTTTGACGCATTTGGCGGTTGACGGGCAGGTGTCGGCTTCGACGCAGAACCAGGCCTTATCGGCTTTGCTATTTCTCTATAAAGAAGTGTTGGTTTTGGATTTGCCGTTACTGGAGAATGTGGTGCGGGCGAAGCGTCCGCAACGTTTACCTGTGGTTTTGACGCGTACCGAAGTGCGGGCTGTGCTGGTGAGAATGAAGGGCGTGTATGCGCTGATGGCAAATTTGCTGTATGGGACCGGTATGCGGCTGATGGAATGTGTGCGTTTACGGGTTCAAGATGTGGATTTTGAGCGCGGTGAGATTATGGTGCGAGACGGTAAGGGTGGCAAAGATCGGGTGACGATGCTGCCGGGTTCCATCAAATCTGGTTTGCAAGAGCATTTGTTACAGCGGCGGGCGTTGTATGAAGATGACCTGCGGCTAGGTAAAGCCAACGTGTACCTGCCGGATGCTTTGGCACGGAAATATCCCAATGCGCCAACGGAATGGAAGTGGCAGTATATTTTTGTGTCCGGCAGTTATTCGATAGACCCGCGTACCCCATCGGGCACTAACAGTGGCGTGGAGCGTCGCCACCATATCGATGAAAAATTATTGCAACGGGCGATGAAGAAAGCGGTGCTAGCAGCGGAGATCACTAAACCCGCAACACCGCATACTCTGCGCCATTCGTTTGCGACACATTTGCTGGAAGCGGGTTATGACATCCGCACGGTGCAAGCGTTGTTGGGGCATAGTGATGTGTCTACGACTATGATTTATACCCATGTGTTGAACAAAGGTGGTTTGGGCGTGTTGAGTCCGTTAGACCAGCTTTAAGCTGCGAAAAGTTGCGATGATTGGTAGGGCGCGATTACGTTGGTGGTTTGTGTCGAATTATCTTGCCAACAGGCAATAAAATTCTTCTATCGCCATTGAAATTAACGAATTTAGTTTAAACCGTTATCTTTAAATTACCCAAGGCGAGCGGTCGCTCGTGGCTACCTATTTTTGGATCAACTGCTAAATGATTGCCAACAAAAGCCATTCACCAAAAAACAATTCCATGCAAAAACCTTTTAGAATCCACAGCCGTTTCCAACCTGCAGGTGACCAGCCGACAGCGATCAAGCAATTGGTCGAAGGTCTGAACGATGGCGAAGTGCACCAAACTTTGTTGGGCGTGACCGGATCAGGCAAGACCTTCACCATTGCCAATGTCATTAACGAAGTGCAGCGTCCGGCGATGATTATGGCACCGAACAAGACGCTGGCGGCGCAGTTGTATGGGGAAATGAAGGAGTTTTTTCCTGAAAACAGCGTTGAATATTTTGTCTCCTATTACGATTATTACCAGCCGGAAGCTTATGTTCCTGCTTCTGATACCTTTATCGACAAAGATGCGTCATTAAATGAGCATATCGAGCAAATGCGTTTGTCGGCGACTAAGGCGCTGATTGAACGGAAGGATACGATAGTGGTGGCGACGGTGTCGGCGATTTATGGTTTGGGTGAACCGGAGTCGTATTTCCAGATGGTCTTGCATTTGGTCAAAGGCGATTTGATTGACCAGCGCACCTTGTTGCGCCGCCTTGCCGAAATGCAATACACGCGCAACGATGTCGAATTGCGGCGGGCAACGTATCGGGTGCGTGGCGAAGTAATTGATATTTTCCCTGCCGAATCGGATAGCGAAGCCTTGCGGGTGGAGTTGTTTGATAATGAAATCGAACGCTTGTCGTTGTTTGATCCGTTGACGGGAGAGGTTTTAAGCCGCATCGTCCGGTACACGGTGTATCCGAAAAGCCATTATGTAACGCCGCGTGAACAATTATTGACGGCGGTGGAAGCGATTAAAATTGAGCTGAAAGAGCGGGTGCTGCAATTGGAGTCTTTACACAAATTGGTGGAAGCGCAACGCTTAGAGCAGCGGACTTTGTTTGATATTGAAATGATTTTGGAAGTCGGTTATTGCTCCGGGATTGAAAACTATTCGAGGTATTTGTCCGGCGGTGCGCCAGGCGAGCCACCGCCGACGATGTTTGATTATTTGCCGGACAATGCCTTGTTGATTATTGATGAAAGCCACGTCACCGTGCCGCAAATCGGCGCGATGTATAAAGGAGACAGGTCACGCAAAGAAACCTTGGTCGAATATGGCTTCCGTTTACCTTCGGCATTGGATAACCGCCCCTTAATGTTTGCCGAGTTTGAGGCAAAATCGCCGCAACGGATTTATGTGTCCGCCACGCCTAGCGTTTATGAAAAGGAACATTCGGGCGTGTTTGTCGAACAGGTGGTCAGGCCGACGGGGCTCCTTGACCCGATTGTCGAAGTGCGCCCTGCCACTACGCAAGTCGATGATTTGTTGTCAGAAATCAACAAGCGGGTGGTCTTGAAAGAGCGGGTGTTGGTAACAACCTTGACCAAACGTATGTCTGAAGATTTGACCGAGTATTTGACCGAACATGATGTCAAAGTGCGCTATCTGCATTCGGATATTGAAACCGTTGAGCGGGTCGAGATTATCCGCGATTTGCGTTTGGGGCAATTTGATGTGCTAGTTGGTATTAACTTGTTGCGTGAGGGCTTGGACATTCCTGAAGTATCGCTGGTGGCGATTCTCGATGCCGATAAGGAAGGATTTTTACGTTCGGTGGTGTCGCTGGTGCAAACCATAGGCCGTGCCGCGCGTAATTCCAACGGCAAGGCGATTTTGTATGGCGACAAGATCACTAATTCGATGGCGAGGGCGATAGAAGAAACCGACCGCCGCCGCGAGAAGCAAATTTTGTTTAATGCCGCGCATAACATCACACCGACAACTATCCTGAAATCCGTCACGGATATTTTGCAAGTGGCGATCCCTGGCTCTGGCACGTCGCATAAAACCCTGAACAAAGTCGCGGACATTACCGCCGATTACCATGCCATGACACCCAAGCAAATGGCCAAAAAACTTAAGCAATTGGAAGAGTCGATGTACCAACATGCGAAGAATCTGGAGTTTGAACAGGCCGCCAAGATTAGGGACGAGATTAAACTCTTGCAAGCGCAGCATTTGATCTAACTGATGTTAATCGTCTTCAACCCAAAAATCGTATCATTTCAATATGGTTGATAAAAACAGGGTTTTACACAAACAATCTGATATACAACTAAGGGCTTGGCGACAGCAGCCAGCCTGCCGACAATGCTCGACGGTGAAATCAGCCATTTATGCCCCCAGCGTATAAAAACAAATAATTCGCCCTTGTCCACGAGCTTGTAGACATCGAAAGACTTCACAAACTTATCGTGCGCCAGATAGGGAGGAATTATGCTTGCCTATGACATGACTAAATTGTATCTTTGCGATTGACTATTGTTTTTAGAGTAGAATATATGAACATTATTTTAGAGATAACGAAACATGAATGATTTAATAAAACTTTCTATTGATGACCTAAAAAACCTTTCAATAAAAGACTTGAGTAAATTACAAGAAAATATCAGTAAAGCGATTGAACTCAGAAAAATTTCCGATAAAAAGGATCTGATTAAAAAATTCGCTTCAATGGCGGAAGAATCAGGATTCACATTAGACGAATTGTTGGCGGACAAACCTGTGTCCACTAAAAATAAAAAAATACCCGCTGAACCCAAATATCTTAATCCAGATGACCATTCCCAAACTTGGAGTGGTAATGGCAGAAAACCCGCTTGGTTAATTGAGTTGCTGGATACTGGAAAAACGCTGAATGATTTTTTAATTTAATCTCTGGCGATTTTCTTCGATTTCGATTATCTGGCAATCAGCCCTGCGTTTTCCTGTTTAGCCAATAATTGAAAGATTTATTCTGGCAGGCTTTTTACCAAACTATCTGTGTAGCTAAGTTTTCGCAAGTTTGATTAGGTAGCCTTTGGGTTAATAGGCTTTCGGAGTTGATAGTGAAAAGTCCAATGGGTTAAAAAGCCGATTTTGGGTTGCTGCTGATCACAATGTTTTCCCAAAAAGGTACGTAGAGGATATTTTTATTAGCTAGAGAATCGGACTAATAGTAAAGCTCCGCTGATTTATGCCTATTGCCTTGGGGGTTTAGTGGACATCAAACTCGGTTTTGCCCAGTCCAGCAAAAGAAAGTTGCGTCGCTCGGGTTAGGCCATCGCTAACTTGGTCTTACGAATGAAATTAATTTGGAGCGGGTTTGTTAATCGTTTCGTAACGTTTCTGATGATTGGAAACATCTCAAAACATTAGTCCAGCCTTACTTCGAATAACCGATAAATTAAAACGAAGTTGCCGAACCCAATAGAATCTTTAAAATTATGCAAGCAATAACTTTATCAATCTTTTGGAGACCCCATGCAACACGATTCAACTTACAGAAAACTACTATCCATTACGTTACTGAGCATATTAGCCAGTGCTTGCGCTTCTACAACGCAGCCCGCTTCGCAAATGCCCACGAAAATTATTTCTGACGAGCAGATGCTCCGTGAAAGCCAAGGTATGGCGCATTTAGGCAACCGTTGGAAAAGCGGCAAAGAGCTGACCGAGCGCGGTAATATTCTGGTGCGTGAAGGCCAAACGAAGGTTGAAGAAGGCAACCGCTTGATCGAAGAAGGCAGCAAAATCATGCGCGAAAGTGAAGAAAGCTATAAAAACATGAAAAACTGACACATGGCTGTTTCTGTTATCCCCAAGCTTAGGCATTTCAATAAGGGGTTAATGGGGATGTTGCCTCTTATTCTCCTGCATTACAAAACACTTGGGCATTTTTGGATAATTTCCCGCGTAGAAAACGGGTATTAATGCCCGGTTAGTGGATAAAGAAAAGTCTGGAATTCGCATCAAAACAAGATGCCAAATTTGGCCTTTGGATTGAGATAACACAAAGATTAGAAAGTGCTTAAGAATCACAACCTATTGGAGGTTCGATTGCTGGGATAACGCTTTCGGATCATCCCAGCCTAGCTACCTCATCCGCCAATTTATAGCGTTATAAATTGGCGTATTTTGTCCAATAATCTTGACCCTATTCCCTTGACTTTCAAAACCTCGTCCAATGATTCAAAAGGGCGTTCGGAGACAATATTCTCCGCAAGTTTTTTGGAAACACCTTTAAGCGCTTCAATTTCTTCCAGGCTAGCTTGATTTAGCGACACACTGGTTGGTTTTTTTGTGGCTTTGGCATTTTTAGGTATTTTCTTTCCAGAAGTTTTTTTATTATCGGTAAAACTGACATTGATGACATTGCTTTCATCGCTACGCACAATACTGGGTTTGGTGTTGACGATATAAGGGACGTCAAAATTAATGTAATCACGGGTGACGTAACCGGCTTCAGTCCATTCACGCAACATCAGGGTCAAGTACCAAGTGCCATCGCTTGGCTCTTGAAAAGCCATTGAATACCGGCAATCCGCCAGAAAATGCTGCCCGTAAAGCTCGCCAATGCTATTCCCTGCCAAGGCGATGCCATTAAAATCGCCACCCCAATAGGGTTGGGCCAATGCCCACAATTCAATGGCAAGCGTTCCGCTGATATTGTCGGCATCCCGATTGTTGGCAATTTCTGCAATGGTGATGATGACTTGGTCGTGTTGGATTTCGTAGCCACAATTTCCGGCCAGGACAAGGCTTGATTCAAATGGTGGGAAATATACTGCTTGGTTTACATTCATGAAAAACTCCTGATAGAAAAAAACTACTTTATACGATTTTTAAAACATTAAGTTAATGTCAAGTTAAATCAATCCTACCGATTCTATCGGTAATTTGAAATTGAATGGTTGACATGGCTAATCAAACCCTCTGGCGTTCTAGTTAATAGCGTATTTTAAAAGCGGAGGGGGATGTTATTTGTGGCCATGTTAAAAGTCGGGCATTAATTAGGTTTTTGCCCAAACAATCCTATGCATCACTGCCGCTTCAAATAAATTTATCCGGTAACCAACCCCGCTGCACACCTTCCCGAAAACACCAAGCGGGAGTGGTTTCGGTTTTGTAGCTCCAGAAAAACCAGCCCAAATATTTTTCAAACGTGATCAATTGTGCCCCTGCATGGGCGCGGTAGGCGACTTCGGTTTGAAAATTGTCTAATCCTTCTAAAGCATGATTGAAAGGCCCATCTGCCCACAGTGATACGACCCGTAAATCTATGCCCAAACTCCATTCTCCAACCACTGTCCAGACTCCACGGTCATTATTAATGGCATCGGCTTCGTTTTTCCATTCAACGACGGATTTTTCGATATGGCCTTGCACGTCCAAATCAATATCTTCGCGCACGAAACATTGGTAACGGTGGATGTCAAAAATTACATTGCGAAATTCCGGTCCGGTCATAAAACCGCTATATTCTGTGTAAGAACGGAAACCATCATGAAAAACCACGGCAACTGCTTCGGCAGGGCAGTATTTACGGATGCGGTGGTAAGCATCGGTTTGGAATTTTTTTAACAACTCGGTAGGGATGTCCCAGCGGGGTTCGTTTAAGGTTTCAATGGCATGTAGTGCCGGACGGGTATGGTAACGTTCCGCCAACCGCTCAAGTACATTCAGTGCGTGTTCGATATAAGCCGGTTCGGTATGCCATTCGCACACGTCTTTGATGCCGCCATTATCGAAACCGTTTTGACAACCGGGTGCCGCATGCAAATCCAACACGATATGCAGCCCAAATTCTTCGGCCCAATCGAAAGCTTTATCCAATATATCTATGCCGCCTTGCACAAACGGATATTGAATTTCCCCGTAAGCGCGGTGATACGGATAATCGGCACCGAAAATCCAATGTCCTATCGGAATACGAACGGCATTTAAGCCTTTATCGGCTATCCAAGCAAAATCATCGCGGGTGATGAAGGTGTCCCAATGCTGTTTTAAGGTCTGCTGCGCCTTTTCGCCTAGCTCTACGCAATACGATGTTTCGTCGGTGGCTTCCAAACCCTCAAACAAACTGGGGACCATCCATTTTTCTATGACCAACCAACTGCCTAAGTTTACGCCGCGCATTTTTTTGCCGAATTTATTGTTGAATGTATTTGTCATGTTGCATTCCTCGTATTAAAAGGCCGAATGGGGGTACTTGAACGCTTTTCTCTATGATTTATCGGTTCAAGAAGCATGTTAAGAATTCTTAGCGTGACTTTTTTATTAATATCCCCAATATTGTCTATCAATCCACAGTTTTCTCAAGGAAGAATTACTGAACAATTAGCTGATAATTTGTCCGCTTCTGGAAGCACACTTAAAAAAGTTGGGAAACTTTCATTTTTACAAAGCTATCTATTGCATTTTCAAAACCATAGACACCAATAAACCACCATGGAGACCGCTTGCTTGTTCAAGCACTGTTCAGGTTATAATGTTTACAAGATAAATCCAAATTGATTGATCATTGATAAATCGCTTTGTAAATCTCCATGGTATTACATATCGATAAGACCTAGTGTGTCCACCCCATTGATTAAGGATATTCACCCCCCCCAATATGACCCAAAAACTGTATATTCAAACGAACGGCTGCCAAATGAACGAGTACGATTCCGACAAAATGCGGGACGTGCTTCACGCTTCACACGGTTTTGAATTGACTGATGATCCCAAGCTTGCCGATGTGCTATTGCTTAATACCTGTTCCATCCGCGAAAAAGCCCAGGAAAAAGTTTTTTCCGCGCTGGGTAAGTGGCGGATAATTAAACAAAAACGTCCTGACGTAATAATTGGTGTCGGTGGTTGTGTCGCCAGCCAGGAAGGGGCCGACCTCCAAAAACGTGCGCCGTTTGTCGATATGGTGTTCGGTCCGCAAACCTTGCACCGCTTGCCGCAATTGCTGGATCATGTCCGCAACAAGCAACAACCTATCGTTGATATTTCCTTTCCTGAAATTGAAAAATTTGATGCCCTGCCTGAACCCCGCGCCGAAGGTGTTAAAGCGTTTGTCTCGGTGATGGAAGGGTGCAGCAAATACTGCTCGTTTTGTGTCGTGCCCTACACGCGCGGTGAAGAAATCAGTCGTCCGCTCAATGATGTGATTGCTGAAATCACCTCCCTCGCCAACCAAGGCGTGCGTGAAGTCAATTTGTTGGGGCAAAATGTCAATGCCTACCGTGGCCTGATGGACGATGGCGACATCGCCGATTTTGCCCTGCTGCTGCATTATGTCGCGGCTATAGACGGAATTGACCGCATCCGTTTCACCACCTCGCATCCGGTTGAATTCACCGATAATTTGATTGAAGCTTTCGCGGAAATCCCACAATTGGTCAACCATTTGCATTTACCGGTACAAAGCGGCAGTGATTCAATTTTAAAGAAAATGAAACGCGGGCATACCCGCGCCGATTACCTCGAAACCATCCGTAAATTGCGCGTAGTACGTCCTGATATTTGCCTGTCATCCGATTTTATTATTGGCTTCCCTGGCGAAACTGACGAAGAATTCACCGAGACGATGGCATTTATCGAAGAAATCGGCTTTGATTTGTCGTTCAGTTTTATTTACAGCGCTCGGCCTGGCACACCTGCTGCCGATTTGCCGGATGATGTCCCCATGTCCGTCAAAAAATTGCGCTTGGAACAATTCCAAAACCGCATTAACGAAATGACGATGGCAATCAGCAATAGTATGATCAACACCGTGCAAACTGTTTTGGTAGAAGGCCAATCCAAAAAAAATCCCCTACAAATGCAAGGCCGCACGGAAAACAACCGCGTGGTCAATTTCATCGGCCATCCGCGCCTAGCCGGACAATTTGTTGATGTCTTGATTGCCGAAGCCCTGCCCAACTCACTGCGTGGGCGGTTGGTGGAATCTTCCGTTGATAAAATTATTGCCGCTTAACCATGTCCATGATTTCACAAGAAATAGCCTTATTACCTGACGACAACAGCAGATTATCCAATTTTTGCGGCCAGCTCGACGCGCATTTGCGCCAAATTGAAGCTCGCCTGCAAGTGGAAATCGCCAACCGTGGCAACCAATTCAAAATCACCGGTGTGGACACATCCGTCAAAGCCGCTTGTGCCATAATGCAGAAGCTCTTTGATAGCACCGAAAAAGAATTGCTGACCGCTGAAATGATCCACCTCGCCATGCAAGATGCTACCATAGACGAAGTCCTCAACGAAGCCCAAGCGGAACAACCGCCAACCACTGTCAGCATCAAAACCAAATGTGGCATGATTAAAGGCCGTGGGGCGAACCAGCAAGAATATTTGCGGAAGATCGTCACTCATGACATCAATTTTGGTATTGGCCCCGCTGGTACCGGCAAGACTTTTTTGGCGGTGGCCTGTGCGATTGAAGCCTTGCAAACTGAAAAAGTCCGCAAAATCATCCTCGTGCGCCCTGCCGTGGAAGCGGGCGAAAAACTGGGTTTTTTGCCTGGCGATATGGCGCAAAAAATCGACCCCTATTTACGGCCTTTGTACGACGCCTTATACGACATGCTGGGTAATGAGCGTGTCGAAAAAATGATTGACCGGGGTATTATTGAAGTCGCGCCGCTCGCGTTTATGCGTGGACGGACGCTGAACGACGCGTTCATTATTCTTGACGAAGCGCAAAACACCACCGTCGAACAAATCAAAATGTTCCTGACCCGTATTGGATTTGGCTCAACCGCCGTGGTCACGGGTGACATCACCCAAATTGATTTGCCTTCCGAAAAAAAGTCCGGCTTACGGCATGTGCTGGAAGTGCTAATTGAAGTCGAAGGCATCAGCTTCACTTTTTTCAACAACCGCGATGTCATCCGCCATCCTTTGGTACAACGCATCGTTACCGCATACGAAGCCTACGATAAAAAAATCAAAGCCGAATGATCGCCGTATGCAAAATTCAACCACTGTCCACGAAAAACTCGAAAATCACGAAAAAAATAATCTAAAGCTGTGGCATTGGGAAGAATGTTATCAGATACAAGGTGCAGTGTTTGATGTGTATCGAGAAATGGGTTGTGGATTCTTGGAAGCTGTTTATCAAGAATGCTTGGGAAAAGAGCTAGCGAAACGCAGAATTCCTTTTGTCGAACGACAAGAACTAAAACTTTTCTATAAAGATGAAATGTTGCGGCAAACTTATATTCCAGATATTGTTTGCTATGAAGCCATTATTGTTGAACTTAAAGCACTTGCTTCCAAAAGAGGAGCGCATAAATCGCAAGTATTGAATTATCTGAAAGCAATAAAAATGAGCTTGGGCTTGTTGGTCAACTTTGGTTGCCACCCAAAAGCAATAATAGAACGGATTGTGTAATGAATCTTTTTCGTGCTTTTCGTGGACGATACATATCTTTATGAATCAAATTGACCTACAGCGTGTGTTTGAATCGGACGGGCAACCTGACCAAAACAGCCTGCAACTTTGGGTAGATACTGCGCTCGCCAACGTTGAAGAAGACACCGAAGTGGTGCTCCGTATCGTTGATGTGGACGAAAGTGCCGAACTGAATCAGAATTACCGCCACAAACTTGGCCCCACCAATATCCTTAGCTTCCCCTTTGAAGCCCCGGACATAGCCGGTTTTGAATCCGATTTGCTGGGTGATTTGGTGATTTGCGCACCTGTACTGGCCAGCGAAGCCCAAGAACAACATAAGCCCTTGTTGGATCACTGGGCGCATATCGTCATCCACGGCGTCTTGCATTTGTTAGGTTATGACCATATCGACGATGCCGATGCCCAAGAGATGGAAAGCAAAGAAATAGCTATACTGAAACAATTGAACATTCCTAATCCTTATTTACAGGTAACAGACCATGAGCGATGACCACCCTCCTAGTAGACACTCTCCGCAGAAAAGTTGGGTTGAGAAAATCAGCCACTTACTGACCGGAGAGCCACAGGATCTGGAAGATCTCAAGGAAATATTAAGAGAAGCCCGCGAAAATGAACTACTGGACACCGATGCCCTGGCGATGATAGAGGGCGTGTTGCAAGTCTCACAAATGCGCGTGCGCGACATCATGATCCCGCGCATACAAATGGTGGTTGTCCCCCAAGAAGCCGAGCTGGAAACCATTTTCCCGTTGGTCATCGAGTTTTGCCATTCCCGTTACCCTGTCATTGAAGATGACCGCAGCAAAGTCGTCGGAGTGTTGCTGGCGAAAGACTTGCTCAACCATGTTTTGCAAGACAAGTCCATGACCGTGCAGCAAATCATGCGCCCTGCTTGTGTTATCCCAGAAAGCAAACGCCTGAACGTATTGCTCAAAGAATTACGCACTAACGGCAACCACATGGCCATAGTCGTTGATGAATACGGCCAAGCCGCCGGTTTGGTGACCATTGAAGACATTCTGGAACAAATCGTCGGTGAAATTGAAGATGAACACGATGATCATGAAGACCAGGGTTACATCTTCAAGCGCAACGAGCATGAATACCTCATCAAGGCATTGACGCCGATAGAAGAATTTGACGAGCATTTTGACACCCATTTGGCGACAGATGAATATGACACTGTGGGCGGCTTAATTGTCAGCCAACTTGAGCACATGCCGAAAAAAGGCGAAAGCCTGATCATAGATAACCTGCGCTTTGAAGTCATACGCGCCGATAACCGCCGCGTCCACTTAATCAAACTTAAAATTCGGAGACCGCAATAATGGCTAAGAAAAAAATTCTTGTGACTGGGGGTGCGGGTTATATCGGCAGCCATGCCTGTGTCGAGCTGATCGAAGCAGGTTATAACGTGGTGGTGGTCGATAATTTATCCAACAGCAAAACCCAATCGCTGGCACGGGTCAGGCAAATAACCGGCAAACCAGTGGCTTTTTATCAAACAGATATTCGCGATAAACCTGCTTTGACGGACATCTTTGCTAAAGAGTCCATTGCTACTGTCATTCATTTTGCCGGTTTGAAAGCGGTTGGCGAATCTTGCGCGAAACCTCAATTGTATTACCAAAACAATGTCTACGGCACTTTGGTCCTAACCGAAGTGATGGCAGCAGCTGGCGTCAAGCAGTTAGTGTTCAGCTCGTCCGCAACAGTTTACGGTGAATCTACCTGCCCGCAATATAGCGAAAATTTTGCACTTGGCCCGATCAACCCTTATGGCCGCTCAAAAGCCATGATAGAAGACATTTTGCGCGACTTATCCAAAGCAGATGCCATCAATCAAAACCAAACACCGTGGAAAATCGCTTTATTGCGCTATTTCAACCCAATTGGCGCACATGCCAGCGGCTTAATAGGCGAAGACCCCAATGGTCTCCCCAATAACCTGATGCCCTACATCTCTCAAGTTGCCGTTGGCAAACTGAAACAAGTTTCAGTGTTCGGCAATGACTATCCTACCCCCGACGGCACCGGCATCCGTGACTATATCCATGTTGTTGATTTGGTTAAAGGCCATATCAAAGCTATTGCCGTATTAGAAGGCGAAGCTTTTTCCGCTGGTGGCTGTAAACCCTATAACCTCGGTACTGGCCGTGGCTACAGCGTATTGGAAATGATCCAAGCGTTTGAGCGCGTCACCGGACGCTCGGTTGATTATCAAATCGTCGGGCGTAGGGCAGGGGATTTGGCGGAGTGTTTCGCCAATCCAGACTTGGCTTTTAAGGAATTGGGCTGGAAAGCGGAAAAAAACCTTGATGATATGGTGGCGGACACTTGGAATTGGCAGAGCCACAATCCTCAAGGTTATGAATAACGGAAGCGGGTGCTGAAATTTTTTCATTTTGAAATGCGCCTTTAACAGTAAAGGCCAAAGGCCAAGCCCAATAAGCGTCATTTATTGTTCAAAGGATTTCACTATGCTGACATCAATACAGACTCATCTAATCCAGCTTAGCCCGACCCGATACCTAGGGGAAAGCAGTATCCTCCCAAGCATTTTTAAGCTGTTATTGTGGCTGTTACTGGCAATGCTGATAAATTTTCCAGGGCTGGCGACCGCGGATGGCCCTAAGCCCGTACAAGCTAGCCAGCAAGCCGTTGATATTGAAGTCTTTGTCCGTGAAGGTTGCCCGCATTGTGCGAAAGCGGAAGAATTCCTGCAAATCTTGCAAAACGAACAACCGAAATTGCAAATCAACATCCGTGATATTCAAAAAGATCCCAGCGCACTAGAGCGGCTAAAAGCAATCGCCAGCACCCAAAATGTCGGGGCGGTCAGAGTCCCGGCTTTTTATCTCAACAAGCATCTGATTATCGGTTATTCCGACGAAGCCACGACAGGGAAGCTATTACGGATGGAATTGGCGCAACAGCCGTCCAAAATAACGCCATCAGGCGGTCTCTCAGGTAGTTGCGAAGCAGACGACTCACTCTCCTGCACAGCGGGAAACGCCGCTACACTATCTAAACCTGACGATTTTGACGTGACCTTGTTAGGCCAGCGCATTTCCCTGGAAAAAGTTGGCCTACCGCTGTTCACTATCGCTATGGGTTTATTGGATGGCTTCAATCCCTGTTCGATGTGGGTGCTGATTCTTATGATTTCGTTACTGGCACCCATGCAGGACAGGAAACGGATGTTGGCAGTTGCCGGCACTTTCATCGCCGTTGAAGGCATTGCTTATTTTTTGTTCATGGCGGCATGGCTGAATTTGTTCCTGCTGATTGGTTTGTCACGCACATCGGAAATCATCATCGCAGGCATTGCAATAGTGGCAGGCGCGATCAATCTAAAAGATTTTTGGGCATTTGGCTGGGGCGTTTCCTTATCCATACCCAAATCGGCAAAACCAGGCATCTACGCCAGAATCCGAGGTATCCTTCAAGCCGAAAATCTCCCAGCAGCGATGCTGGGCACAGTCATGCTGGCAATTCTCGTGCAAATCGTCGAATTTCTTTGCACTTCCGGTTTTCCGGCCCTTTTCACCCGTATCTTGACCCTACAGCAAACTACTGGCGTGGGCTATTACGCCTATTTGCTGCTGTACAACGCTGCTTATATGCTGGACGACATCATCGTGCTCAGTATCGGTGTCATCACCCTCAGCCAACGGCGATTGCAGGAAAAGGAAGGTCGCTGGCTGAAACTGCTCAGCGGCTCAGTCATGGTAGCATTAGGAGTGTATTTGTTGATTGGTCAATAATGTTATAACCCCACACAAAAAATCTATATCGGTGTCGGCCAGAGGTTTTGATTTGGCGTCCAAGTGGTGAACGATAGTATATTCTGAACACTCACGTTTCAGTTTTTGGAGCGTGGGCATCTTACCTGCCAGTTGCGTCGTGGACTGTCTGATTTGGAAACTACGGAGTATCTAACGGCCAAACGGATTCGAAAAAAAGGGGGGCGGAAGGAAACGCTAAATCATCGATACCAAAAAACCCTCAACTATAATGCACTTCATGAGGACTTTTTTGCTGATACTTTGCTTGAAGCCGCATGAATATAATACTGCGCTTCGGAGTTGAATCCGCCTTTCAATTACGGCGAGGAACATTAACAATAATTTTAGTCAATGAGCCTAACAAATATAGCCAGCCTTTGTAATAAAATGGCCGATAGTTCAGTACTTTTACTGCGCTGGAAAAAGATTTTGTAAATTGCCCGGACTTATATGTTTGCCAACAAAAATTTTCCCAACACCTAGCTAGCCGCTTATTCATGATTTGGCTACTGATTGCAGTGCCGTCCTGATCTTGTAAACCAAATTGTTGTAAGGCCTTAATAAGAACGATAGCCTCAAAGTTGGTTTGCGGTGCTTTTTTGGTAATGCTGCTAGAATGAATCCAGTACGCAGATAAGACATTGTTTAACTTTACTATTTGGGTGATTTGCGAGACCCTCAACCAATAATCATAATCTTGGCCACGACGTAAGATTGGATCAAATCCCCCCACTTCATCGCAAATTTTTTTCAATATCAGCACTGAAGAAGTGTGCACAATACATTCCATCAATAAGCGAGTATAAAGCCAGCCGGATTTTTCTTTGTCTATGGCAAATAATTCGTTGGCATCTTGAGCCGATTTGGGCAAACAATCTGCGTCATCATGCAGTTCAATCCATTTGTTATACACCATGCCAATATCTTGATGCCGTTCAAGAAAGTCAACTTGGGTGCTGATTTTCCAAGATACCCAAAGGTCATCCGCGTCAATAAAGGCAATATATTTTCCATGTGCGGATTTTATGCCTTGGGTTCTGGCAACAGCAGAACCTGCATTGGCTTGGTAAATTATTTTGACCTTATCATTGTAATGGCTAAGGATTGCAGAGGTGCCATCGGTAGAGCCGTCATTAATTACGATGATTTCGAGATTTTTATAGTCCTGCGACAAAATACTGGCCAGCGTCTCTTCGATAGTTTTTTCATCGTTATAAACAGGTACCACAACAGAAACTAAAGGCTGATTATTTTTCACTGGAATTGGGTGACTTTGTTGGTTGGACAACATTTTCTCCGGGCAAGGGATTGGACTGGCTAATAAATTTGAGTGGGTTTTAGTTTGTAAATACGAAGCTCGAAAGTAAGCAAAAATTTAGGTGTATTCAGCGGAATAATTCCATATTCTACGATAATGCTTTTATCCAATCGGATGTCCATTCTGCTATTTGGTTTTGCCAGGCCGCAGAAGAAAAAGTATGGTCGGCTTCCGCAAAATCGCGGCGAGTTAATTGCGGGTTATTTAGCAAAGATTGCCATTCAGTATCCGCTTTAACCGTTTCCTTAAATTCATCGGCGGTTAGATCACGTCCACTGAGAATGAGTAAAACAGGGTATTTAAATTGCATGAGGCATTCGCGCATCCGTATAGGCAAAGGGAGTTGCCCGTCGACTTTAACCATTTTATATTGTGTTTTTGGTGTTAGGGTTTTACTGGCCGCTTGTCGCAATATTTGCCACAACGAAATAACCGAACTGACGTAATTTAATTTCAAAAACAAAACCTTTCGCCAAAAGTCTTTGCTAACAGCCCGTTTTACATAATAGTGCTTCAAATACGTCTTAGCTGCGCTTTGTTCTGTGAATACCCACGGGTTTAAAAGTACCAAGCCGTTTACCCGCTGGTCTTGATACGCATAAAACAAAGCGGCGGAAGCCCCATCGCAAAGTCCCCATAGCACTACCCGTGTTAGGGTCAGTTAGGTTGCAAAAAAACAATCGGTTGCCGCCCTTAAGTCATCGTCCAGTTGTCCAAAATTGCGCGGCTTGCCTTTTGAGTCGCCCATACCCCTAACATCGAAACGCATCACGGGGATGCCTTGGGCTGCCAGATGACGCGCTAACAACACAAACTGGCGATGGCTGCCGACCCGGTATTGTGGACCGCCAACGATAATTAGCACACCAGTGATCTTTTCAACATTAATGATACTAGCGTGATGGATAATCCCGATTAATTGTTGTCCTTGGCACTCAAAAGTAACCGGAACTTATGTTAAGTTTTCTGTAGGTTGACGCTTGCTTAACACAATAGGCCTTGAATAATAATCATAAAAACAGCTGCTTAGATTAATAAGGAAAGAAATTGTTTCATTAATCAGTAAGCAAGAACTTATGGGAGAGCAAATTGCCATTGCCCAAGCTTATCACAACTAGCCGGGATTAAATCTGCTGCCTCGCTAATTTCTTGGCTGTCCCAAAAATTGTCGCCCACAATGTTAGTCACAGAGGCGTTAATGTTTTGTTCTTGTAAGAAGGTAAGTAATTGCGTATTGGCTATAGCACCGGGGGTGTCTGCGCTGGACACCACTCCAAATATGGCCATTTCTTTAACGCTTGGGCAGAGCAAGTGGTCGGCTCGTAGTGCCAATATGGGCTTGGCTAATTCAGGGTTTAGGCAATATCCAGAGACTTCTATGGCTTGCCCTGCCAGCAATTGCTGTTTTAAATCAGATGTTTTTTCCTTCGGAACATTGCTGTCCATGATAGACGCAGCTACCCGCAACCGTAAAAATTGGGTCAGGAAAATGTCGCCGTTGACTACGGGTTGCCAAGCGATAAGACCTTTTATGGGATAAAGTGAGTGGCTAGCAAAGTCCATTGCCAGCAACACACCTGTCCTTAATCCCCATAAGATAATGGATTGCGCCCCATTTTGCATCAACCAAGTTATTGCGCTGTCGATGTTTTGCAACCAAATTTCCCAAGTTGCTTCACCAAAATCCCCACTGCCGTCACCAGTACCGAATAAATCTAAAACCAAAACAGAGCAACCTTGATCGGCAAACGCTTGCGCTTGTAAAGCCACCATGCGCCGCGATTTGTTCATTTCCTCGGCAAAGGCGGAAACATGGATAATATTTAGGCCAACACCACTGGTTACAGGAGGATAAAATCCGCAAAACAATTGCCCGGATGGGCAGGGTATGAATAACGGGATCATAAACAGATAGGATTCATGCCAATTTTTGCTCGACAAATGCCACTAAAGAGCCGACGGTTGCAAATATTGAGGCGTCAATTTCATCGTCATCGACTATAAAGCCAAAACGATTTTCTAGGGCAGTGATGATGGAGACCACTGCCATTGAATCAAATTCAGGTATGGAGCCTAGTAAAGGTGTATTGGTAGACAATTGAAGACTTCTCTCCTGAAACTGGAAAACCTCTTTCAGAAGTGTTATAACGCTATCGTTTATTGACATAATATTGAGTTTTGTGGATATGAAAAACGGCGAGTGCGGGTTTTGCTAATAATACTGAAGCAAGACGCCATAGGATTTTGATGACGGTTCAATAAGTTGCAATTCCAAAAAAGTATATGTATTTATTTCGGCGATTGGTTTAAATGTTAATTAATTATGTTAAACACCGTCGTTACGAATCGGATACCCAAGTTAAGCTGCCATTCAAATGACTATTCACTTTAACACCATCAATTCATTAGCTCAATTCTATCCTAAAGCAAAATTGCCCGTACAGCCTGTATTTAATTTTTCTTCGTTAAATTTAAAATCTAGCAAGTCCCGGCAGTTTTCTGCATTTCTTGGGCAAGGTGTTTTTTTTGCAACGCCAGAACCTGTTTAGCCCATGCTTTTGCTTTATCAGGGGTCAATGCTGACAGCGCGGTGCTGATACCTGCTTATCATTGTGGTTCAATGGTTGAACCTGCCATGTGGTTGGATGCGGACGTTTTGCTGTACCAACTGGATTCTGATCTATCCCCAAATCAGAAACACCTGGAAAAATTATTAAGCAATCCAACAAAAATTGTCCGCGCTTTGTTGCTACCGCATTATTTTTGATTCCCGCAGGATATTGATTATTGGCGGACTTTTTGTGACTTACATAAGCTAAAATTAATAGAAGATTGCGCCTATGCTTTTTTTGGTACGAACAGCCAAGGCAAATACTTAGGCACTAGCGGGCATTATGCAGTCGCAAGTGTGAGAAAGTTTTTCAGCAGCCCAGATGGTGGTGTCCTGATAGGTGCGAATATCCCCTCAAGCGTGGCCGAAACGACAAAACCCAAAATTAAGCTCCAGCTTCATGCGATCCTACAAACAGTATTGCAGTCGGCGGAATTTGGTGGCTTGGGTAAAATTGGAAAGTTACTTTTACTGCTTGATAAATGCAGGGCAAGGTTTAAGTCCAGTTCCCAATCCCAATTAATCCCGTCGCCACCAACAGCAACAACAATAATTCAATGGAGTTGGTTTGACCCAAGCCTATTGCACATCGGTGGCTTTGCTGTGTCCCGCTTTATAATGAAACACAGCCATTTGCAAAGTATCATCGACATTAGACGCAGCAATTACCAGCGACTGTTGATAGGCATAGCGGGCATAAAGAACATGCAGCCATTGTTTTCAGAATTACCCGATCATGTTGTGCCTTACATGTTTCCGGTAATAATAGAATCTGGGGAGGCGGATTTTGATTGTTTAAAACGTGCTGGTGTGCCTATTTGACGATGGGAAGAGCTTGCCCTCAGCGATTGTCCATTGAGCCAACGCTACAGATTGCAATTGCTCCAAATTCCCTGCCATCAAAATATGACCCCATCGCATATCGATTGGATTATCAACCAATTTAGCGAAATTGTAGGAAAGCATAACCCATGACCTCTTGGATACTTTTGCCCGCCTCTGTTTTTTCCGAATATTCAAGGCAATGGGATGCGCTAAACCAACAACTTTATCGGTCCCATCCGTTATTAGACTCGCGTTTTGTTGGAGCATTACTGAAACATTTCGGTAATCCAAAAGCTATCCTTGCCGTTTATCCAGCAACTACAAAGCATAAAGCCAATTTGTTGCTGCTGGAACCAAAAAAACTGGGGGTCTGGGGGACGTTTATGCCTAGCCAAATCCAGATCGCCCCGTTACTGTGTGGCTACCCTGAGGCATTGCCTGGCTTATTTGCCGTTTTACCTGGTTTGCCAATAATGATAGATTTGCTCTGCCAAGACCCGCTTTATACCTTTTCGACACAATCCCTAAGTTGCACTGGTAAGTTAGGCCATGCTTTGACCATGAACATTGATGTTACTGATAATTTTGCCGATTACTGGCAACAACGACCAAAAAAATTTCGACAAAACATCAGGACTTATTCAAATCGACTGAAAAAAAATGGCTTGGACAGCCAAATTAAAATTGTTTCAACTATCGAAGGCTTACCCGATGCCCTCGTGCGTTATGGTGAATTAGAATCATCAGGATGGAAAGGGGAAGAAGGCACCGCCATTCATGCTGAAAATCCTCAAGGGCTGTTTTATATTGATGTCTTAAACGCGTTTGCCACTACTGGGCAAGCTGAAATCATTGAGTTTTATATCAATGGCCAATTGGCCGCTTCCCGTATTTGTCTTATTAATAGTGAGATGCTGGTTACGCTTAAAACCACTTATCATGAGCCTTTTTCGTTTTATAGCCCTAGCCACTTGTTGCTTTATTTTGTAATTGAACGGGAGTTTTTGCTCAAACGGGTAAACACTGTGGAGTTTTATACCAATGCTAAACCGGAACAATTGATTTGGTGTACCGGACAACGATGTATTGATCACCTAAGTATTTTCCGTTCACATACAGTGCAGCGGGTGCTAAATTACTTAAAGGATATTAAGGCTAATTTACAAAGGTAAAATCAGCGCTTGGAAAAACCAGTGGTACTGGGGTAATTAGAAAAAGCATTAATTTTGAAATGTAAGCAATTTTGTTAAGAATAATTTGGGTGTTTGGCTTCCGGTTATTGTAGTTAAACGATTTGATAAACTTTGACGAGCATTAAAGCCAATCTGGAAAACTACTAGGCGCACTGGCTATGTAAATACAGCCAGAAAAGTAGCGTAGATTATTGGCTAACCTAATTAAATTACTCTGGGAAACAGTTGGATGCTGGTGCTGCCGTCAAACGCTAGACAACCTGATTGATTTGAACTTGGTCACCGAGCGCATCAACTGAGAACCTAACACCTTGGCATTACAAAGTTTGAACAAATGTCTAAAGTCGTTAGCTAACATTTAGAGAAATGGTGTTTGCTTTACGAGATAAGAACAATGCCGTATTGTTCACCTTATTGAAAAATAAATTAATTTTTAAATTTGATGTTACAGGCAACATCCATTGAAGGGATGTTGCCTGTTTGCTGATTTATGACGGAAGTTAATGAAGTTGTTGTTTGGCAAATTCAAAATGGCTTAGTTTATTGCCATCAAACCATATTTTGTCGGTTGCTTTTTAAGCATTTCTTCACCATAGATACGTTTAATATCTTTTTTGGCTTCAAACCAGTCCAGCAATTCATAACCAGGCGAAAAATTACGTTTTTCAGCGCGATAGTAGGCCGCTTCCGCAATCATGAATTCGAAATTAGCCGGTAATGGTTGTTCTATAGAAACTGGTGTTGGCATATTAAAACCCAATTTAAGCAAATTAATAAGATCCTGTGGTGAGTCGCCATTAAGACCGATTGCTATTGGCTCACGCTCGTTGAGTGTACCAAACAAGCGATCCCAAATGGACAATGCCGCGCCATAATTGCTGTCATGTTCATGACGTTCGGTGGAATGATGGGCGCGGTGCAAGTAAGGAACAATAATCAAGCCCGCCAAGTATTTCTCGCCTTTAAATGTAATATTGGTATGGTGAAACAGCGTGAACAGCATAATCACCATTTCATTGGCCAGCATCATTAATTGGTCAACACCTAATAAGACAATATATCCCGCTTTCAGGAGGTTGGTGATCAATAACTCCAGCACGTGCACCCGAAAAGCCGTAGAGGTATTCACATAAGGGTCATTGTGATGTACCCGATGGAACAACCACAAGCTATCAAAACGATGGCACAATCTATGCCAAACATACAGTAGTAAATCCAGCAGTAAGAAAGATACGGTGAATTGTACTAAAGAATTATTGATATAGCGTAGCAAGCCTTGTTGTGAAAAATGTTGCGCCAACAAAAATAGCGACGATATCGACAACAAAGACATCAGGGTATTGTTCAAGACAAACAGGCTAATATTGGTGGCATAAGAACGGCGCAGATTCCTCTCTGACAGATGTCTATGGGGAAAAAGCCACTCTAGCAAAGAAAACAGTCCAAAGAAAACCAGCAAAACAACCGCTACACCTTCCGGTGATAAAGTGGTTGGCCACTTAATAGTAATATCATCTAAGTAAGTCATTAAATCTAACATTGGTAATCCTCCATTTAAGACTGATGCATTCATTCAAGATAAGATCATCATAGATAGGCTCAGTGACAATCTTATGAAGCAAGTAGTAAGCAATTGCTTAAACCTTAAAGTCGGGGGTAGTCCAGCAATTGTCATGATTTGAAAAAAGTCAATAGGCTATAATATGGCCTTTTTGCCCCGATGAATTGTCCCCACTGCCACTCCACCGCCGTCGTCAAAAACGGCATCCGCCCTTTGACAGG
>Ga0247840_10004458_pt1 | contig 22140 bp, 23 predicted proteins | sample LaCruzMarch2015__FD_192404 | JGI IMG/M metagenome (GOLD analysis project Ga0247840, IMG submission 192404) | Freshwater microbial communities from meromictic Lake La Cruz, Castile-La Mancha, Spain - LaCruzMarch2015_17m | ecosystem: Environmental > Aquatic > Freshwater > Lake | place: Spain... | reverse complement strand
TATAGTCATAGGCTTTGTAGAGGAGCTCCAGGCATTCCGAAGCCTCTACCCTGCGTGCGTAATCATGTCTGATCAGGGAGTCCGCCGTATTGCCAAAGGTCATGCAGATGTCATCGACGGGTGCCTCGCAGTTTTTCCCAACATGCTGCATTTTATGACGGCAATAGCATAGACTTATTCCGATATGCTTTGCTGAGGAAATGATATTGCTGGCTCTCTCGAAATCAAGGATATGAACAGCATGGTCATTGGTTAAAACGCTTTCGTTGACAAATACTCTGCCTAGCCTTGTTTCTGTACTAAAAAAAAGCGCCTTGACGAAGTCCTCTTCGACATTCATATACTGATAAAAAAGTTCGCCCAGCAATTTTTGATCCAGATCCTCTCGCATGCGCATCATGGAGAACTCGAGAAAACCCGCCATAGGCGGCGGCAGCACATAGGTTTTTTCGTTGCCGCTTTCCATGTCCATTAAAACGCACCGGGCACAAAGCCCATCGAGGACCTTGATGGCTTCTCCGTGGCTCATCCCCCAGATTTGCGCTGCCTTTTTCGCCGTGAATGGCCTTATAGGGAGCTGGGCAACCAAAGCAGCCTCTCTTTCAGAAAAAAGAAGGGCCAGAATTTTATACAGGGTTTCTGAGGGCGGTGCGCCCTGAGGAAATCTGTTCAAGCGTTGTTCAAGGCTTTTATAAGCGTCTCTCGCAGAAATATGGGACATGCCGAACCTCCTTGTCTGCTCATGCTAGTGTCTCCTTCGAAAAAAGCGTTCCTATGCCTAATATATCCCGTGCGAACTGTTTTTTCAACCCTTGCTTTTTTGCGGAATCTGTTGTAAAATAGCACAAAAGGATATGTGAATGCACACTATTTGTGCATTTTTTTTACGACTATATAATAGTGAAAGGTGGTTTCGTGCACCCTGGCGGTGCATGGAAAAATAATTTATGATTTCAGTGAACAATGTAGGTCTTAGCTTTTCAGATAAAAAACTGTTTTCCCGGGTAAATGTCAAGTTTACTGCGGGGAACTGTTATGGCGTAATCGGCGCAAACGGCGCCGGCAAATCAACCTTTATCAAGATTCTCTCAGGAGAGCTTGAGCCTACGGAGGGGGATGTTTCCATTACGCCCGGCGAACGCCTGGCCACTTTAAGTCAGAATCAGTTTGAATTCGACGAATTTACTGCCATCGATACCGTTATCATGGGGCATAAAAGGCTTTATGAGATCATGAACCAGAAGGATGCCCTCTATGCTAAAGAGGATTTCTCTGAGGAGGATGGCATGCTGGCCGCTGATCTTGAGCATGAATTTGCCGAGATGGACGGGTGGGATGCCCCAACCAATGCAGAAAAGATTCTCATGGGCCTAGGCGTCGAGAAGGAGCAGCACGAGAAGCTGATGAGCGAATTATGGGGCGGTGAGAAGGTAAAAGTGCTTTTGGCTCAGGCCCTTTTCGGCAATCCGGACATCCTGCTCCTGGATGAGCCCACCAACCATTTGGATTTCAAAGCCATCACCTGGCTTGAAGAATTTTTGCTGGATTACCCGAATACGGTTATCGTCGTTTCCCATGACAGGCATTTTCTCAACAAGGTCTGTACTCATATGCTAGACATCGATTTTGGCAAGGTCAACCTCTTTGTGGGCAATTATGACTTCTGGTATGAATCCAGTCAGCTTATGCTGCGCCTGATGAAGGACCAGAACAAGAAAAAGGAAGACAAGGTCAAGGAGCTCCAGGCCTTCATCGCAAGGTTCAGTTCCAATGCTTCCAAGGCCAAGCAGGCTACATCGCGTAAAAAACTCCTTGAAAAAATCACTATAGATGACATCATGCCCTCTTCAAGAAAATATCCCTTTGTCGGGTTTACCCCTGACAGAGAAGCCGGCAAGGATATTCTCACTGTCGATGGCATCTCCAAGACAGTCAATGGAGAAAAGCTCCTGGATCGCATTTCCTTTGTCGTCAATAAGGATGATAAAATCGTATTTCTTGGCAAGAACGAGGCGGCAAGGACCACCTTATTCAAAATTCTTATTGGCGAACTCGAACCCGATGAGGGCTCCTATAGATGGGGTGTAACCACCTCCGTATCCTACCTGCCGAAGGATAACGCCGAGTTTTTCGACGGCGTTGAATTTAATCTGGTAGACTGGCTGAGAGAGTTTTCAGAAGAGAAGTCTGAAACCTTTATCCGCGGATTTCTGGGCAAAATGCTGTTTTCCGGAGATGAAGCCCTAAAAGAAGCCAATGTGCTATCCGGCGGGGAAAAGGTACGCTGCATGTTTTCAAAGCTTATGCTGTCCGGGGCCAATGTGATTATTTTGGATGAACCCACTAATCACCTTGATCTTGAGTCCATAACGGCTGTCAATAACGGGCTCATTGCCTTCAATGGCACCATGCTTTTTTCCTCCCACGACCATAGTTTTATCAACACCATCGCGAATCGGGTCATTGAAATTACGCCTAATGGCTTATTTGATAAATCCATCAACTTTGACGAGTTCCTGGAGGATGAGGCTATCCAGAAGAAAATTACCGCCATGTACAAAGAAAATTAAAAGGAGAACTGTAATGGAACTTTGGATTACGGAACAGCAGGATCATGATATTCATTTTACAACTCGGGTAAAAAAGACCTTGTACTCGGGCAAATCGGATTTTCAGGATATATCTGTGCTTGAGACCGAGTATTTCGGCAAGATGCTGATATTGGACGGGGTTATCCAAACCACCACCTTTGATGAGTATATCTATCATGAAATGATCGTCCATGTGCCCATGTTCACCCATCCAAACCCAAGACGGGTTCTGGTCATAGGTGGCGGCGATGGTGGCAGCATGAGAGAAGTGACTAGGCATAAGAGTGTTGAAATTGCACAATGGGTGGACATCGATGCCAAGGTCATTGAGATCTGCAAAGAATACCTCTCTGAGTGGAGCAGCACTTTAATCGGCAATCCAGTCGTGAGGCTTGATATCATGGACGGCATCAAGCACATGAGGGAATCCCAGGGCCTCTACGATGTAATCATCGTGGATTGCTCCGACCCCATCGGCCCCGGAGAGAAGCTCTTTATGCTTGAGTTTTATCAGAATATCTATCAAGCCTTGAAGGAAGATGGCTTGTTTGTTCAACAGACTGAGTCTCCCTTTTACCACAGGGATCTGATTCGTCGGGTTCAGAAGGATGTGGGATCCTTATTCCCTATTACGCGGCTTTATACGGCCAATATCCCCACCTATCCCAGCGGCCTTCATTGCTTCACCATCGGATCCAAAAAATATGATCCCAGCACCATACCATCAGCCACATTCAAGGGTCTGGATTTCGAGACCCGCTGTTATACACCGGAATCCCATTTAGCCAGCTTTGTACTGCCCAAATATGTAAGGGAACTGACTGAATAGCCAGTTCCCTTAATTTTTTTAATGTGTTGAAGACCATTAAACCCTGATTTATCTTAACCGTCTATTCCTTTGGTTTTAATTGATCATCCTCTCTACCCCGGCCATTTCTTCTAAAACCCTTCGGCAGGAATCCGCTTCTTCTGATCACAAGAGCCAAAATTATTAAGATCAGGACATAGGGTAGAAGATAGATGATCGCCATGATGCCGTTTTCTGTCAGCTGTCCGAATTGTTCAAGGGATGCCTTGATGGTTTCAAGAACTCTTTCGCCGAAATTCTGAGGAATGACGGCTATTTCCTTGACTTCCCTGATGGAAAGAGACAGGGTCGCATAATCCACAAGGGAGTCGAGTTCAGCAAGGCTGCCGGTAAAGCTTTCTATTTGAAGCCTGATTTCCGATAGCCTGCTTTCAAGCAGGATGATGTCGTCCAGCTTCTGCGCCTTGGATAATAACGCCAGCAGTCTTTCTTCCTGAACTTTTAGTGTCTTTACACGGGCCTCTGTATCGATATATTGTCTTGTCACATCCTGACTGGATGTATTCTCACTGATGATTGTTCCCCAGGATCCGGCGGCTTTCTTTATCGCTTCAAACTGGTTGCCGGGCACTCTGATTACGAAGGCCGCATATCTGGGATTGTTTTCATCATCCCTGCTGCCGCTTATGCTTGAACTCTCAATATATCCCCTGACCGCGAGAATCTGGTCGTTGACTTTTGTCAGTGTCAGGTCAAGATCTTCTGTCTCGAGGCTCATATCAGACCTGAAAATGATTTTTTGGCTGGTTCCTGCCACAAAGCCGCCAATCGGATCATAAGGCTGGGGTGCTGAAGGATTGACCAGACCGCTATCTTCCGTGGACTTATCGTAGCTGGCCTCATCGCTGCTTTGATAGTTCTCTGCAACGTCCGGTGCCATTGCCGGATCTGAGCTTCCGCTGGAAACGCTCTTCGCACTGCAGCCGGCGATTGAGAATACCATCATAACAATTAAAATCACTGCAAGTATTTTTTTCACTTGAAACACCTCCTAGGTTATTTGATACCTATTAGACAGAGGCTGGCCTAAAAAAGTTCCTGCCTACTTAATGCGCTCCTCATCGTTTCGCGCCATCCACCGCAGGATAAAATAATTGCCTATACCGATAATGGCCATGGCAATAAGGAATAAGGGGTAGGCAATCCGCCAGTTGGAGGATCCTGTCATCATGGAATATTCAGACATGCCGCCGATTCCCGATAGCAGGGTGAGGGGCATGAAGACCGTCGTGATGAAGGTCAGCCGTCTGACGGACATATTTGTCTGATTGGCGGACTTCGACATCTTATTATTCAAAAGGGACAAGTTGATCTGCATTAAACTGGTCAGAACCTCACGGTTAATCTCAGTGAGCTCAAAGAACTTGTTCAAGTGGTCATAGACATCGCTGAAGTGAAAAATAGCGGAGTCCGGTATGAATTTGCTGTCCTTGCGATTGATTTTCACCAGAATTTCCCGTTCATGGAAAAGACTCTTGCGCAGAGAGAGCAGGTCCCGTCTTAAGCGCTGCAAATCAGAGGGATTGAAGTCCTTAAGTTTATCCATCATGGTATCCTCGGCAGTGATCAGCTCCTCCTCAATCGCTTCGATGACCGTCAGCTTCTGATCGACGATATGGTCCATGATGATATGCATGACGTAGGAGGGACCTTCCTTAGCCACTTCTATTCTATGCTCCACCAGTTCACTGAATTCTTCAAGATTATGCTGGATTCTGGCTCCCGGCTGATTGACGGAGACGATGAAGCCTTCACCAAGAAAAAGGTTAACCTCATCGATGTCGAGTTTTTTATTCTTATAAGCAAAGCTGTTAAACAGCACATGGGTATAATTTGGGTTATTGTCAATCTTCGGTATCTGCTTGTCATCAAAGCAGTCTTCAATTGAGAGGGGATGGATGCCGAAGGCATCAATGAGAACCGACAGCTCCTCCTTAGTCGGGTTGTAGTAGGAGAGCCAGACAAATCCGCCGGATTTGGCCTTTGTCTTCGCTTCTTCCAGATTCTCAGCAGGACTGATTTTCCCGGACTGTTCGATATAATAAAAGCTGGTCTTATTCATGTTTTTCTCCTTTTTCCCTGCTTCGCCGCAGAATCTCATCATAGAGTCCGTACCACCGCTGAACCCCATTCTCCAGCTGAAAATAGTGGACGATATAGAATCCAAAAAGAATCCCCAGAATACCATCAAGGGCAATAGCGTAAAACAAATAGGTACCACTGTCTCCCATCAATGTAATGCCAAAGGCTATGATTAGAACAATGGCTACTGTCATGGTCACAATCAGGTGAATCAGACGCTCATGCTGCATAAAGGCAATCCAGGTTTTATGATAGTCAAGCAGCCGGTTAAAATCAGTATCCGCATCATTCAGGGCGGAAATTATACTTTTTTCATGCTCTTTTAAGCGATTATTCATGGCTTCACCTCCAGCCAAAACAGTAAAGGCTTATGATTTGATTAGTCATAGGCAAACGCGTTTTCAACAACATAATTATACTGCCCGCCGCTTTAAAGAGCAAGTTTTATAGCCTTCTGGAGCTGGTTTGCCAGACCCCGATAGAGGTTTTTATAGCAAGCTTGGGTCTTGTTTAATAAACCTATTGGGATTATACTCAAGCTAGCAGATAAAGTAGTGATATAGAAGCCAGGGAGGGATTTCAGATGTCAGTTTATGATTTCGCCATGCAGATGGAACAGGACGGCAAGGCCTACTATAATGAACTAAAGGGTAAGACCGAAAATCCGGCTATTCAGAAGATCTTTGAGATGCTGGCTCAGGACGAACAGGATCACTACGATGCCATCAGAAGAAATATGACCACCCTGCCGGCTTCCAAAACACTGGATCATGCCCTCAATATCTTCGAAGAAATCACAGAAAATGCAGAAACGATGTATTTTGAAATATCGGAGGATGCTCTTAGGCATGCCCTGGATATTGAATATAAAAGCATCAAGTTTTATGAAGAACAAAACGACAAAGCTGACCATCCCGACGAAAAATCTCTTTTCGCCCAGCTGGTCAGCGAGGAAAGCAAGCATTATATCCTGATTGAAAATTTGCTGGATATCGTTTCCGGCGGCATCCTCAGAGGGATTGAAAGCGCTGAATTTCCGCCTCTGCCTTATTGACCCAGCAAGCATATAGTTTAGAAGGCACTGACTATTTCTCTTTTCTGTGCGTCACCTCTGCGCTTGTCCCCTGGGTCATGGCAAGAAGATCCTTGAGTGATAGCTCAATCTGGCTGCCTATCTTCCCCGCGCTGACGATGATGGTATCCAGGCCTTCAGCAGAGCTGTCCACTATGGTTTTATACTGCTTTTTCATGCCCAGCGGCGAACAGCCGCCGCGAATATACCCGGTCACCTTGATGATATCAGCCACCTTGATCATTTCGACAGATTTTTCAGAAGCGGCTTTGGCGGCAGCTTTTAAATCCAGCTCCCTGTCAACGGGGATGATAAAGACGTGGTGGTTTTTACTGGTGCCCTGGGTAACCAGAGTCTTATAGACCTGCTCGAGAGGCCTTCCGATTTTTCCTGCGACAGAAATACCGTCAATGAGACCATCATGATCCTCGTAGACATGGGTTTTATAGGAAATCCCCGCTGTATCAAGCAGCCGCATGGCGTTTGTTTTCACGTTAGACAAGGCTGTTCCCCTCTTCATTCAATCTCTCAGCAAGCTCCCTGATGGCCGCTGCATCTATTTTGACTATAGGCTGATTCTCGCCCTTTTGTTTTGCCATAAGTCCGGCGATGGTTTTGTCCATGAAATTCATTTTGGACAATTCGAGCTCTCCGCCGAAATAAGTCAGGTCAATGGCGTGACTCCTGATTTCTAAAGAAAAATTAGCCTCGATTACAGCGTTAAAATTTTCCGGAATGCCGCTGCAGATAAAAATGACCAGCTCTTTATTCAAGAGTTCTATCTTATTCGACTCACAAAAATTTTTAATCTTTTTATTCACCATGCCCATATAGACTGATGATCCTATTATTATGCGATCGAAGCTGCTAAAATCAACCCGGGATTGTCCGTTAATGTCCCGAACTTCTGTTTCCCCTTTTAACAGGCTGGCGAGCTTTTTGGCACAATCAGCGGTGGTGCCGTACTTGCTGGCATAAAGGATGAGACTTTTCATGATTGCTACCTCCGTTTTATTAGCTATATTTTATTTACATTGTATTTGGATTGGCACTGAATTTCAAGGACTTTTCAATAGACCGCATGCTTTAAAACTGTATGCTCAAGGAAAGATGAAATTAATCGCACATATAAGAAAAACTGTTTGAAATAATATATAAAGTCTGACATAATAACGTGGGTAAGATTTTTTGAAACGAGAGGTAAAGAAGATGATATTTAGTCTTAAGAAAAGAGAAGACGTTTTTTATGATTTGTTTGATGAGACCATAGAGAAGGCGCTGGAGGCTGCCCTTTTGCTGGACGACCTCATGAATGACTATACAGACATCACAAGAAAAATTGCGCATCTCAAGGATATCGAGCACGAGTGCGACATGCACGTGCACAAGATCATGAAGGCCTTGAACGCTTCCTTTATAACCCCCATAGACCGGGAAGACATCTATTCCATTGCCAAGGAAATGGATACTATTGTCGATACCATCGAAGAAGCAGCAAATAAATTCGAACTTTTCCATGTTACCGAGATTCGGGTAGAGGCTAAGGTGATGTCAAAGCTTATCATAGCCTGCGTCACGGAACTTAAGGTCGTGGTTAATGAATTAAGACGCATGAAGCGAAGCAAGGTTCTTCGCGAAAAGATAATCGAAGTCAACAGAATCGAGAACGAGGGTGACGTGGTATATAGAAAAGCCATTAAAAGTCTTTTCGAAACCGAGACCAATGCCCTTGAAGTGATAAAATGGAAACAGATTTATGAATTTCTTGAAGACTCCATCGATGCCTGCGAGGATGTGGCAAATATATTAGAGGGAGTTGTCATGAAGCATGCTTAGTATTTCTCTTATTATCGTTATAGTTTTAGCTTTAAGCTTTGATTTTATCAACGGATTTCATGATACGGCAAACGCTATAGCAACATCCGTTTCTACCCGAGTGCTTACGCCGACATTAGCGATTCTAATGGCGGCAGTTTTTAATTTTTTAGGTGCTCTTTCAAGCGAAAAAGTTGCTAAAACCATTTCTAAGGGTCTCATCGATGGTCAGCTCGAGCAATATGTGATTATTTCCGCCCTGCTTGCTGCTATTATTTGGAATCTGATTACCTGGTATTTCGGTATACCCAGCAGTTCTTCCCATGCTCTTATTGGTGGTTTAATCGGTTCCTCCATAATATATGCCATGAGTTTTGAAAAGGTTTTATGGGATGGCGTTTTGCATAAAATCGTGATTCCTCTGTTTGCTTCACCTCTTGTCGGATTCATTATTGGGTTTTCCTTGATGTGGTTTCTGTACCGATTGCTGGCCCCGTTTTCTAGCAGTCTGGTTAATAGATGGTTTTCAAAATTCCAAATTCTATCTGCTATTATGATGTCTTTTGCCCATGGCAAGAATGATGCCCAAAAGTCTATGGGTATCATTACTTTGGCACTTGTCAGCGGAGGTATTATATCTCAGGATGACGGTATTCCGATATGGGTAAAATTGGCATGCGCCTTAGCTATGGCTGTTGGGACCTCTTTTGGGGGCTGGAGAATCATTAGGACTATGGGAACCAAAATCACAAAGCTGAAACCCATTGGTGGATTCGCAGCTGAAACGACAGCCGCCGCAGTCATTCAAATCGCTTCAGAGATTGGCGCTCCAATCAGTACAACACAAGTCATATCGGCCTCCATCATGGGTGTGGGTGCTTCGAAAAGATTTTCTGCAGTCAAGTGGATTGTCGCAAAGGATATCGTCTGGGTCTGGGTTCTTACCATCCCCAGTACAGCCTTGATTGGTGCGGGAATCACTGCAGTACTTAAATTGCTATACTAGCGAATATTAAACATCGTGTATCTATAATCTTTCTTTAAGAGGAGGCAGGTTTATGATCGTCAGCGACAATAATTCCGGTGTCCATGCCAGGATCATGGAAAAGATTGTACAGGCCAATGTGGGTCATGTATCGTCCTATGGCAATGACAGCCTAACCGCTTCCGCCATAGCTGAAATCCAGAAGCTTTTTGCCGGCGATCCCGGCGTCTACTTTGTCCTTAATGGCACAGCCGCCAATGTCCTCGGTCTATCATCCGCACTTCACGCCTATGAAGGCTGTATTTGCTCCAGCAGGGCCCACATTAATGTGGACGAGTGCGGCGCATTTGAACGTTTCACCGGAAGTAAGATTATTCCCATTGCCCATTGCGATGGCAAAATTTCAGTCAAGGACGTTTCCGCCTGTCTTCATGCTATAGATAACGAGCACGAAAGCCAGCCTAAGGTGATCAGCATCTCTCAGCCTACAGAGCTTGGGACTGCCTATTCTCCCAGTGAAATCAAAGCGCTGGCAGATCTGGCTCATGACCATGCCATGTATCTTCACGTTGACGGCTCCAGACTATCCAATGCTGCGGTCGGAACGGACAAGACCTTTAAGGAGATGATTGCCGATACCGGTGTTGATTTGCTGTCCTTTGGCGGTACCAAGAATGGCATGATGTATGGCGAAGCCGTCGTCGTGCTTAATAAAAGTCTGGATCGAAGCATGAAATTCATTCGAAAACAGGGCATGCATCTCAATTCCAAGCTGCGTTTTGTCTCTGCACAATTTTTAGGCTACCTTGAAGATGAACTTTGGCACGAGAATGCTGCCAACGCCAACGCCATGGCTCAGCTCATGGTAAAGAGAATCAGGGAAATACCCGGACTTTCAATCGCCTATGAAGTACAGGCAAATATGGTATTCATCAGAATGCCGAAATCCTTGGCTCAAGAGGTGGAAAAGAAATATGGCTTTGAGGTCATAGATGGCACCGATGTGCGGATCGTAGCCGCCTTCGACAGCAAGGAAGAGGATATAGATGAATTCATATCAGAATTAAAAGTGCTGATTACTGAGCAAAAGCAGTTAGTCGCTCAATAGCCGACCATTAAGATTTATTGAATATAGTCTGCCTTTACCTATGCTCCGCTTCCAAGCGGAGCATTTTTTCCTTCAGCGGTATGCCGCCGCCATAGCCAATCATGCTGCCATCGGCTCCGATGACGCGATGACATGGGATGATTATAGAAATGGGATTGCGATTATTGGCCATACCAACCGCCCTCATAGCTTTTGGATTGCCTATGCTATCTGCGACAGCTTTATAGGATGACGTTCTGCCGTAAGGAATATCAAGCAGACTTTTCCATACCTGTTTTTGAAAGGGTGTTCCCGAAGGATTAAGCGGAAGCTTGAATACTTTCAGTTCTCCGCAGGCATAGGCAATGAGCTGACGTCCTGCCTCTTTAAGCAGCGGGGTTTCTTTCAGTTCCATATTCTCCGAAATAGCATCCCCTTCAAAAAACACGTGGGTTAAAAAGCCGTCCTGCTCTGCCACGCCGAGCCTGCCCAATTTGGTTTCATAGTAATATAGAGCCATATCGCCATCTCCTTCCAATGTGCCGCTTCCGTTTTATAAGGTCATCCTCCCGAGCTTCGGCAGGACTCTAACCAGTGTTTCGGTAGCGCTTTTCATATCCCTGATATCCTGATCCGAAAGCTTTTCGATATTTCCAGCTGTCATGACCAACAGTTTTTTAATATAACCATCGATATAGTCATTTCCTGAAGGAGTCATGGCTATTCTGATAATGCGTCTATCCTTCTGATCGTAGGTGCGCTCGACCAGATCGGATTCACATAGCCGATTTATAATCTTGGTCATCTGCTGCTTTGGCATTTCCATTTTAGACGATAATGCCGTCATTGAGATTGGTCCTTCGGTTTTGATAATGCCAATTGTAAAAAAGCGAAGGCGACTCATGCCATCATAGAAGAGATCTTCGCTGGGTTTTATGAGCTTTTCCTGAAATATGGGAATTAGAGATAATAAGTCCCGGCTTATTTCTTCTACGCTTTGCGTTTTCAATTGCTATCCTCCCAATAATTGTTTGTGTGCGTCTTGATGGATAATGCAGGAAAAAATGGGTAAAATGCATTTGTCTCTTGACAAGGTAATCCTAAGGTGTTAATTTCATATAGTAGCATTATGTTTACTATTAGCATAGGCTTACTATTCTTTACTCATTACAATATATTATAGTTGTACCAAAAAATCAATAGCTATATAATTTCATTATAAACAAAACTCATAAAATATCGCTTGATATATAAGAAGAAAATGGAGGCTCTCAATTGAAAAAACTCACCACTTTAGTCCTGGCGGTCATGCTTGTTCTGGGATCCCTGGTTCCAGTTTTAGCTGCCGAGACCGGCAGCCCGGTTATCATCTCAATGCAAAGCATTGAAACCCTAATGACAGCAAACAGCTTAAATATGGCCTTGGCTAAGAATAATCTTGATAAATCCAATTTGACTTATAAGACAGCCCTCTCGGATTATAATAAGATAAAAGATCAATATGATGCCTTGGTGCTGACTTCTCCCGCAGATTGGGCTCAGGCCCTGGCCCTTTCCAATCAGCTGGATGCCCTCCGCAGCAGCCTTTCCAGCGCTGAATTCAATTTGGATGCCGCTTCACTGATTTATAATCAACAAGCGGGGCAATTTATCCTGGCAGCCAGGCAACAATATCTCACTTATCTTTCCGCTCAGACGCAAAATGAGATTTCACGCAGCAGTCTGGCATCTCAGGAAGCCCTGCTATCTGGCCTTAAAGCCAAGCTTAGTTCGGGTTATGTCTCCCAAAAGCAGTTAGATGTCTATGCCAATCAGGTTTTGGATTTAAGAATAGGCCTGGCGATTCAGGAGGAGCAGGCAGCAATTCTTCTAAGCAAGCTGCGTACCGCGCTTGGTATAGCTGAAACCGCCCAGGTTAGTGTAGAGCCAGTCACAACCTTTGACTTCACCGCCATCCCAGCCATAGTATTCAATGATGATTTGAATCAGCTGCTATCCAGCAGTACGGATATCAAAACCGCAGAAATCAGCCTTCAAAGCATCAATAAAATAGCCAGCAGCAGCAATGATCCTTCAAAATACCGATATGACATCCTGGCCGCGGAGATTGCCTTGACTCAAACCCATGACAAGGTCAAAGCCGACTTTCTGGATCAGTACCTAGCGCTAAAGAATAACTATAACGCCCTTCAACTCAGACTAGAAAGACTCAATACCAAAAAAGCAGATTTGAGCGGTATAGAGCTCAAGGCAATAAATGGCTTTGCTTCGGCAAAACAGGTTCAGGACGCGAAGCTTGCAGTCAGCAATGAGGAGCTTCAAATCCTGCTCGATAGGCAAAATCTCCTTGCATCTCACATTAGGTATATATTGACGAAGCAGGGATTCTAATCGGGAAGGTCATGTTGAAAAATGATCAGCTCTAGGTTAATAAAGGAGAATGGAATGAAATTAAAGTTCACGCGAAAAAAAATCATCATAGGTTCGATCATCGTCCTTTTGATTCTGGCGGTGTTTGTTGCACCAAAGCTTCTGAACCCGAATGGGGGCATAGCGGGGGGCGTGGATGGCCTGGACTACACGGTTCTGGCCAAATCCCAGCTGATTGACAGCGTCAGTGTTTCAGGAACTATAGAAAGCGCCAGGACTGAGAATGTCTATACGACGCTGATTTATCCGGTTCAAAGCATTGAAGTCTCAGTTGGCGATCCTGTCAAGGCAGGCACCCTGCTGGCGAAGCTCGATACATCATCTTTATCCAAGGATGTGGAGCAGGCCCGATATAGCACAGCGGCGGCGGAAACCAGTGCAAAGCTCCAGCTCGAGAATGCAAAATCTGCTTATGACAGCAGCAAGCTGTCCTATGATTTGGGGGAAATTTCCCAGTTGGAGCTTCAGAGCGCCTTGAATAATCTTAAGCTTGCCCAGTCAAGCTATGACAACAAGAGTGCACAAGTATCCCTATCAAAGCTGCAAAGCCAGCTTTCGGATGCACAAATAAAATCCCCAATGGATGGCACCGTCACCATGGTCAATGCCACCGTCGGCACTCCCGCAACTGGCGTGCTCTTTGTCGTTGAAGACACAGGTGACCTAATAGTCAAAACTGGAATCAAGGAATTTGATGTGGGCACTGTCAAGGCTGGCCAGGCCGTCACGATTAAAACCGACGGCACCGGCGACAAATCCATCAGGGGAATTGTGAAGAGCATTTCGCCTGCCGCACTGAAGAGTGCAACGGGCCAGACCGTATCCTCAAGTAATGTGGAGTTTGAAGCCAAGGTATCCCTGCTTGATAAGGATCCCAACCTTAAAATCGGCATGAATGCCAGATTATCCATAACGATTGCACAGAAGGATAATATCTATACCGTGCCCTATGATGCTGTTTCTCTCAATCCAGATGGAACAAACAGCATTTATGTTGCCGAAAAAAGTGGAAATGGTTATGTCATAAAGGTTATTCCTGTTGAAATCGGCATGCAGACAGACTTTTATATCGAGGTTTCGGGAGCGGATCTTGAAGATGGTCTTATGGTTATCAGCACACCTCTTGACCTTAAATCCGGTGATCCGGTTAATTTAAAAACCCCTACGCCCGTGAAATAGGAGAAATTCATGAATAAGGACCATATCATCGATATGAAGAATATCGTTAAAAACTTTTTCATCGACACCCCTAATGAGGTTCACATCATCAAGAATATTGATCTTCGGGTCAAGAAAGGTGAATTTGTGTCCATCATTGGGGCATCCGGCTCCGGCAAAAGCACGTTGATGAATATCATCGGCGCCCTGGACAGACCAACAAGTGGTACCTATACCCTGGACGGCATTCCCCTTGAGGATATGACCGACAACGCCCTGTCCGATGTGCGCAACAAGAAAATCGGCTTTGTCTTTCAGACCTTTAATCTGATTCCCAGAAATTCTGCCTTGAAAAACGTGGAGCTGCCTATGCTCTATGCAGGTATGGACAAAAAAAGCCGTCTGGAACGGGCGCGCTACCTTCTGGATCTTGTCGGCATAGGAGACCGCATCAATTTTATGCCCAACGAACTATCCGGCGGCCAGAAACAGCGTGTAGCCATTGCAAGAGCCCTTGCCAATAACCCGGCCATCATTTTGGCGGATGAACCGACGGGAGCCTTGGATTCCCAGACGGGACATCTGGTTGTGGATCTGTTTCATAAAATTCATAAACAGGAAGGCAAGACCATCGTCCTGATTACGCATAACAAGGAGCTGGCCTCAGAAACCCAGCGCATCATCACGCTTAAGGATGGCATGATCGTTACCCAGAAATGCAACTCTGCCGGCTTCAAGCGTTATTTGAACAACGCAGATAAACAGTCAGCCGAAGCATCGGGATTGGTATCGGAATCTGACATGGAGATAGAAGGAGGCGACACATGTTTATAAAAGAAAACATTCTCCTCGCCATCGCAGGCTTAAGATCCAACAAAATGCGCTCCCTTCTCACCATGCTGGGCATCATTATCGGCATTTCTTCGGTTATTGCCATAGTCTCCGTAGGTAATTCCCTGACCGCCTCCTTCAAGACGACCATGGAAAATTTTGGCGCCAGCAATATCATCGTCTATGTCAGAGAAAAAGGCACCGAGTCAGAGGGAGGGGGCCCACCAACCTTCATCGGCAGCGGTGCTGCCACGCCAAGCGAAACAGATTTGCTTTCAGAGGAGCAGATTTTGGCTTTTCAGGAGCATTTCGCAGACCGAATCAATACCATCGGCCTGGTGCATAACGTTGGTGCTGCCAAGGTTTCCGAAGGGCATTTATACGCCAATGTCAGTATAGTCGGCACGAATGAAGGCTATAAAAACACGGGCAATATCAAGCTGATATCGGGCAGATATATTACTGAAACGGATGTTAAGAGCAGCAGAAAAGTCGCTGTGGTATCGAGCCAGCTGGTATCCAATATGTTTTCCGCCAATGTAGATCCCATTGGCAAGGAAATCAAAGCCTATGGATCTGATGCCATCGACACTTATATGATTGTCGGGGTTTATAAATATGAAGCCTCTACCTTTGGTCCCGCCATAGCCTCTGCCAAGGATACCCGAACTGAGCTTTATATTCCCGTCAGTGCAGCAAAGGAAACATCGGTAAACAAGAATTATCAGAGTTTGACCGTCACATCCAAAATCGATGTGGATACGACCAAGTTCACTGCAGATATCCAGACTTACATGGATAAGCTTTACGCCAACAATGTCAAATGGGAGGGCAGCGCCATGAATATGGAGAGCACCATTTCCACCATGACCACCTTTTTAAACACCATCTCCGTCGGTGTCGCCGTCATCGCAGCAATCTCACTCCTCGTTGGCGGAATCGGTGTCATGAATATCATGCTGGTCTCTGTGACAGAACGAACCCGGGAAATTGGAACGAGAAAAGCCCTGGGAGCGAGAAGCTCCTACATTAAAATGCAGTTCATCGTTGAAGCGGTGATCATCTGCGTCATTGGCGGTATCATCGGCGTGATACTGGGTATCATTCTGGGCGCTGTCGGCTCTGCTATTCTAAAGACCGCCCCATCCATTTCCATCCCGATTATTATCATCAGTGTGCTGTTTTCCATGGCAATCGGCATCTTCTTCGGCTATTATCCAGCCAGCAAGGCGGCTAGTCTCGACCCGATCGAAGCCCTGCGATATGAGTAGCTTAACCCCATTTACATTTTAAGGGCGCTTTTGGGACAGACTTTGATGCATGCCATGCACAAAATACATTCTGTCCCATTTTTTCGTCTCCTGCTGTTGTTCAGCATGTCCACATTCATAGGACAGACTTTAAGGCATTTGCCGCAATGAATGCATTTGCCATCGTCGACCTTAATCCGCGTAATGGAAAAATAGCACGCGGGTTTAAGAAATACTGTAATCGGGCAGACATATTTGCAGAAGGCTCTATTGTCCTTGAAGCGATAAGCCAGCCAAATACCCGAAGCATAATAGAGCAGGTTCCCGGCTATAAATGAGATAAACATAATCATTTCAAGGCTATCAGGCTTAAAAACAAAGAGCGAAGCAACAAAGAACAGGGACAGGACAAACATCAGATATCGGATTTTTTCCAACTTGACCACCCTTGGCTTTTCAGGTACTTTATAGGGAAGAAAATCCAGCACCATGGCGGTCCAGCAGGCATAACCGCACCAGCCTCTGCCAAAGACCAGCGGTCCGGCAATTTTTGCTACGGTGTAATGGATTACAGCTGCCTGAAAAACGCCTAGAAAAAGAAAATAGAAGAAACCTTCCAGCTGCATATTCTCTCTTTGAAGCAAACCGAGGAAAACCAGCATATATAGTCCTACACCAAGCTGGACAATGAGTCTCGAATACTTATAGCCTCTGATCGTCAGGAATATGCCCAGGGATAAAAAGCTGCCGATATACAGAAAATTAAAAAGAAAGAAAATGCTGCCTGACCATAGCCACAATGCTACTGCAATGGTGGCAAAAATTAAAAATAGTGCGAGAGCTTGTATTAATGCCTTTTTCATGTTTTTCCACGTATATTGCCAATTGGCAATATGACTCCCTTCTCTAGCCGTTAGCCTTTCTAACAGCTGCTGATCTTAATTTTGGGCTATCTAAACTATATAACACCGCCTATCATTTTTCCAGCGAATAGTTTAAAATATCTGTATTACAACTAATATTTCAGGGTATTACTATTTCATATCCATAAGTTCATATCCCAATAAAATGTTTGAAAGGAGCATACCGTCATGACGATGAAAACTGGAAAAGAGTATATTGAAAGTCTCAGAAAGCTTAAGCTGAATGTGTATATGTTTGGAGAAAAGGTTCTCGTGCCTGTCGACCATCCTATTATTATTCCTTCAATGAACGCCGTTGCCGTTACCTACGATTTGGCACAGGATCCCCTTTACGAGGATCTTATGACCGCGACCTCTCATCTGACAGGAGAAAAAATCAATCGGTTTAATCATATTTTTCAAAACACCGGGGATTTGGTTAAGAAGGTCAAGCGTCAGCGTCTGCTTGGACAGAAGACCGCCTGTTGCTTCCAACGCTGCGTCGGACAGGATGCCTTCAATGCGGTTTACAGCACCGCCTTCGAAGTGGATCAGAAATACGGAACGGATTATTTGGCACGGTTTACCAAATTTCTGAAATACGTTCAGGAGGAAGACCTTGTTACCGATGGCGCCATGACGGATGTCAAGGGTGATCGCGGCTTAAGTCCAAGCCAGCAGGTGGACCCTGACTTATACCTGCGGGTTGTTGAGCGTCGTGATGACGGCATCGTGGTCAGAGGCTGCAAGGCACATCAGACCGGCATAGTCAATTCCCATGAGGTCCTTTGTATGCCCACCATTTCTATGGAACCGGCAGATAAGGATTATGCCGTTTGCTTCTCCGTGCCCGCAGACACGCCCGGAATCGTCCTGGTTTATGGCAGGCAGTCCTGTGATACGAGAAAAATGGAGGGGACGGAAATCGACGTCGGCAACAGTCAATATGGCGGGCATGAAGCTCTGATTATCTTTGACGATGTCTTTGTTCCCAATGAGCGTATTTTCCTGAATGGGGAAACGGATTTTGTCGGCACCCTGGTAGAAAGATTCGGCGGACACCATAGACCCAGCTATGCCTGCAAGGTAGGCGTCGGCGACGTGCTCATCGGTGCGGCGGCACTGGCGGCTGATTATAACGGCGTCGCCAAGGCTTCCCATGTCAAGGACAAGCTGATTGAAATGACTCATTTGAACGAAACTATTTACTCCTCGGCTCTGGCCTGCTCCTACGAGGGATTTGCTACGCCTTCCGGTGCCTACCTGATAGACCTGATGCTGGCCAATGTCTGCAAGCAGAACGTAACCCGTTTCCCCTACGAAATAGGGAGACTGGCTGAGGATATCGCTGGCGGTCTTATGGTGACCCAACCCTCGGAAAAGGATTTCAGAAGCCCTGCGATAGGCCATTATCTGGACAAGTACCTCCGGGGTGTTGCCTCGGTACCGACAGAGAATAGGATGCGCATCTTCAGATTAATCGAGAATCTCACCCTCGGCACGGGTTCGGTAGGCTATAGAACGGAATCCATGCATGGCGCAGGCTCTCCTCAGGCCCAAAGAATCATGATTGCCAGGCTGGGCAATTTTGCCCATAAAAAGGACCTGGCCAAGGCCATAGCAAAAATCAAGGATTAATACACCGACTGTATGCTTCCAGCTATATGGCGGCAGGATCTATAAGCAGAAGCCGCCCTCAAGATTTGGATTGAAGGCGGCTTCTGCTTATATTTGATTTGGATGGTTGTTATGGTCAATTGTCCCTAAACGTCTTTTGGATTAAATTGCCTTGAGTGCTGCCAGTATAACCTGAAGTCTGTCATTGATGTCAGCCAGCTCAGTTTTTCTGGAGTCCTGCTCGGCTATGATATTGGTCATTGCTGTTATAGCTGCTGCGAAATCCTTGTTTGCACGGGCGCCTTTCAAGATTTGAGCTTGCTCCTTAATCCTGCCGTCGTGGATGGCCTTGCGGTCAGTCCTGATCAGCTTAAGATCCACTAAAATCAATTTAAGCTCCGCTATTTGATCTTCTGTCAGGTTTTCCTTATTATCGCGCAGACTTTCAAGAACGGTTTTAATTTCCAGACGTGAAGCTTTGATTTCCTGCCTTAAATCGAAAAGCACTTCGTGATTCGCTTTAATATCTGCCCTTAAGGCCTGGAGTTCTGCAAACTCTGCTGTCAATACGGCAGGTCCTTTATTAGGATTAACGCCATTTTGGCCATTTCCCGCTGCGAAGGCAACAGCGCTGGTTCCGAAAACCATGGTAACTATTATTATAACTGATATGAGTTTTTTCATCTCTTCATCTCCTCTACTATTCAAAGGTCAAGTCGGAATCGGAAACATCATCGAGTGCGTTAATGCTATTGATCAAGCTGTCAATTTCCGTATTCAACTCGTTTAGAATCTTCTGCTTTTCGCTGTCGGTAATCGCGTTGTTTGATTGGGCTAAAATCGTTGCGCCGTTTTCTCCTGCTATGGGTTGATCATCAGCAACGATTGCTTCATTGCCATCCGAACCGCTATTGACGTCAGGAGCATTGGTCATTTCAGAGGTGGGCGATCTCTCACTCGAATTGTCTGAATCTCCGGTTGTCTGTGAACTGGTCCCGCAGGCTGTCAAGCATAGAAGCGCCAGCATCAGAATTCCTATGATCAGATATCTTCTCGATTGCATTTGTCCACCCTCCCTATAACAGTTCCTTGATTATTCTGTAATTACATGTTCACTATAAACCCAAGGTGTAAACAGGCAACCTAAAATTTGTAAACAAACTGTAAACAATTAATTGGCTGCACTTCACCCGAATTGCCTAATCCGATGCCGGGAGGGTGAATTGAATTGTTGTTCCCTTTCCCGATTCGCTTTCTGCTCTTATGGTTCCTCCGTTCAAGGCGACCAGATTCTTAACGATGGAAAGCCCCAGACCACTGCTTTCAGAGTCTCCTTGCCTTGACTGGTCTGCCCTGAAAAATTTCTCGAATATGAAGGGCAGGTTTTCCTTTGAGATGCCTATGCCATCATCCTTGATGGCAATCTTAACCATATTCCCCTGCTTTTCTGCCTTTATCTCAATATTACCGCCTATATCGGCATATTTTAATGCATTGCTTAGAATATTTGCGAGAATCTGCCTAAGCCTTTCCTCATCAGCAATGACGCTGATTTCCGAAGCTATGATGCTGCTGATGGCAATTTTCTTCTCCTGAGCCTTAAATTGAATGCTTGCAATCACACTATCCATAATCTGCTTAATATTAAGAGCTTCCCGCTTAAGGCTGAGGCTGCCTGACTCGATTTTAGCCAGATCAAGTATGTCCGATGTCAATCGGATCAACCGATTTGTTTCCTGCTGAATGATGGTTAAATATTGGGTTTGGTCTTCCGGCTTGATAATGCCCTCAATCATGCCCTGTACAAAACCATTTATCGAGGTCAGAGGTGTTCTCAAATCGTGGGATATATTGGCGATCAGTTCTCTTCGGACTCTTTCCGTGGTTTCAATTTGATCCTTCATGGCATTAAAGGACCTGGCCAGTTTGCCAATCTCATCATCTGAGAGGATTTGAGTATCATCCGCCTTTTCTCCAGCCGCAATTTTTCTCGCAGCATTTTCTATTGCCCTAATAGGCTTCGAGATGCTGCGAGAATTCAAATAGATAAACGGGGTGCTGCCAATGATCACCAGCAGGGCCGCCAGCCAGACAGTTAAATTCAGCTGATCGATATTGCGATTCATATTATTAATCGGGCAAAAGAGCAGAACGGCACCGATAATGTCATTATTGACCGTCAGCGGATAGCCGGTAAATAGGACATAGGTGCCGAAATCATTGGAAAATTGCCTATTTCTAAAAACAGTTTCTCCGTTTAGAATTTTTAGGATATCGCCGGCTACAAAAGCGTCATTTAAACCATCGACACTTAGATTTTGATTCTCCTGAAACTTTATCCTGTCGATTTTCAGGGAATAAATCATGGCATCCGTACTGGAGCCCATGGCATTTATGGCGGAATTCAATTCCGACGCCATGATTTCCTTATTGATCATCTGCTCCGTGAGTAAGCTGACCTTTTTTGCCGTCGCTTCCAAATTACTTCTTTTTTCTTCAAAAACCGCTTCTTTATAGAGGGATGAAACAACAAGGCTCAGCGTAGCCACAACAAGTACTGTAATAATAAGATAGGTTGTCAGCAATCGTCTAAAAACGCTTTTAAAAACCACTTAGCGGACCTCCATTTTATAGCCTACGCCCCAAATTGTCTTTATTTCCCAATTCGGAGACTTGCCAGCCAGCTTTTCCCTGAGACATTTAATATGTACATCCACAGTTCTTGTGTCTCCTGAGTAGGTATAGTCCCAGATTTTTTCCAGAAGCTGGTCCCTCGTAAAAACGATATTCCTGTTCTGAAGCAGGAAGTATAGCAACTGCACTTCCCTTGGCTTAAGCTGAATCACTTTGCCATCCAAAACCACTTCATACTTGCTGATATCAACAAGCAGATTGTCAATGACAATGGCTGCTTCCTTTTGATCTCTCTGGTTTTCAGGGCCTTCCAAATGAGCCGATACGGGGGATTTCAATCGAACCTTGACTCTGGCGACCAGCTCCTTTGGATCAAAGGGCTTGACGATGTAATCGTCAGCACCGGCATCAAAGCCTGACAGCTTGTCCTCCGTCAAATCCCGTGCGCTGACCATAATAATTGGGATACCGGATTCCGCCTTGATGAGCCTGCATACCTCCCAACCATTGATTATAGGAATCATAAGATCAAGTATGACAAGATCATAGTGCTCTTCCTGCAGGCAATCCATAGCCCTGCTGCCATCATGACAGCAGGCTGTTTCATACCCGGCATCATTTAAATACAGGGCGATCAGCTTGCATATGTTTTTATCATCATCGACGATCAGTATTTTACTTTTCATAGTGGTGCCATTCCTTTTCAATAAGTAACCGTTGCCAGCACTTCTTCCTTTTCCTCAGTCCAGAGCTCATCCGAATGAAGTCCATCAGAAATTCTGCTCAAAGGCATCTTCATGTACTTGCCATAGGCTGTC
>Ga0247840_10004450_pt1 | contig 22165 bp, 23 predicted proteins | sample LaCruzMarch2015__FD_192404 | JGI IMG/M metagenome (GOLD analysis project Ga0247840, IMG submission 192404) | Freshwater microbial communities from meromictic Lake La Cruz, Castile-La Mancha, Spain - LaCruzMarch2015_17m | ecosystem: Environmental > Aquatic > Freshwater > Lake | place: Spain... | reverse complement strand
GACGAAGGAGCAGAGGCCGTCTTTGAGAGAAATTCGTCTGGCAGACAGAAGTCAGCTATCCGATTCCTGGAGAAATCGGGATATGTAGTGACCAAAGCTTCTGCTTAGATGGTGACTCCATTTTCGTCCCACACAGAGCGCACAGAGGACGCACAGAGACTTTTTAAAAGGAGTTCCTGGCAGTCTCCCGCTTGACGATCCTTGCAAAGCTGTGAGCTGGCCTCGCCCGGCTCTCGCTCCTGGCCGCTGCCTGTCCGGGCTGCGTCGCTCGTCAGGGCAGACTGGCTTGCCTGGCGGGGAATAAGGGACAGGAGGCCAGGCGGGCCAAGACAACCGGTTCACGCGAAGGCGCTATAGGCGCGAAGTTCCGATGAAAGAAGGACAATTATGGGCTACAACGCCGATCCGCCAGGCTGCGCCCGCCCGCACGCGTTCGCACTCTTGCGCGGGAGGCCAGGCGGGCCAAGACCACGGGTTCACGCGAAGGCGCGAAGCCGCGAAGTCTCGATGAGGGAAGGACAATTATGGGCTACAGCGCCGATCCGCCAGGCGGGCCCGGTTGCTCGCACGCGCTTGCTCGGGAAAGGCGACGGCAGGGGCTTGCGCGACCTGGGGCAGGAGAATGGCTATGGATGGCGGACTGAACAACTGGATTGTGGCCAATGGAGATGAAGGAGAATGTGCGCTCGCTGGCGAGCTATGCACCGTGTCCCCAGCGGGCGGAGTTCTTGGTAGATTATGGCTTTGCAAAATCCGGCCATGCCCAGATGGTAGATGCCAGAATCTTTCAGGAATTCGGCGAATCTAGAATTCCCAATACCACCTTCATCAGCCACGAAAATGTGCTGGAAATGAGATTTATGGTGCTTCTGTGGTGTGTTTTGTTCTGCATCTCATGGATTCAATATCAGGATTTACACATAACAGGACTGATACTAGAGGAGAAGGTTTAGGGGAAGCACAGTAGGCGCATGAGAGGCGGGACGTAAGAATGGTTGCCCTGATTTTCTACAAAAATCTTTCGTTAGATCTCGATTTTCACATTTCAAATATAAGTCAAGGAATCATAAGGTTTTTAACACGAAACTTTTTGAATTAAAATATATGATATTATATTTTATTAATCTAGCGAAAGATTCTTATTCACTTTATTTCAACATCAATTAACCATAGGAGGGAAAAGTATGAGAAAAGGTCTTATGAGTATTTCCATGATTCTATTTTTAATCTTTATGATTAGTAATGTTGTGATTGCGGACGAACAGATACAGAATAAAACTAATGTTGTCATAAAAAATGAAATATACGGCAGTTCGTCGAATCCAGAGTTAGTATATAATATAAAAACACCAAAAATAATTGATTATGATTTTATATTAGCATTGGATAGTTCGGGAAGTATAGCGGAAAAAAATTTGCAGAAAAAAGCGATATTAGACGCAGTTCCAATATTCATAGAAAAGATACCTAAGAATTACCCTGATGCAAATTTTAATATTTCTGTTCTTAGCTGGGATGATGATATAGATTTTGCATATGATGCGAATAGCGGTTTTAATACTAATGGAACTACAGATGTAAAATTAGTAGATATAAATAAAGCAATCTTAGATATAAATACTAATTTTAAAAATAAGTTTAAAACATTAGAGACGGAGATTACAGATTTCTCCATACCCATTGGAGCATCTCTCGATATCCTTGGTTCAGAAAAGAATCGACCTAACAACTATCATAAGAATAGAAGATTTATTATATTAGTTACTGGCGGCAGTGAATTCAAACCCGCTACAGACGATTTAATTAGAAAAGCTCAAGAGAAAAGGTATAATATTTATGTTATAGGAATGGATATGATATCTACAACATCAGAAATGCGCAAACATTTGGAGAAAATAGCTAAGTATGATGAGAAACAATCCACATTCCTGCCAGCAGGTGACCTATATCCACCTCTTAATATTAGCCTCGAAAATGCATTGTTATCTCATTTGGAAAACGCCACAAGAGCACCTGTTGCCGATAGTGTTAAGATAAGTGAGTCCTTCTACTGCTATTACAAACCTAATAAAAATTCAGTTAAAGTTGATGGTAATCTAGTTGATGCTTCTTTTATAAAGACAAGATCAAATGCAGATGGAACAAATACAATTGAAATTGAGATTCCCGGAGGCCTACTGCCAAATAAAGAGACGAAAGTTGCAATCGATGCAAATTTAGATCTAGGATATTTGCCGGTAACTGTAGCAGAGAATCGAAAACCGATGATACTATGCTCACCTAACTCTAATACTCCAACAGGGAGATTTTCCTTCAATTGGTTTAATGGCGAGCACTTTGATTTGAAAATTAATGAAGCAGAGCGCGGAACTGATATCAATTCCGCAACAAAGCTAACTATTAAGAGCACAGGATCAAGGAAAGATACGTCAATATCTAGCTTCATTCTAGAAAATTTTTTTAAACGTTTCATTTTTTTGAATAGTATGGACTTCGAAATCAAGAAGAGGTTATCCTTATGACACTAAATCTCAGTGAGATTCTATCAAAAATGTCATCTGAATTTATTGGTTACTCGATATATAACGGGGTGATTTTAAGTTATCTATTTTATATAGATAGTCAAGTAAACTATTATGTCAAGAATTTTCCCTCAGCATCTGACTATTTCATTTTAGTGCCACTCTTATTGGCATCAGGCTTTTACTTATGTTATTTATTTAGAAATAATAGAATTAAAATAACCAATCTGGTCATTAGTTTGGCTATATTGATGCTTATAGGTATTTGGAAAACTGATATTGTCAGGAATGATATTTATAAGATAGATCATTATTCAGTTTTTTTTACAAATTATATTATATATTTAAGTATATTTATTATTTCGTCAATATTTCTTTGGTGGATTACGAATTATCTCAGGGAAAAAGGATCTAGGCGGCCACGATGGGAAGGCGAGATACCATATCAGAGCCGTATACAATTTTCCAATAGTATAATTTCAAAGTATGCTGTAAAAAAAGGCTCTCGCCTAGTTGTTACGATTGAGGTCCCTGATGCATCAGATAATGATGTAAAAGAGATGAGGTCAGCTCTCAGAGAACTCGGGCTGGATGAGAATTTTGAGGTGTGAGTGAAACGGTGGCGGCGCACCCACGCGCAGCAAGCTGCAGTGTACTAAGTTTAAAAAACCATGTCATCTTATCTAAAGCATGCGCGAAAAACTGCGCCCCTGAATCGATCAAGAACATCTATACGCAAGATTTTTGCCGCCCCTTTCCAGCAAAAAACATTGATAAATTAGGATGCAGTGTACCTCACCAGCCCTTCCCATCCATCTCCCCCAAAATTCGCATAGATCCCCACATCCCCCTTCCTGGCAGTCGCATTCCCTTCAAACAGATCCTCTCGCATCGCGAGATTCGTCCATTCCTCCCCGCACACCACAGAGACATTCTCGGCACCCGGAACCCTGATCCTGAACAGGTAGCTCGACCCAACCCTTAGCTGGCCCTCCAGCGGCACGTAGAGATAGGCCCCCGTCTCGCTGAACTTTTCGAAAGCCATGGGAAAGCCGGCGCCTCCGCCGGAAGCAGCATTGATCTGGTATTCTAAAACGGAGTTGTAGTCGCCCGGTTCGTCCTTATGCTTGGCATAGGCCTTCAAAATATAGCTTCCAGGCTTAGGAAACTGTGCATAAATATCAAACCGCTCTTCGTCTCTCTGGCAAAATGTGCGGCCATCCCCTGCAGCCGCGCCGTCCGCATACTCCAGCTTCGCCATCAGCATCACGTCCTTCGGAACAAAGATGGAGACATTGATCTGCTTATCCGCGCTTATCGTTCCGTTCCTTTGGCCGAGCTTCAGGCCCAGGTTAAAAAATTCCGCTTCCAGAAAGACCAGATTCTCAAACTCCTGCTTGGAAACGGGCTTATCCAGGAGCTGCCATTGGGCGTCCTCCGGGAGGTGGCTATAGATAAACTGAGAGGGCGGCGTCATAAAAAAGTGATCATTGAACCGGCGCACATACTTGCCTTCTCCACTCACATACCCCGCCCCCCAGGTAGAGTCCATCAAATACCAGGATCCGTTTATCTTCACTGCATTCCAGGCATGATTGGCGGGGCCGCGAAAGTTCGTGCCAGGCAGGTAGCCGTACCCTTTACCGTAGCCGCTGATCCGCTCCGCCTGCAGGCCCGCTTCCCTGGCCAGGGAGAGGAAGAGATGGGAATAGCCGTAGCAGACCGATTTTCGGCTCTTCAAGACATCCTCAGAGTTCGTGGCCCCGCTGCCTCCCTTGAAAAAAACCTCCACATTGTAGTCGATGTTCTCGGTGATCCACCGGAATATGGCTCGGGCCTTCTCGCGATCATTTTTCGCCGGCTCGATCAAGTAGGCAGCCAGGGCTTGTACAGAGCTTTCGGCAGAGGAGGGCGCATTCAAAGCATGGCGGTCAATTTCCTCATAACTATAATTCAGGGTGGTGTTAAAATCATTGGGAGCGATTGCCGTCCCATCCTTATCTGGATCCTTCTCCAGGACGCCCGGCGCAACAGATGTGGCCATCACAGCCAGTGGCAGTAGCATTAGAATGATTAAAATAATTATTATTCTCATGCACATCTCTCTTGTAAGAATCAAAACATAATCGTCATTCTCTCATCGGAGCTATGCGGCTTCGCGTGAACCGTCGTCTGGCGCCATGCGCGAAGATGCAAAAAAGGCATGACAAATTGATCTTATCTAAATAATCCCTTTTTCCCTGAGAGCTGCTCGCATCTCAGTTACTTCCGATTCCAGCTTTTCAAATCTCTGTTCCAGATATCCCTTCAGATCTTTTCTGGACTCATGAACCTCTTCCAGCAGGTTTTCCTGGGCATTGAGGGTCTCGCTTTGCAGATCGACCATTGTATCCATCTTTTTGCCCAGATTCTCATTCGAATCAATCATAGTATCCATCTTTTTGCCTAGATTATCATTCGAATCAATCATAGTATCCATCTTTTTGCCTAGATTATCATTCGAATCAATCATAGTATCCATCTTTTTGCCTAGATTATCATTCAAATCAATCATAGTATCCATCTTTCTGCCAAGATTATCATTCAAATTATTAACTGCCCCAATGAGATTATTTAGATGGGATGCGGCAGTATCCAGCCGAGAATCTGTCTCTCCCTTCTCCACAAGCTTGTAGAACCTGCTGAAATCACCCTTCGGCTCTGAATATTCTCTTTCGATAGAGGAGACTTGTATCAGATTATCATTAATATTAATAGCTTCTTCAAACCACTTCAGCTTATCTTCACTGCCTTCGGCCAATATTTTCACACGGCTGTCGTCAAGGTTCTCCACAGTTCCTTTTAGTCCCAGCATTCTGGCAAAATCAGCAACTTTTGCTCTATATCCGGTCTTCTGGACACTGCCCGAGACATAAGCCGTAAGCCTCTTCATCTTTTAGGAGTTCATAGCTCTTCGTATATGTCTTTATCGCTATATTTCAGCGGAAGAATAGTATTGCAGGATTCTCACAGCACGATCTCCATCATGTCGTGGCCCAGTGGCCATTGCTTGAGGGCCATCTCGTGGGGTGGATAAAGGTGGCTTAAGTGCGTGAGCAGCAGCCGTTTCGCGCCCAAACGCTCCCCCAAGGCCATGGCCTCGTCTGCCGTCATGTGCTTGCTGATGGTGTAGCCCGGCGGAGTAATGGCATCCGCCAGCATCAAATCTGCATCTCTCATCAGCTCCTGGCTTTGCTCAGGGATCTCCATCTTGGTGTCGCTGGTGATCACCACCACTTTATTGCCGTCGTCTATCCGCACCCCCACCGTCTCAGTGGGCGGGTGGTTGACGGGAAAGAGGGTGAACTGCATTCCTGCAATATCAAAGGGCTGATAGGCCAGGGCGTCATGGCGCACAGGATTTAGGAAATAAAGATAGTTTAAGATATAGTCCATGGTGTCCTTCAAAGCATAGACATCCACATGACTTTGCACCCGGTGAAAATCCCCAAAGCCGGCATAATGATCATAATGGGCATGCGTCCAAATCACGCCGTCCACACTGGATATGTCCTTTTTCAAGAGCTGCCAGCGCAGATCAGGGCTGCTGTCCACCAAAACCCGGCCTTCATCTTCATCAGACTCGATAAGAATGGAAAACCTCATCCTGCGGCTGCGTCCTCCTCGCAAGGCATCCATGCAGGCCGGACACTTGCAGCCGATCTTGGGTGTGCCGATGGCGTCGCCCGTGCCCAGGAGCGTGACCTTCATGCCGCCCTCATGCCTTCCACATTTCGTACTTCATGCCGTAACGCTCCGCTTATAATCAGAGATCCTGCGCCGGAACTCATCTACGGAAATATCCAGATCTTCCTGGTTTAGATGTTTGCGATCCTCCAGGAGGGCATTGAGCACGGCTTCCCTGATCACCAACCGCAGGTCCGAGCCCGAGTAGCCCTCCGTCGCGCCTGCTAACGCGGCTGTATCTACATCGGCATCAATGCGAGACAATACCTTGTCCAGGATCATGCGCCTCATATTCTGGTCCGGCAAGGGGAAGCTCAATACCTTGTCAAACCTCCTCCAGGCGGCATAATCCAGGAGCTGAGGGTGATTGGTGGCCGCAAGAAGCAGAACGCCGTGCTCCACCAGGCTGATCTCATCTATGGCTTTTAAGAGCGAGTTGACGGCCCTCTTCATGGCTCCATGCTCATCAGAGGTACGGGTTTTAGCTACGAAGTCGAACTCATCAATAAGCAGTATGCAGGGGGACAGCCTCTTGGCCAGCTCAAAGACCTTGTCGATGTTCTTAGAGGTCTCTCCCAAATACTGGCTGGTGATCATGGAGAGGCGAACCTCTACAATGGGAAGGGAAAACCAACTGGAAAGAGCCCGGGCGGTAGAGGTCTTGCCTGTACCCGGCGGGCCGACAAAAAGAAGCTTGCCGATTTCATAGAGTCCGATCTCTCGCAGGTATTGCCGGTTTTTCAGAGCCTTGCCCATCTTTTCTATCTCAGACTTCTGATCCTCAGTTAAAATCAGGCCGGCAATGCTGTCTCTCACATCCTCGGGGGCCTTGATGTAGGCCAGCTTGAGAAGATCTTCCGCCTCCTTGGAATCCTTGCATAGCTCCTTTATCTTGGCATCGATCCACTCCCGGTCGGCAGAGAGAGGCTTATTGGCTTTTCTGGCCTGTGCATAGCTCACATCCAGAGAATCATAGTTCTCATAGAAGTAGGCCAATGTGGGATTCGATTTGATCCGGGCCAGGTCCTTTTGATTGGCGAACCACTTGGCCGCCACATCGAATACAGTCAGCCGGAGCTGGGAGCCAAATTCCTCAAAAGCCACAAATGTAAGATCTTTTACGACCGCTTTGACATTCTCAATGCCATAAATCTTCTGTGCATCTATGCTAGTTACATAAATCGGCCTTTTGACACTCTTGGTCTGCACATCGAAGTAATGCTTGCGAATATTGGGGGGCAGGTCGTCTTCAGTCAAATTTTCTGTGCGGTTATAAATATCAGCAGTTAGCAGCAGCTCTGCAACATCAATAGCACCAAACTTCTCCAAGCCATTTTCTACGCCCATCTTTAAAGCTCCATGGAACTGAACTAAACTAGTGGCCTATAAAAAGAGATAAAGCTTTCCATTCGTCAAGTCTGCAATTCGTCAAGCTTCCCGGTTATTTATGGCCGCCCGGTAGGCCGCCAGGAGAAAACCGTAGAGTGTGGGGCCGACAATCACGCCGATGATCCCCACCACGAATATGGGGGCGGTATACGCGAGCAGTGTGACTATGGGGTGTATCCTGGCGCTCTTCATGGCCAGATGGGGGCGGATTACATTCTCAGGTATCACCATGAGCGCCACCGTTCCGAATACCATGATTATCAGGAAACGGATCATGTCCCCCATGAACAGATAATAGAGGGCCATGGGAACGAATACGAAAGGCGGCCCGAGCATGGGGATGAGGGTAAAGATGCCCACAATTGCCCCCATCAAATAGGGATAGGGCACGCCCAGCATGGAAAAGCCAATAGCCGCCAAAACGCCGCTTAACATAGATGTGGTGAAATAGACGGTGAAAAGGGTGTTATAGATGCTGTTTAGCTCGTGCAAAAAATCTACTACAATTCCTCGCTTCTGCTTGGGAATCAGGTCCACAGCCTTGGCCATGAACTCTTTGCCGTCTATGAGAATGTAGTACGTGAAGAATACCACTACTATCAACTGGGCAAAGAGCACAGGCAGATTGGAGGCAAATGAGGTCAGCTCTCTTTGTGCAATGGGAAAGAGCCAGGTGGCTATGGTTATGGGAATGTCGCTTATCTCCTGTACGTTTTTAAGTATAATGACATTTACATAATCATAAATCCAGCCGGGAAGGGCGCTCATGGCCCATTTGTCGATCTCCTGGGTTAGGGCGGTGAACTGGATGCCTGATAGGGCGCCGGACTTTTCTAGATTGGATATCTCCACCAGAAGCACGGTGGTGATGCCAAGCAATATGGCCAGAATAATGATGAAGACAATCAATATGGAGAAAAATGAGGAGATCTGCTTTTGCCGTGTCAGACGAAAGAAGGCGGCATAAAGTGGCTTGAGGAGAAATACCATGACTATGCTCAGCAAAATAGTGGTTAGGAAATCCTTGGTCAGGTACACTGTGGCGAGAAAGACCAGAAAGACCAGGGCTCCTGCTGCCATGTCAAAGCGACGGCTGAAATCCATGGGTATAACTATCTCCTCTTAACAGTAAAAACTTTTCTATTTTATTCTGATCGTTCCCAATTCACCTATTCCGGAATCAGTTTGCCATCGATTCCCACCACATAGCTTTTTTGCGGCACGTTCTTTCCCGATCGTAGCACTGCCTCCGCTACCAGGGTCTCAAGCTGGGAACAGCAGGGGACGGTCATGTGCAGCACAGTAATGTCCTGGATCTCATTGGCCTTGAGAATCTCGCGAAGTTTGTCCACAAAGGGCGCAGTATCATCCAGCTTGGGGCAGCCCACCAGGGCTACTTTGCCTTGGATGAAATCTTTCTGAATGGCGGGATAGGCAAAGGCGGTGCAGTCCCCAGCCACCAGCAGGCGGGCGCCCTGCAAGTATGGGGCCCAGGGGCGAACCAGTCTCATCTGGATAGGCCAGCCGGAAAGCTCGTTTGCGTTGTCTTGTCCGGGCTTTATCTTCTCCTGTGAAAAATCCGGCTTTGCCCTTTGATCCGGCTTCAGGGTAATTGGCAGGGTGCAGGGCGTGACGGCAGCATCTAGGCTTCTTGCCTGATGATTAGGCTCAAGGCTTTGAGCCAAACTATTATGCTCTTTGGCCGCCTTCTCGTCAAATTCTTCAACCTCGCGCTCCTCGATGGTCAGAGCACCATTCCGGCAGACGGCCAAACAGGCGCCCAGGCCATCGCAGAAGCTGTCGCTTACCACGCGAGCTTTTCCGTCCACAAGCTCTATGGCGCCTTCAGCACAGGAGGTGATGCACTCGCCGCAGCCGTTGCAGAGCGACTGGTCGATCTTGATTATCTTTCTCATTACGGCTTATTGGCGCTCTCAAGCCATAAAAGACAATAGCACGATAGATTTTTAAAAAAAATTAGGTGCAAAATTATGGCGCATCAAGCCAGGAACGGGCATACGCCTGCCAGTTGTCTCTGCCGCACCTTCCCTCAGTCAGAGATAACAGATCGCAGGTGCTACCATCAGAAAACGCGCACATTGTAATATCGCCATAGGGCGTATGAACGCTCCTAAGAATGCCTCCACTGCTCCTGCAGATCGTCGCGTCAGACTGCGGATACATGCCCTCGGATTGGGAGACGTAGCTCGGCAGGATATTTGGGTTCAGGCTCCGGATGCAATCTCCCTGGAAAAATGCCTGAGAGTCGCACCAGCTCTTATCCGGGAACGTGCACATTCCCTTATCACCATTAATTCCGGGAGATGTGCTGTAAAGATAGCCTGACTTCACACAATAGGAACGTGCCTGGTCAGCAGTATCCTGTGCCAATGCCGCCAGCATGCCTGAGGACAGAAATGCCAGGATAAAGATGCCTGACAGAATATTCTTGACAAATTTCATTTCTTCATCCCTCCGATTATGGCACCACCAGGCCGAAAATTGCCCATCTCCAGTCAGTTCCCTTCATGCGAGGCGATTGATTTTGGCTTTCTTCAGGAAGCACTATTTGCACGCTCTCGCCAAAATTGCTGTAATCAGTCTGCTCATGCAGATCCGACTGTATGGTAAAGTTTAGCTCCTCTATATCGAGGATCGAGGGCGTAAGGGTCAGGCTTGAATCAATTTCAATTCTCCTTAACAGAGAGGTCTGTTTGGAAATCCAGGCTGTGATCGAGACGTTGCTGTTTTCGAGAATTGAAGTATTGTCGAAGTCAAAGTTCTTGTTGTCGAATTCGTCGGGCAGTGGGAAGGGCGAAGAGAGGTAGGAGGCAAAGATCTGTGTGCCTAAAATGGTCTTCTCGATCAGGGGGATCGGCTCTCCCGCAAGCTTGTAGCAGTCCTCACCGTCAATCGTCTGTGTGCCTGTGATCAAAAGGTCACTGTAGTTTAAGAGCTGTGCCTGGCCGGGAAGCTCGTTGTAGTCCGCTAGAATGGCATCCTGATCGGTGATGTTGAATTGGGTCCAGTTCTCTCCTTCTTTCCAGAACTCCGTACCGTTCAGGAAGTATCCTTGCCAGGTGAGGACTTGACCATCTCCAATATCCGTAAGCCGATGGCTCCACCAGCCGGACTTCGCAGTAAGGTTCACTTTTCCTTTCGTGGCCTTATTGGTAGCAAATTTGTCTTGCAGCGATTCATTGCTGTAGATGATAGTGCTTTCTGCAGAGCGGGAATAAGTATAGCTGGTGAGATTATCTGCGGATTTTGTCATCATCTGCTTGAGCTGATCAACGCTTACATCCTCTGCAAAGACAACGGGAAGACATAGCAGGGAAATAAAAGCGATGATCGTCAGAATATTTTTCATGAAAAACCTCCAGAGGTAGATGGGTTAAACTTAGCTATAAATATTTGTGTGTTTCCGGTTTAGAGTGGACGACAAAAAATTATTCATTTAAAAAAATTAAAATTTTGCGACATACATACCTGGAAGGACATCTTCATTCCCACGTTTTCGGCCCTTCCCTTCACGGGTTCTTTCTGCTCCTCCCCAGCACCATCTGCCTGGTAGCCCTCTGTGCCTCAATATTGCGCCTGCATTCCGGACAGATCCGAATCCATTCCAGGCCATCCGAGTCCTTTTGCATATTGTCAGGCAGAACTGACTCGATTCTCCTCAGCATGGGCTCGGTGGCATAGCGCGATTGGCAGATCTTGCAGGCTACCAGCTCAAAGGAAACATCCGGCTCCGGCACGCCCTCGTCGTATGGCACCAGCGCCAGCGCATGGCCCGGGCAAAACACCACGCATAGATCGCACTCCTCTTTGCACCACTTCCAGTGCAGGCAACGCATCTCTCCGGTATCGGTACGGATGATTTTTTGACTGGGACAGACATTGGAGCAGGACAGACAGCCCAGACATAGATCGGCATCAACTTTTATCATCTTCTGCCTCCGCTAGCGGCTGCGCGCGCCGCTCGGGAGCGCGCCCGGCGAGACGCCTGCTGGAAATTCGTGGATAGAGCATTGGCCGGACAGGTGGTAACACATGCAGGTGCGTTGCGTCCCTCGCATAGATCGCACTTGTGGGCGATTTTGTCCGTCCAGACCACTCCGAAGGGACAGGCCAGAGCGCATAGATCGCATCCGGTGCACTTTTTTGCATCAAATACTGTGCGCTTCTCCTCATCCTTACCTAGCGCTCCGCTAAAGCAGGCCATGGCGCAACCGGCCTCCTCACATTGATGACAGAATATGGGGACTGAGGCCTGATCTCCCACAAAATGCACATTGATGTGTCCGGCGCCTGCGTGCAGGCGCTGGCAGGCCACCTCGCAAGAGCGGCAGCCGATGCATCTAGAAATGTCAATGTAAACAGGCATTAAATCCCTCCGGTAAATCCGGCATGTATTCTATCTCCGTGGCGCGCTCCTTTTCGACTGCAATGAAAAATTTGCAGCCTGCAGCGCAATATGGACAAACTGCTGCAATCTTCATAGTTTCATTCACCAAGTCTTCATCCCTGCCAGCCCGCCCTTATTCTATCTCTGATTCCTTCAGCTCTTCCTTCATGCGGCACCTGTGCACCTCTTCAACGCCATGCGCCTGCAGGGCTTCTTTCTCCTCTGCCTGGAAGGCAGAGAGGCGTAGCATTAGTAATTCGTAGTTCACCTGGTGACCGTCAAACTCCGGTCCGTCCACGCAGGCCAGCTTCGTCTCTCCACCCACCTCGACTCTGCAACTGCCGCACATGCCCGTGCCGTCAATCATAATAGGGTTGAGGCTGACGATGGTCTTAATCTGACGGGGCCGGGTGATATCGCTGACCAGTTTCATCATGGGCACGGGCCCGATGGCCACTACCAATCCCGGGGTCTCTCTTTGCAGGGCCTCCTCTAGAAGCTGTGTCACCAGTGCTTTCTGCCCCAATGAACCGTCATCCGTGCAGATCAAGAGCACATCGGAGACGGCAGCCATCTCCTCTTGAAGGATGACAAGCTCCTTTGTGCGTGCCCCCATGATGCTCACCACCCGGTTTCCCAGGCTCTTCAGCTTCTTGGCGATGGGATAGAGTACAGCCAGGCCCGTTCCCCCTCCCACACAAATGGCTGTCCCCACTTTCCCGACTTTCGTAGGCCGGCCCAGGGGTCCGGCCACATTCAGATAATAGTCGCCCTCCTGCAGGGTCTTGAAGAGTGCCGTGGACCGGCCTACCACATGGTAAATGATGGTTATGGTCCCTTTCGTTGCATTTATGTCGGCCATGGTCATGGGGATACGCTCTCCACTCTCATTGGCCCTGAGCATCACGAACTGCCCCGGCTGGGCAATTCGGGCGATCTTGGGCGCCTCAATCTCATTGAGAATGATATCTCCGCCAGCCATCTCCCTGCGCCCCACTATCCTGTACATGAGAGCCTCAGCGAAGGGTATTTTGTTTTATATAAAAATTTCATAGGCGATTAACTTCCCTGCTTGATATTATTATCATTTAAAATAAAATATTTTTTTATATGATTTCCGCCGTCAGCCTTACAGCTCGTAGACCAGAGGATTATTTATCATCCCTCTTTCTCATCTTCCGCGGTGTGTGCGTTAGGCAAGAAATCTTGCTCTTTGTCGTTTCCTCTTATATTCTCCACATCGTATCCTGTTTCTTTCGAAACTTTTGATTCCAGAACCCACATAATTTGCTCTGGCTCATACGTGCCTCCCGTGGAATAACACCTTACCATTGGAGCGCCGATAAATTCTACCCGTAAATTGCACAGCGGGCAAATCGCTACTACAACTTCTCCTTTTTCATTCTTCTTTTTGGTATTAAACATGGGTTTTCATCTCCCTAAAGCGTTATAATCATGACAGGGGTACGATTCATCCCCCGCCGAAAGTCGGGGGTCTTCTCTACCCCTGTACCCCAAACGAGATAAACATTCGGTCTGGCTACTCAAAGTTTAGTATTGGCTCAAACAGGATCTAAAATGTTTCTCGCCTCAGGTCTCGCGTTTTTCATTTTGCTTTTATGAATCCCTCCGCGATTCTGTTCGTCAAGACCCAAAAGTCACTCGTGGCAAAACTCCCAAAGCATAGATAGATAAGCAAAAAGAAGGATACCGCAAAGGAAGGTTTTAGGCCATGTCCAAAACAGAGACGTTTCTAAAAGAGGCATTTGCCGGCGAGTCGCAGGCCAATCGCAAGTACAGCGCTTTTGCAGCCAAAGCGGATAAAGAAGGATTTGCCCAGGCGGCCAGGCTCTTTCGGGCGGCGGCGGCAGCAGAAGAGGTTCATGCCGTAAATCATCTGCGAGTTTTAAAAGGCATCAAGTCCACCAAAGAGAACATACAAGCGGCCATATCCGGGGAGGACGAGGAATGGGAAGCAATGTATCCGGAAATGATTGAGACTGCCAAGGCAGAAGGCAATAAAGCGGCAGAAACATCCTTGCACTACGCCAATGAGGTGGAGAAGATTCATTCCCGGCTTTACAGGAAGCTACTGGCCGATCTGAGCCCAGGCCAGGAGACTTTCCCCTACTTCGTCTGCCCCTACTGCGGCAACACGGTGGAGCGAGAAGCGCCTGGGTTCTGTCCCGTCTGCGGATGCGAAGGAAAGCTCTTCATGAGAGTGGACTGAAATTCTATTTTAGAGATAATACAGGCGAGCCGACCCCATCTCGCCTAATAAATTTATATGCCTTAAGGCCCAAACTACATTACTATGAGCGTTTATCTGAAAAATCCCGGTCACGAAAGCCTGGAGAATGACGTATTAAAGAACATCTATTCTCGCCGCTCAGTCAGGGCCTATCTTCCCGATGATGTACCGGACGGCGTAATTCGGGAGCTGATCCGGGCCGGAACCTATGCCCCAAGCGCAGCCAACAAACAGCCCTGGCGCTTTGTGGTGATAAAGAACAGAGAACTGATAGCGAAGCTCTCCGACAAAGCCAAAGAGCTGTGGATGGAGCAGGCAGCCAAAACCTCCCAGCCGGAATTGAAGAGTCTCGCCAGTATGGTGTCCCGGCCGGGCTTCAATATCTTCTTTAACGCCCCGCTCCTGATAATGATATTCTCTGATTCCGGTGCCTTCTCACCACAGATAGACTGCGCTCTGGCAGGGGAGAACATGATGCTGGCAGCTCGATCATTGGAAATGGGAAGCTGCTGGATAGGTCTTGCTGCTCCGCTGGGCCTGGTGCAGGCAATCATGGACGATCTGGGAGTTCCATCCGCCTGTAAGTTAGAGGGCAGTCTCATCTTCGGCTATCCCGTCAAACTGGATATGAAGGCCCCCAAGAGAGAGGAAAATGTGGTCTTGAAGTGGATAGATTAATGACGGACAAAGACTGCCCAGGAGAAGCCTAAATTGAGGAAAGACAAATTGCAAAAAGATGAATCGAAAGATAATTCAATTAAGGTCGATCTAGTTAGATCCTGGCAAGAGGAAGAGATCGTGGATCTCTATCGGGCCGCAGGCTGGTGGAAGGAGGAGATGGATGCAAGCAGAATCAACGATTTGATCAGGGGAAGCTTTCTATTCGCCGTGGCGATTGATATTTCTACCGGCAGGGCCGTGGGTATGGGCCGTGTGATATCCGATGGGATTGCAGATGCGTATATTCAGGATCTGGTGGTGCAGGGTGACAAGAGGAGCTGGGGTGTGGGGAAAATGATTCTCAACAGGCTTTTAGAGGAGTGCAGACTATGCAAGATCACCTGGATAGGATTGATAGCGGAGCCTGGCAAAGAGGAGTTTTATGGATCGCAGGGATTTGCACCCATGCCCGGACATGTGCCCATGCTCTTTCATGAAGATGCAAAGGAGGTAAGAGTATGCTGAGCGCCGCAGATTTCAAGCCCGTCACACTCTCGGATCGGGATTTCTTTCGCCAGCATTACCTGAACTATCCGCAGTATCATAGCGATAATACCTTCACCAACATGGTCTGCTGGAATGATTATGCCCATTACAGGTACGCCTACGTGGAAGGCTGCATAGTCCTTTGCAGCACCATCGCAGGAATGACGCGCTACCGTCCTCCCATCGGCCCTAGAAATTGCGAGCTTCTCACAGACGTCCTGAGGCTTGCCGCCAAGAGCGAGGAAGAGCATCCATTCGTAATCCTGGACCCGGAGACAAAAGAGTGGATGAATGGGCTCTATCCCGATCTGCCATTTCATGCCGAGAGAAAGTACTTTGAATATGTCTATCTGGCCTCGGATCTGGCGGAATTGCCGGGCAAGAAATATCTAACCATCCGGCATCAACTTAATAAATTTCAGAAGACTTGCATGCCCCAGATCGAGATGATCTCTGAAGAAAATCTGGGCGAGATCAATGATTTTCTGGATCTGTGGTGCGACTGGAAGGACTGCGACTCCGATCCGGTGCTTGCTAGCGAGAAGGAGGCAGTGTCCTTTGCCTTATCTTATTATAATGAGTTGCAGCTCTCCGGCATTGTCATCCGGGCCAATGGCAAGATCGGGGCTATGTCCCTCTTTGAAGGGCTAAACAAAGATACGGCACTGGTGCATTTCGAGAAGGGCCTTCCTGATTGCAAAGGAATCTACCGGGCCGTCAATGCCGAGACTGCCAGGATCCTTTCCAAAGATTATGTCTACATCAACCGGGAGAGCGATATGGGAGTGGAGGGCATCCGGGAGGCGAAGACACGATACCATCCCCATCACATGGTAGAGGTGCATATGCTCAAGATGGATGAGCTGGAGAATTTGCTGTAAAGCTCGTTAGTCCAGAAGCTCGAAGACTGCTCTGGCCGGAACATTTAGGATTCGCGTGGTTATTTCTACGAATAGATCTTCCTGCTGCTTTCTATCCATGCCGAATTTGTCATCCAGGGCCAGTCTTTCCATCTCTTGAGCAATAAGCCTTGTCTGAATCTGGGCAATTTTATGACGAATTCCAAGCTCTGCAATAACATTCATGAAATAACCGATACTGAGTGGCTTTTCCGATGACAAATTCTTGACCAGGCCGCACTCGATACAATAAGGGTGGGGTTTTAGTCCTCGTTCTCTGCCTTCAAAGTAGTAGGTCAGCCAGATCTTCTCTCTGCTGCCGGATATCTTGTGCTCACAACCTGACATCTATTAAATCCCTCATCTCTAATTAGGATCTAGAATTCGAAGCATTAAAACTTTTTGCATGATGGAAAAGAGCATGGCTTCTGTCCAGAGGAGATGCTATCTTTCCGCCAAATAACTCTTTTTCGTAAAAGATCTGCTTAGTCTCTTTACTGTTCCCTTAAATTGTGCCCTAAATACATTAGCAAAAAAAGAGAGTTAAAATAGTAAATTGTTTATATCTAATTAAGTGGAGTGGGGCAAAGGATGGTAGGCAAGTTATTACTGCGCGAATAAGATATGTGGGATATTCTCTATGGATTGTGGATTGGCCAGAGCAGACTGGTCTTTGGTCTCCAAGCTCCTGGCCTTGATGACACGGCGCATGATCTTGTTGGACTAGAGCCTTCTGGCCTTCCTTGGCTGCTCGGAAGCTTTTTCATCCAGCGAATGGAAACGCCTAAATGACGAATATTCATAGCAGTTGAGTAAATATTCATTGGAGCTAAAAAATACCTAATGGAGAGATTAATATGAAATACTCAACCAATCTGAAGCCGTCCCTGATAGTGGCGGTTTTGTTTTGTCTTCTGACGGGCAGCCCAGCTCTCGCCCAGGAGGACAAAGTTGGTAGCACCATCGCAAATGGGACAAAAGATAACGTATCCATAGACCAGGAGGCTTACGATATAGGCCTTGATGCCTACATCTACTTCTATCCTCTTGTGACCATGGATGTCACCAGGCGACAGCAAACTAACGTCGAAGCCGGGAAGATTGAAGGCCGTGGCCCGATGAACACGTTCACCCACTTTCGCAACTTCCCATCAGCGAATTATAAGGATGCGGTCCGGCCTAATTTCGACACATTATATTCAGGCGCCTGGTTGAACTTAACCGATGGTCCAATGATAGTATCTGTCCCAGATACTGAAGGAAGATACTATCTGCTGCAGATATTTGATATGTGGACAGATTCATTTGCAGCGCCGGGCATGCGCACCACAGGCACAATGGCTGGCAACTTCGCTCTAGTGCCACAGTGCTGGAATGGCACTCTGCCTGAAGGAGTTACACGCATCGATGCCCCTACGTCGTCCGTGCTTGTCCTCGGTCGAACTTATACCAGCGGAGGGAGCGATCTCGACGCAGCCCATAAGGTACAGGATGGCTACAAGATCACGCCCTTCTCTCAGTGGGGCAATGAGCCTGAGCCTGTGAACGTCACCATCGACCTCAGTGTAGATATGGTGACGCCGCCGGTACGTCAGGTGAACTCCATGCCGGCATCGACCTACTTCACATATGCTGCTGAACTCATGAAGATTAACCCGCCGCATATCACCGACCAGCCCATAGTCGCAAGGATGAAGCGCATAGGCTTGGAGCCCAAAAAGAGCTTCGACTTCGAGAATCTAGACCCAGCCATCCAGCTGGCGCTTGAGAAGGCAGCTGTGGATGGCTTAAAGGAGATGAAGAATAAGACCTCAACAATGGGCGAAACTGTCAATGGTTGGAAAGTCAACACCAACACTATAGGCGTGTATGGAAACTACTATCTCAAGCGAGCCATAACCACCATGTTGGGCCTGGTTGCAACCCTTCCTGAGGACAACATCTACCCTGTACTCAGAGTGGATTCCGATGGCAATTCACCAGATGGGAACCATACCTATGTGCTCCACTTTAACCAGAGCGAGATGCCGCCAGCAGATGCCTTCTGGTCTTTAACCATGTACGATGCTGAGGGCTTCCCAGTGGCCAACAGCCTAAATCGCTTTGCTGTCGGAGATCGCAACAATCTCACCTACAATGAGGACGGCTCCCTGGATATTTACCTCCAGCACGATAGTCCAGGTCTGGATAAGGAATCCAACTGGCTGCCTGCTCCAAAAGGACCTATGAGCGTGTATATGCGTCTGTACTCGCCTGCAAGGGAAGCACTGGATGGCAGATGGTCACCGCCGCCGGTAAAGAAGGTGCAGTAGCGCCCAAATATTGCCCTTTGGAAATCAGTGCTTCAGAATTCCATTTTTTTTAGAGTCGAGCAAAATCAATATTCGCTACTAAAAAAAGAGGGTGATATCCCACTTACAGATCAATGCGTGGGATATTGTCTACGGATTCTGGATTGGCCAGAGCAGATAGGTCTCCGGTCTCTTTGCCCAGGGCCTTGGCCTTGACGACACGACGCATGATCTTGCCGGACCGGGTCTTGGGGACATCCTTGACGAAGTAGACCTTGTCGGGATAAGCGACTGGGCCCAGTACCTTGCGAACGTGGGTGGAGATCTCCTTGGCAAGCTCTGGAGACTCGGCAATGCCATCCTTGAGGATGACGAAGGCCACGATCTTCTCGCCCTTGACTTCATCGGGCTGACCGATAACGGCTGCCTCGGCGACCTTGGGGTGAGAAACGGCGGCGGACTCGACTTCTGCGTTGGAGATTCTGTGTCCAGCTACCTTCAACACATCATCGATTCTGCCCTGGATCCACCAGTAGCCATCCTTGTCGCGGGTGGCCTTGTCTCCAGCCAGGTATGTGCCGGGCTTGACCTGCCAGTACATATCCCAGTACTCCTTCTGGTACCTGACGGTATCCCTGAAGAAGGCCCTGAGCATGGATGGCCAGGGTGTCTTCGAAACGATGTTGCCGCCGTAGCCCAGTGGCACGGAGTTGGCTTCCTCGTCGAAGATATCGATGTTGAATCCGGGCAATGGGAAGCATACGGAGCCGGGCTTCTCGGGTGTCATAACCAGCGGAGCGATAAGGTGGCATCCGGTCTCAGTCTGCCACCAGGTATCAATGATAGGTGCCTGGTCGGCGCCGATGTTCTTCCTGTACCACATATAGGCTTCTGGGTTGAGGGGCTCGCCCACAGATGCCAGAATTCTGACGCTGGACAGATCGTACTTCTTCACAAAGGCCTCGCCGGTCTTCATGAACATCCTGATGGCGGTAGGTGCGGTGTAGAATACAGAGACGCCGTACTGCTCAATGATGGACCACCAGCGGCCCAGATCGGGGAAATCGGGAGATCCCTCGTAGAGGATGACGGAAGCGCCCAGGCAAAGCGGGCCGTAGACCACGTAGCTGTGGCCGGTGATCCAGCCGCAGTCTGCGGTGCACCAGAAGACATCATCGTTATGAACATCCATCACCCAGGCGGTTGTCTGGGCTGGAGTTACTGCGTATCCACCGTGAGCGTGCTCAATACCCTTGGGCTTGCCGGTTGTGCCGGAAGTGTAGAGAATGAACAACCTGTCCTCTGGGTCGAGAGGAAGGGTCTCGCACTGGGCGGACTGGCCGGCTACGAAATCATCATAGAAGACATCGCGTCCCTCGGTCATGGGCACGGTAACGCCGGTTCTCTTGATGACGACTACCTTCTTAACGGAGGGGGCGTTCTTCATGGCCTCATCTACATTGGGCTTGAGGGGCAGGGGCTTGCCGCGCCTGAAGAAGCCGTCTGCTGTGACGACAACCTTGGCCTCAGCATCGTTAACCCTGCTGGCCAGGCCACCAGAGGAGAATCCGGAGAAGACGATGGTGTGGATGGCTCCGATCTTGGCGCATGCCAGCATGGTGATGGGTAGCTCAGGGATCATGGGCAGGTATGCAACAACTCTGTCTCCCTTCTCAACGCCAACGCTCTTCAGGGCATTGGCCATCTTGTTGACCTCTCGGTACAGCTCGTAGTAGGTGATGGTCCGATTGTCGCCCACGGGCTCGCCTATGAAGTAGTAGGCTACCTTGTTCCTATTCGCAGAGCGGGCATGCCTGTCTACGGCGTTGTAGGCTACATTGATCTTGCCGCCGGTGAACCACTTGTAGTAAGGCTTGCCTGATTCATCAAGAACCTGGGTGTAGGGCTGGTACCAATCAGCGTAGGTCTTAGCCATCTCATCCCAGAACTCAATGTAATTATCCGAGCACCACTTGCGCATCTCGGTCTCAGTCTTGAAGCCCTTTTTCTTCATCCACTGATACGCATTGGATTGCTCGATTATCGCCTGTGGGGTGTTGAAAATCCTGGTTTCTTCTTGCAGCGAAGCCGTTTTTGCTGTGTCAGCCAATTTCATACCTCCTTAAGATCAAGTGTTTCCCCAATTTGTTGTGTCCGGGCCTATTTGTGTAGAATCATTGCTTGTACCTCTCTTTTGCCTTTGCCCTGACAACCACTCGACAAAGCGCGGAATGGTTTTGGGAAACATCGGCGCTAAACCTACCTGATCATTTATAAAGCTATCGCGATAAAAATCATAATGATCTTTAATCATAATGATTTTTCACTAAAATATCAATTAGAGCAAATAATTGGTTATGTTGTAACTGCCAACCCATTTTTTCGTAACCAGTGGCTAAAGACTATCCCACCACAGAGACAAAGAGAACGCACAGAGCGACTAACAAACAACTGGAAAACCATAGTAATTGGAATTAGCGAAGAGCCAAATAAAAAGAAAAAAAAGGGTTTTTCCGCTCACGTGATGAGCGGAATGGCCTCTACGGCATCGGGGTTAGCAAGAGCGGATACATCTCCTGTGGGAAGCCCCATGGCTTTGGCCTTGATGACGCGGCGCATGATCTTCCCTGACCTGGTCTTGGGCACGTCCTTGACGAAGTAAATCGCCTCTGGACTGGCTAATGGTCCCAGGGCCTTTCTCACATGCTTAACCAGTTCCTTCTTCAGCTCATCGCTCCCCTCGATTCCTGCTCTGAGGGAAACGAAGGCCACGATGACCTCGCCCTTGACCTGGTCGGGCTTGCCGATGACAGCAGCCTCGCCAACCTGGGGATGAGAGACGAAAGCGGACTCGACCTCAGCGTTGGAGATTCTGTGGCCTGCTACCTTCAGCACATCATCGATTCTGCCCTGGATGGTGAAGTATCCATCCTTGTCCTTGGTGGCCTTATCGCCTGCCAGGTATGTGCCGGGTCTGATCCCCCAGTAGGTGGACCAATACTCCTTCTGGTACCTAACCGTGTCTTTATAGAAGGCCCTGAGCATGGACGGCCAGGGTGTATTGCTCACTATATTGCCGCCGGAGCCGGCCGGCACGGGGTTGGCATCCTCGGCCAGGGTCTCGATGTTGAACCCTGGCAGCGGGAAGGTCGCAGAGCCGGGCTTGAGCGGGGTGATGGGCAGAGGAGACACCAGGAAGGTGCCTGTTTCAGTCTGCCACCAGGTATCCATGATCTGGCATTTGCCGGCGCCGAAGTGCTCTCTGTACCAGATCCAGGCCTCGGGGTTAATGGGCTCGCCCACACTTCCCAGCAGCCTTATGCTGGAGATATCATAATCCTTGGCCCATTTCTCGCCGGCCTTCATGAACATCCTGATGGCCGTAGGTGCGGTGTAGAAGACGGAGACCTTGTTGTCCTGGATGATCTTGAAAAACCGACCAAAGTCCGGGTAATCCGGAGCACCCTCATACA
>Ga0247840_10004448_pt1 | contig 22169 bp, 26 predicted proteins | sample LaCruzMarch2015__FD_192404 | JGI IMG/M metagenome (GOLD analysis project Ga0247840, IMG submission 192404) | Freshwater microbial communities from meromictic Lake La Cruz, Castile-La Mancha, Spain - LaCruzMarch2015_17m | ecosystem: Environmental > Aquatic > Freshwater > Lake | place: Spain... | reverse complement strand
GATTATATTATATCATGGGCACAGAAAAACTTATGGACTTTATTAAATTATATGAACTATCATTTCAGTGCTTGTAAGGCACTCTAATGGTTAAAAATATCTTACAAAATATATTATACGAGGAGATTAAAAAATGAATTTTAAAGAGCCAACAATTCAATCAGAAGTTAAGTTCACGGGGAATGTTATAAATCTACGAGTGGACACAATAAAGCTACCAAATGGGAAAGAGGCAACTCGTGAAATCGTTGAACATCCAGGGGGTGTTGCAATGCTTCCGATTGATGAAAATGGCATGGTTTATCTTGTGCGTCAGTTTAGAAAGCCATTTGAAATGGAGCTTTTAGAAGCCCCAGCAGGGAAGCTATCAATAGGCGAAGACCATTTTGCGTGTGGGGTTCGTGAATTAGAAGAAGAAACAGGCTTTAGGTCAAGCAAAATTACTTATTTAGGGTATGCTGTGCCAACACCTGGCTTTGCAACTGAAAAGATATATCTTTATTTGGCGCAAGAGCTTACTCAGGTTGCTCAAAATCTTGATGAAGATGAATTTTTATCCGTAGAGAGCTATCCGTTTGACGAGGTTGTTAAAATGTGTTTAAATGGCGAAATTGTAGATGCTAAAACCATTATTGCTGTACTAATGGCAAAAGAACTAATAAAATAGTAATAAATATCAATTTCCCTCAATACTATATAAATAGAGGGGTGTTTTTATGAAGCCAAAGTTTTATGTAGTTAATTTAAAATATTTATTATTAGTTATAGGTATAATTATAATTACAGCATTTATAATAGTAGTATTTTTCAACTTAATTGCAGCAACAAAAACAATTTCAAACAATATACCATTTTCTGTGAAGCTAATTTAATTAGCTTCACAGTTTTTTTATTAAAAAGTATTTGATTTTTTAAAATATTAGTATATAATTGTAATAATACTATTTCGCATTTGAATTCTTTATAAAATTATTTGAGATTCAAATGCGAAATAGTGCGGCTGTTGGCTTGCTCTGCAAGCCTTACGCCGCCAAATTTTCGTTTAAAATGAACCTATTTTTATAAAGATTTTAAACGAAAATTAGTATATGATATTTTAGGAGGTGTAATATGTCCAAAAATAAAGTTTCAATTAAGATTAATGGGAAAGAATATGTCGTTATGGGTGGCGAGTCGGAAGAATATATGCACAAAATTGCAAAGCAAATAGACAAAAAGATTACGGAAATTGCTATGTCGAATAGTCAGCTTAATTTGCAAACAGTTACTATTCTTGCTGCAATTAACCTTACTGATGATTATTTCAAAAGCATTGAGGCGGCGGATAATCTACGTTTACAGGTGGCACAGTATATTGATGATGTGTCGAAGGAAAGAGGCGAGCTAAACTCACTTAAAGCAGAGAATGAGCGTTTTAAGGATCAATTGCAACGCTACCAAATTGAGCTTGCGAAAAAAGATGCTGAAATTCAAAACCTAAGCAGGACAAGCTCTAATAGGCAACAAACAATACTTTAATATTAAGGAAAAAATGATGATAGAAAATAGAGAAAAACAGGAGCTTTTAGCACCTGTAGGTGGCATGGAGGCTCTTATCTCGGCTGTAACAGGTGGCACAAATGCAGTGTATCTTGGCGGTAGCTTTAGCGCAAGGCAAAGTGCGAAAAATTTTACAGACGAAGAATTAATTGAGGCTATAAACTATTGCCATTTGCGAGGCGTAAAGGTTTATGTTGCTGTTAATACATTGGTTGCCGACCGTGAGCTCGAAGATGTTGCACGGCATATAGCTTTTATAAATGACAATGGTGCAGATGCAATAATTGTACAAGATTTAGGAGTTTTTGCATTGGCTCGTGAGGTCGCTCCCGAGCTTTCAGTTCATGCAAGCACACAAATGACGGTGTTTGATTTAAACGGTGCTAAGCTTCTTGAACAATTAGGGTTTAAAAGAGTGGTGCTGGCAAGAGAGCTTTCAATGGAAAAGATTAAAGAAATCTGCGATGGGACAAGCCTTGAGGTTGAAGTTTTTGTGCATGGTGCAATATGTGTTAGCTATTCTGGTCAATGCTTGATGAGCAGTATAATTGGTGGCAGGAGTGGTAACCGTGGAAGCTGCGCCCAACCGTGCAGGCTTTTATATACAATTGAGGGTAAAAAAGGTTATTTGCTAAGCCCTAAGGATATGTGCCTTATCAATCACCTTGACGAGATTAAAAAGATTGGGGTGAAATCGTTTAAAATAGAGGGCAGAATGAAAGGACCTGATTATGTTGGGACGGTAGTTTCAACATATAGAAAATATATAGATTCTGGTGATATTGTAACTGCTGATGATTATGAAAAATTAGAGAAAATATTTTACCGTGGTGGTTTTACAGATGGATATTTCACAGGAGAAAAGGGCGAGGATATGTTTTGCCATACTAAGCCTGATAATCCATACAAACAGCAAAACGGAGATGTTTTGTTTGATGACCTTTCTAAAAAGACAAATATAGATATTTTGTGCGAAATACATTTAGGGAAACCAATTATTATAAATGTGCATGACGAAAATGGAAACACGGTAAACTATACTGGCAAAATAAATTCAGAAAAAGCAATAAACAGACCACTTGCAAATGAGCGAATTATTGAACAGCTTTCAAAGGTTGGTGGAACTGTATTCCAAATTAATAATATTGAAGTTAATATTGATGAAGAAATTTCCTTGCCAATTTCAGAAATAAATGATGCAAGAAGAAATGCTGTTCTTTTATTAGAGCAAAAAATACTTAGTAGTTATTTGAAAAGTGAAGCAAAAAAATATGTACCAGAAAAGATAAAAGAAAATAAAAAAAGTGATTTGAAATTTGCAGTTCAAGTAAGTGATGAGGCACAATTAGATGTATTTAAGAATTTTGATTGTGATTATTTGTATATACCATTAGAAATTGCTGTTAAGTTAAAAAGCTTTACAGATAAAGTAATAGTGGTTTTGCCACGAATATCGCCATCAAATTTAGAGGAAACACTTCAAAAGCTAAAAGTGAAAAAAGCTTTAGCTACTAACATTGGGCAGTTATATCTTTTAAACAAGCTTAATTTTGAAGTGTTTTGCGACCATAGCTTGAATATTTTTAATCAAAAAGCAGTTTCGCAAGCGGAGAAGCTTGGTGTAAAGCAAATTACCTTGTCAACCGAAATGATGCTATCACAAATTGGCTCTATATATAGCAATAATCCTATTGAAGCTATAGTTTATGGGCGTCTGCCACTTATGATAACAGAAAATTGTATTATGAAAAGCAGTGTTGGCTGCAAAAAGGGTGCAATAATAACCGACCGTACTGATACAAGTTTTTCTGTTCGTTGCTTAGAGGGTTGCAGAAACGAATTTTTAAATACAAGACCAATTGTAATGTCGGACAAGCTAAGCCAAATAAAGCAAAGTGGTGTTAATGTTGCAAGGCTAATTTTTACAACAGAACCACCAAATGAATGTGCAAAGATTTATAATGCATATAAAAACGGTTATATGTTAGATGGCGAATTTACAAGAGGAAAATTTTATAAAGGTGTGTGAAAATGATGGAACTAAAAATCAAATACTTATCAGACAAAATTGGCAAAGAAATTCCAGCACCATTTTATGCAACAAATGGCTCTGCAGGGCTTGACCTTCCTGCTTGTATTGACGAACCGATTACGCTAAAGCCAGGCGAGAGGAAGGCTGTGCCATCTGGTATAGCAATTGCGCTTCCTTCAAATCAATATGTTGGACTTGTATTTGCTCGCAGTTCGTTAGGGCTTAAAAAAGGAATAACACTTCCAAATGCTGTTGGCGTTATTGACAGCGATTATCGTGGACAAATTTTTGTTGCGCTTACGAATATATCAGACGAGGATTATACAATCAGCGTTGGGGAGCGTATCGCTCAGCTTGTTGTTATGCCTGTATGTGTTGCAAACATAAGTGTTGTGGAGGATTTGCCAGATACCGAAAGAGGAGATGGCGGTTTTGGTTCGACTGGTAAATAGCTTAACAAGGACAGATTTTGTTATTATATTATCCGTATTTTTTGTTGCGATTGCATCAATAATTCTGCTAAATACTATTGTTTATGCAGGTAGAGCAGATGGAGTTATAATAGAGGTTAACGGTAAATTATACGCGAAATATGATTTTAGTTCGATAAGTTCCCAAAAAATGGTTGAAATTAATACTGAATATGGTTATAATGTATTAGAGGTGCAAGCCTCTGGTAAGGTTAGAGTAACAGAGGCATCCTGCCCTGACCAATTAGACGTTCTAATGGGTTTTATAAGCAGACCAAACCAAATGCTTGTTTGCTTGCCTAATAGACTTGTTGTGCGCCTTGTAGGTAAGCCAGAAATAGATATAGTGTCATATTAGTTTGGAGTTTGAGTAAATTGAAAAATACAAAAAAGTTAATATTTATGGCGCTTATGACGGCTGTTGGAATTGTTTTGCAGATAACCGAAACATTTATGCCATTCCCGATTGATTTGCCCGGTGGCAAAATAGGCATTGCAAATGTTGTTGGGCTGATAGTTATCCCAACTCTCGGAGGAATTCCTGCATTAGTTGTAGCAATACTTCGTGCTTGTATTGGAAGTATGCTTTTTGGTGGGGTAATATCTGCAATATATAGTGTAGCTGGGGCTATTTTTGCAACGCTTACAATGACTATTGCGTATAAATATATTTACCCAAAGGCAAGTTTAGTTGGCATTGGAGTGCTTGGTGCAGTTGCGCATAATACAGCACAGGTAACCGTTGCAACAATTCTGCTTGGTAACATAGGTATATTTTCATATTTGCCGATACTTATGATTATTTCTATATTAACTGGGGGCTTTTCTGGGCTTGTAGCACAAATGTTTTTGAATAGGGGTGTAAAAACGTATGATTAGAAAAAATGGAAATGCATTAAAGCTTGTAATTCTAATAATCGTTGGAGTAGTGGTTGGTGGAGTTATTGCAGAGCTTACTCGTGGGGCAAGATATTTTGAGTGGCTGTCTTTTGGGCGTGAATTTGGTATAAGCACCGATGCTCCGTTTTATCTTGACCTTGGAATATTAAGGCTCAAATTTGCGATTATGTTTAATATAACAATTGCTGGAATAATTGGAATAATTGTTGCGATTTTTGCCTATAGGAAGATATAATGGAAAGAATAATATTAGCATCTGCCTCCCCCCGTAGGCGAGAATTACTTGCCCAAATTGGGCTTAAATTTGAAGTTATAACAAGCGATACAGATGAAAGCTTTGAAAACTCTATGCCTGTTGAGGATATAGTGAAAAAATTAGCTTTTGAAAAGGCGCACGCTGTTGCAAAACAGGTTAGTGATGATAATAGCATTATTATTGGCGCAGACACCGTTGTGTATTATGATGGCATAATTCTTGGCAAGCCTCAAGACGAGGCACACGCAAGGGATATGCTTACAATGTTAAGTGGAAACACACATCAGGTGCTTACTGGTTTTGCTGTAATACGTCTATGTGATAACAAAGTAGTAGCTCATTATGAAAAGACGAATGTTACATTTCGCTTATTAAGTGAAAACGAAATTGATAATTATATAAAAACAAAAGAACCGTTTGATAAAGCTGGTGGGTATGGAATACAAGGTTTAGGGGCAACATTTGTTAGTGGTATAAATGGTGATTATAACAATGTTGTTGGTCTTCCACTATGTAGCTTATCACAATGCTTAAAAAATAAGTTTAATGTTAAATACTAATTTTCGTTAAAATAGCTATCTATTTTTCGGCTAATTTTCCGTTATGCGTTGTTGTAGAACCATTGTCAATGGACAAACCATTGACAAGAACCTACGCCTAGCCTAACGAAAAATTATCACTCAAAATTTAATAGCATTTTAAACGAGAATTAGTATAAAACACATAATTTCAGGAGGCAAACAAATGGCAAATATATCGAAAGACATTGGCATTGATTTAGGAACAGCAAACACACTTGTTCATGTTAGAGGAAAAGGGATAATGGTTCGTGAACCATCTGTCGTTGCTATAAATAGAGAAACAAAGCAGGTGCTTGCAGTTGGTGATGATGCAAAGGATATGATAGGTAGAACACCAGGTAATATTATTGCAATTCGTCCAATGAAGGACGGAGTTATTGCTGATTATAACGTAACGCAAAATATGCTGAAATATTTTATTAGAAAAGCATGTCCTAATGGCAAATTTTTCAAGCCTCGTATTATCGTGTGCATACCCTCTGGTGTAACCGAGGTAGAAAAAAGAGCGGTAGAGGAAGCAGTTATGCAGGCAGGCGCAAAGGAAGCGTATCTTATTGAAGAGCCAATGGCGGCAGCTATTGGAGCGGGGCTACCTGTTGACGAGCCAATGGGAAGTATGGTTGTAGATATTGGTGGAGGTACAACAGATGTAGCTGTTATATCACTTGGTGGTATAGTTACAAGTAAATCACTTCGTGTTGCAGGGGATGAGCTTGATAATTCAATCGTTCAATTTGTTAAAAAGAACCATAACCTACTAATTGGTGAAAGAACAGCAGAAGAGGTTAAGGTTAAGCTTGGCTCTGCGTATCCATTAGAAACTGAACTTTCAATGGAAATTAGAGGTCGTGACCTTATTTCTGGTCTGCCAAAAACAATAACAATAACCTCGCAAGAGGTACGCACTGCACTTAGTGAACCAATTAGTGCAATAATTGATGCAATAAAATATACACTTGAAAAAACTCCACCAGAGCTTTCCTCTGATGTAATGGACAGAGGAATAATGCTAACAGGGGGCGGTGCTTTAATTAGAGGGCTTGATAAAATTATTTCGGAGGAAACTGGCATTACAGTCCTTATTGCAGAAAATCCATTAGACTGCGTTGCACTTGGAACAGGTAAGGGGCTTAGTGAGATTGATACACTCCGAAAGGTTTTCATTTCTTCAAAAAATAGTCAGCGGGTGAGATAATGCGAGGTTTGTTTACAAACAAATACTTTGTGCTGCTACTAACTATTACGATATTTCTTTTGGTTATGATGGCAATATATACCGACAATCGTGAAAAGGTAACTTTTGGCGAGGATTTAGTCGGTGCTGTTGTTATGCCATTTCAGACACTGTTTACAGCAAGCTCCAAAGGGGTTGGAGGCTTTTTTGAATACTTTGCAGATTCCAAAAAGCTAACAGAAGAAAATAAACAGATGTCTGAAAAAATAGACGAGCTAAACAATACAATTAGAAATATTGAGGAATTCAAATTAGAAAATGAGCGACTTAAAAGTATGCTTGACCTAAAAAAAGATATGGGAAATTATGACCTTGTAGGTGCAGAGGTTATAGCAAAGGACCCTGGCAATTGGTTCAACACCTTTACCATAGATAAAGGAACATCAAGTGGGCTTGCAGTTCGAGAGGCAGTAATAACAAGCAAAGGGCTTGTTGGGTATATTTATGAAATTGGAACTAACTATGCAAAGGTTGTAACTATAATTGATACAAATAGCTCGACTGGTAGCCTTGTTGTCAGAACAAGGGATATAGCTATGATTGAAGGGGATTTAGAGCTTGGAATGGATGGCCTGTGCAAGATGACGTATATTTCAAAGGATGCAAGTGTTATTACAGGCGACCTTATCGAAACCTCTGGGCTTGGTGGAATATACCCAAAGGGTATATTAATCGGCAAAATAAGGGAAATTCGCCCAGAAACACATAGCGTATCGCAATATGCAGTTGTAGAGCCAGTTGTAGATTTTGAAAGAATAACAGAGGTTTTTGTTATAAAAACTAAAACGCCTTAAAGGAGATTTCTTGTGAAAGCAGTAGTTTATACCATAAGTATCATATTACTTACAGCATTGCAAACAACACTTATAAATTACTTGCAAATTTTTGGCATAAAGCCAAATCTTTTGTTTGTTTTTGTTGTGTGCATAGCCCTGCTTGGTGGTAGTATAGAGGGTGGTATGGTTGGGCTTTTATGCGGAGTTATTATCGATGTAATTGGGCATGGTGCATTTGGAATTAACTCACTCGCTTATTTGTATATTGGCGTTATTGTTGGTTATTTATGTATAAACTTTTTCCGTGGAGGCGCTATTGTTGCAATAGGCTTTGTTTTTGGCACATCAATTGTTTGCGGGTTATTATATTATACATTTACATATTTTATGTGGGGCGATACAAATTTGCTTTTAGTATTATTACGAAAGATAATACCAGAAACTATTTATAACACGGTTATTACACTTCCAATTTATTTTTTGTTAGAGAAAATAGATGTGCGCCTTGGAGTGAGAAAAGGGTGAGGTTATGTTTTGGGAAAACCTAAAAAATAGATATACAATAATATTTATAATAATTTCAATTATGGGAATTTCTATTTCCGCTCGCCTTTTTACACTCCAAGTTTTAAAGGGGGAGGAATATAAGGTTCAATCTGAAAAGCGTCTGCTCCGTTCAATGCCTGTTAAAGCGCCACGAGGGGAAATTTTAGATAGATATGGCAGGCCACTTATTACAAATAGAATGGGCTTTACAGTTATTTTCCAAAAGGAATATATAAAAAAGGAAAACCTAAATAAGCTTATATTAGACGTAGTAAATGTTATGGATATGCACGAACAAAGCTATATTGATTCGCTACCTATAACCACTACATACCCATTTGATTTCTATTTTCCAGATGTAGAGGAAGAACAGCTTGGCGAAAAAATAAATAATTTTAAAACAAGTAAAAAAATAAATATAGATTTTGATGCTAATCAAACAATGGAATATTTCAGAAAATATTATCAAATAGACGAAGGTTATTCGCCAGAGGAACTGAGAAAAATAGTTGCTGTTCGGTATGAGATGGAAAACCGTATGTTTAACAACAATACCCCGTACACCTTTGCAACAGACGTAAAAAAAGAGGTTGTATCGTGGCTCAAAGAACAACACCTTGACTTTCCAGGTGTTAATATACTTGTAGAACCAATTAGGCAAAATACAAGTGGAACCCTTGCGGCACACATACTTGGTAGAGTTGGCGTTATGTATAAAGAGGAATATGACAGGCTAAAAAGTAAAAATTATAATATGAATGATATTGTCGGCAAGGACGGCATTGAAAAGGTTTTAGAAGATTACCTGCGTGGCAAAGACGGAGTTTCGAGCATTGAGCAAAATATTGACGGGAAAATGTCGAGGGTGTTAGATAGTAAGCCACCAGTTCCAGGAAATTATGCGGTGCTTACCCTTGATGCCGAGCTTCAACGCACCTTAGAGGAATCACTCTCCTCAAATATTCAAAGGCTTCGTGGACTTAAAGACAGCCAAGATGCAGCAAGTGGCTCGGCAGTTGTTATTGATGTTAATTCTGGTGAAGTTTTGGCAATGGCATCATACCCAACATTTGACCCTAACGAATTTAACCAAAAGTATAAAGAGTTAATGGCAGATAAAAATAGACCAATGTTTAACAGAGCTATTGGAGGGCAATATGCACCTGGTTCTACTTTTAAAATTTTAACAGCCATAGCTGCGCTTGAAGAAGGAATTGTTACACCAACTGAAACAATAGTTGACGAGGGTGTGTATAAATTCTATGAAAATTCAGGCTACTCACCAGTTTGTTGGATTTGGGCAGACTATCATAGAACACATGGTGCGCAAAATGTTTCTCAGGCAATTGAGAATTCCTGCAACTATTATTTTTATGATGTTGGCAGACGTTTAACAATAGGTAAGCTTACTAAGTATGGCGAAAAATTTGGTTTAGGGCAGTATACAGGAATTGAACTTCCTGCTGAGGCAAAGGGAATATTTGCTTCCCCAGAATATAGAAGTAAGTTTAAAAAACAATGGTATCCAGGTGACACACTTCAAGCCTCTATTGGGCAATCAGACCATTTGTTTACACCAATACAGCTTGCAAATTATATTGCTACTGTTGCAAATGGCGGAAAACGCTATGAGGCGCATATAGTTAAGGCAATTAAATCCTACGAAGAAGCGAAAAATGTGGTTGATATACAGCCAAAAGTGGTTGATGAAATTCAAATGGAGCCACAAAATTATAAAGCGGTAATTGATGGTATGAGGAAGGTTTCGGAAACTGGTACAGCAAGTAATGTTTTTGCGAATTACCGTGTTGCAGTTGGTGGAAAAACAGGTACTGCATCTGTTCCAAAAGGCTCTCCAAATGGTTTGTTCGTTGCGTTTGCTCCTTTTGAAAACCCACAAATTGCAATCGCAATTGTGGTAGAGCACGGCGGTCATGGTAATTATATTGCCCCAGTTGCAAAAGATATAATAGATGCATATATAAAGGTTAATGCGGTTGAAGATGCAATTCAACCATATAATACACTTGTGAGGTGAGGGTATGGCAGAGCTTGTAACAGCTATGGCAGAGGTAATAGCTGTTGTATCTGGTAAGGGTGGCGTTGGCAAAACAACAACAACAGCAAATATAGGCACAGCACTTGCATATATGGGAAAAAACGTACTGCTAATTGATTGCGATATTGGGCTTAGGAACCTTGATATAGCACTTGGTATGCAAAATAGAATTGTATATGATTTCCTTGACATAATAGAGGATAGGTGCGATGCGAGAAAAGCAATAGTTACAGATTCACGTTTTAGGGGTCTAAATTTATTATCCTCACCACAAACACGGGAAACGTCTTCTGTGCCAATAGAAAAAATGAAAGAGCTTATAGACGGGTTAAAGCCATTTTTCGATTATATTATTTTAGACTGTCCTGCTGGAATTGATGATGGTTTTAATTTAGCTATTTCAAATGCAGATAAAGCAATAGTAATTGCTACCCCTGAAATGATATCAATTCGTGATGCTGACCGTATCATAAGTAAGTTAGAAAAAATCGGTATTATGAATAAATTTTTAATTATTAATCGTATACGTGTTGACATGATAAAAAAAGGTGATATGATAGATATAGATAATATGATTGATATTATAGCCATACCCCTGCTTGGCGCAGTTCCAGAGGACGATGCTGTAATTGCTTCAAATAATAAGGGAGTCCCTGTTGTTTTAAAGCATAGGACAAGGGCTGGCAGAGCATATTTTAACATAGCAAAGCGCCTTACTGGCGAGAAAGTTCCTATAATGGAGGATGAAGGAAACATATTTATACGGTTGTGGAGAAAAATATTTGGAAGGTAGGGAGTGTCGTAAAATGAATATAGCACTTATTGCACACGACAAAAAGAAAGAATTAATGGTTGAGTTTTGCATAGCCTATTGTGGAATTTTAGGCAAGCACAATTTAGTTGCAACAGGAACTACTGGCTCATTAATTATTGAAGCTACTGGGCTTAGCGTACATAGGTTTTTATCTGGTCCACAGGGTGGCGACCAGCAAATTGGTGCAAGAATTGCATATAATGAGATTGACCTTGTGCTATTTTTTAGAGACCCATTAACTGCCCAACCACACGAACCAGATGTAAGCGCACTCTTCCGTTTGTGCGATGTGCATAATATCCCACTTGCAACTAATGTTGCAACAGCCGAAGTTTTAATTCAAGGCTTAGTCCGTGGTGACCTTGATTGGCGTGATATTGTAAACCCAAAAAAATAATAAAAATGCAAAAGTCGTCTTGTCAAAAGGCGACTTTTGTTGTACAATAGATAATACTAATTTAATGATAGGTACATAACTGAAAGGGGTGTAAGTATGAAATTTACAAAAATGCAAGGAATAGGAAATGATTATGTGTATGTTAACTGTTTTACTGAAACTGTTGACGATACTGCTGATTTAAGTGAAACAGCAATTAAAATAAGCGATAGACATTTTGGCGTAGGCTCTGACGGGCTTGTTCTAATTATGCCATCTGATTGTGCAGATTTCCGAATGAGAATGATAAATTCAGACGGTAGTGAGGCTGAAATGTGTGGCAATGCAATACGTTGCGTTGGCAAATATGTTCGTGATAATAAGCTTACAGATAAAGACGAAATTTCTGTTGAAACACTTGCAGGAATTAAAATTTTAAAATTGACTACTGAAAATAATGAAGTTGCAAGGGTGTGTGTTGATATGGGCGAGCCGATACTAACGCCTCAGCTTATACCTGTTGATTATACTGGTGACGAATTTATTGATAAAATAATAAATGTAGATGGCGAGGAATATTCTATAACCTGCGTTTCAATGGGTAACCCTCACGCAGTTACATATATGGACGATATTGTAAGCCTTGAAATTGAAAAAATAGGGCCAAAATTTGAACATCATCAAATTTTCCCACGACGTACAAACACAGAATTTGTTAAGGTTATTGATAGAAAAACACTTCAAATGCGTGTGTGGGAGCGTGGCGCAGGGGAAACCTTAGCCTGTGGAACAGGTGCGTGTGCAGTTTTGGTTGCATCGGTGCTAAATAACCTTAGCGACAGACAGGCAACCGTAAAATTATTAGGTGGCGACCTTGAAATTGAGTGGAACGAAGAAGATAATCATATTTATATGACAGGCACGGCGACAAAAGTATTTGAAGGAGAGTGGATATAATGGCATTTGTAAATGAAAATTATTTAAAATTACCTGGTAGTTATCTTTTTTCGGAGATAGCAAAACGAGTTAATGCGTATTCTGAAAATAACCCTAATGCAAAGGTTATAAGGCTTGGAATTGGTGACGTAACAAAACCACTACCACAGGCAGTTATTAAAGCTATGCACAGCGCAGTTGACGAAATGGCAAGCGCAGAAACCTTTCGTGGCTATGGCCCAGAGCAAGGTTATTCATTTTTAACAGAAAAAATTATTGCTAATGATTATGCTCCAAGGGGCATACAGCTTGGAACAGATGAAGTGTTTATTAGTGATGGCTCGAAAAGTGACACAGGAAATATTGGTGACATTTTCGGAGTAGATAATAAAATAGCAGTGACAGACCCTGTGTACCCTGTTTATGTTGATACAAACGTAATGGGCGGCAGAAGTGGCGAGCTTGGCGCTGACGGTAGGTGGAGTAATATTGTTTATATGGCTTGCACTGCTGAAAACAATTTTGTGCCACAATTGCCTGCGGAGAAGGTTGACATAATATATCTTTGCATACCAAATAACCCAACAGGTACAACAATTACTAAAACAGAGCTTAAAAAATGGGTTGATTATGCACGAAAATACAATACTATTATTTTATATGATGCAGCGTATGAGGCTTATATCACTGAAAATGATGTTGCACACAGCATATATGAAATTGAGGGCGCAAAGGAGGTTGCAATCGAGTTCCGTAGCTTCTCTAAAAATGCAGGTTTTACAGGAACACGTTGCGCCTTTGCAGTAGTACCAAAGGATTTGATTGCATATACTAAATCAGGTGAGAAAATACAGGTTAATAAGCTTTGGAACAGAAGACACACAACTAAATTTAATGGCACACCATACATTATTCAACGTGGCGCAGAGGCAGTTTATTCTGACGAGGGCAAGGCGCAAATAAAGGAAACAGTCCATTTTTATATGGAAAATGCGGCTATTATTCGTGAGGGTGTGTTATCTACTGGACTAAAAGTATTCGGTGGAATAAATGCGCCATATATTTGGCTCAAAACACCAGATGGTCTTGATTCTTGGGGCTTTTTTGATAAATTGCTTAGCGAAGCAAATGTTGTTGGCACACCAGGTGTTGGCTTTGGCCCAAGTGGTGAGGGATATTTCAGGCTTACTGCATTTGGTAACCGTGCAAACACAATTGAGGCAGTAGAGAGATTTAAAAATTTAAAATTTTAGTGGAGGTGAACCTCTATGTTTAAGCTTATTCGTGAGGAAATAAAGGTTATATTAGAAAGGGACCCTGCGGCAAGAAGTGCCTGTGAAGTGTTTTTCCTTTACTCTGGGCTTCACGCAGTAATTAACCACCGTTTTGCACATTGGCTTTATAATCACAAATGCTATTTTTTAGCGAGGTGGGTATCACAGCGTAGTAGAAGAAAAACAGGTATAGAAATTCACCCAGCGGCGAAAATTGGCAAAGGCTTTTTTATCGACCACGGAATGGGTGTTGTAATTGGTGAAACAACCATTATTGGCGATAATTGTACTATATATCAAGGTGTAACCCTTGGTGGAACTGGGAAAGATAAAGGAAAACGTCACCCAACCATTGGCAACAATGTGTTAATTGGCTCTGGCGCAAAGGTTTTAGGACCATTTACCGTAGGCGATAATTCTAAAATTGCTGCGAATGCAGTTGTGCTAAGAGAAGTTCCACCTAATAGCACCTGTGTTGGCGTTCCTGGTAGAATTGTCACAAGGGATAATGTTCGTGTTGCACCTGCCGATTTAGACCAAATACATATGCCAGACCCAGTATCAATGGAGCTATGTAAGCTGACTATGCGCCTTGAAAAGCTTGAAAAAAAGGGAGAACAACCTAATGAAACTTTATAATACACTGACCAGACAAAAAGAAGAATTTATACCATTGGTTGAAAAAGAAGTTAAAATGTACTCCTGTGGGCCAACTGTGTATAATTATTTTCATATTGGAAATGCAAGACCATTTATAATATTCGATACACTTCGTAGATATTTTGAATATTGTGGCTATGACGTGAATTTTGTTCAAAATTTCACAGATATTGATGATAAAATGATAAACAAAGCAAATGCAGAGGGCATTACAGTAGCACAGCTTGGTGAACGCTTTATAGAAGAATATTTTAAAGATGCAGATTCACTTGGGATTAAGCGTGCAACAGTTCACCCAAAGGCAACTGAAAATATTGATGCAATTATTGATATAATCAAAAAGTTAGAGGAAAAAGGCTTTGCTTATAATGTAGATGGTGATGTTTACTTTTCAACAAAAAAGTTTGCAGAGTATGGCAAGCTTTCACATCAGCCCCTTGAAGATTTAGAGGCAGGCGCAAGAATAGATATAAATGAAGATAAAATGGATTCTATGGACTTTTCGCTTTGGAAAAAGCAAAAGCCAAATGAACCAGCGTGGGAAAGCCCTTGGGGGCTTGGTAGGCCAGGCTGGCACATAGAATGTTCTGCTATGGCAAATAAATTTCTTGGCGAAACTATTGATATTCACAGCGGTGGGCAGGATTTAATTTTCCCACATCACGAAAATGAAATAGCACAAAGTGAATGTGCCAATAATGCACCATTCGCAAGGTATTGGGTGCATAATGGTTATATAAATGTTGATAATAAAAAGATGTCTAAATCACTTAATAACTTTTTCACCGTTCGAGATGTTGAGGCTGAATTTGAGCCAGAGGTTATAAGGTTTTTTATGCTATCTGCTCATTACAGAAGCCCAATTAACTTTTCAAAGGACCTTATGACTCAGGCTAAAACAGGCTTAGAAAGGCTTTATACAACGCTTGATAATCTTAGCTTTTTAAATCAATCAGCAATAGATGGCGTATTAAATTCTGGAATACAAGAAATGCTTGAAATTCATAAAAATTCTTTTAAAGAAGCAATGGACGATGACCTTAACACAGCGCTCGCAATATCTGTTTTGTTTGAAATGGTGCGTGATATAAACAGCACAATAACATCAGACAACACAAAAGCAACAATAGATTTAGCGCAAAATACACTTTTAGAGCTTGGCAAAGTGCTTGGGCTTTTGCAAGTAAAACAGGAAAAAACATTAGACGACGAAATAGAACAGCTTATTGAAAAACGTCAGCAGGCAAGAAAAGATAAAAATTTTGCATTATCAGATGAAATTCGGGACACACTAAAATTACAGGGTATTCTTCTTGAAGATACACCATCTGGAGTAAAGTGGCGAAGGGGATAATTTTACTTGGATTCCGAACAAATTTTGTTAGAGCAAAGGGATATAAATAGGATACGACACCCAAAAGAAAGAATATTTTATTTTGTTAGCGCATTTATAAATACTGCTGTAATATTATTTTTAGTTATGGCTATTTTTATAATTCCACGAGATATCCTGTTTAGCCAAAGGTCACAGCAGGTTTATATCGCAATAGCAACATTATTTGTATTGGCATTTTTTAGTATGGGCTCGACCTTTGCGCAAACAAAGGTGTACTCGGTTAGAATAGACGAAAACCAGTTTCCAGAGCTTTATGATATTGTTAGGGATTATGCGAAAATTCTTGGGCTACGCAAAACTCCGTATATTTACATTCGGCAAAGCAATGGCGTTCTTAACGCCTTTGCGGCATATTTTTGGGGCAGAAATTATGTTCTAATAAACACCGAAATATTTGAAATTGCATATTTAGAGCACAAAGACATTGATGCAGTTTCGTTTATAATTGCGCACGAAATGACTCATATACGCCTGCACCATACACGTTTTTGGTATAATGCAAGCATTTTAATTTCTAAGCTTATACCAATACTTGGACCTGCACTATCTCGTGCACAGGAATATAGCTGTGATAGGGTAGCAATGAAAATTTGTCCACAGGGCAAGCATGGAATATTTATGCTACTACTCGGCAGGCATTTATATAAAAATGTAAATATAGAAGAGTATATAAAACAGGCAGAGGACACAGAGGGGATTTTTGAAGTTGTTATAAATGCCAATGCAACTCACCCAGTTAATACTCGCAGAATTGTTGCAATATATAAACCAGAAAAAGCAGGGAAATTGCTTTTTTAGGAGGATTGAATATGACAAAGCCTGATGAATACTCACCTTTGGTGCTTGCATATATTGGTGATGTAGTTTATGAGCTTTATGTTAGAACAAAGCTTGTGGCAGAGGGGAATATGCCTGTTGATAAACTGCATAAAAAGGCCACGACAATCGTTAAGGCATCTGCACAATGTGCAAGCTTTATGCTAATTGAGGACAAGCTTACCGAAAAGGAAATAGCGATTTTCAAAAGAGGGCGCAACGCAAAGTCTGGCGTTCCTAAAAATGCCGATATGGCACAATATCGCATTGCAACAGGGTTAGAGGCCTTAATTGGTTACATATATCTTAGCGGAAATGAAGCACGCCTTGTCGAGATTATGAATTTAATACTTGGATAAGTGATAATATAAATGAAAAAACTATTGGCAATTACCAAAAATTATGCTATAATGACAATCGGTGCAATTATAACTGCATTTTCAATTGTTGTTTTCCTTGCGCCAAATAAGCTTGCAGCAGGTGGAGTAAGTGGTATTGCCACTGTTTTACATTTTGTTTTAGGCTATCCAATAGGTGTGCTTTCGCTTGTGCTTAACATACCTCTTTTTACATTGGGAATAATGTCGCAGGGCAAAAGCTTTGGAATTAAATCGATGTATTCCACTGTTATGCTTTCGCTATTTATTGATATATTCAGTTTTATAAAGCCAGTTACTAATGATTTGTTACTTGCATCATTATTTGGTGGCTTGCTTAGTGGATTAGGGCTTGGGCTTGTTTTTGTTGCAGGGGCAACCACTGGTGGCTCGGACATAATAGCAACTCTATTGCAGAAAATTTTTAGACATATGTCTTTGGGCAGATTGTTGCTTTTTACTGATTTATCAGTAATTGCATTTGCAACAATTATGTTTAAAAATTTACAAACAGGGCTTTATTCAGTCATTGCATTATACGCCTCATCATATATGATAGATACACTGCTTGAAGGTGTTGGCTATGCTAAAACGGTCTTTATTGTGTCAGATAATTATGCACAAATAGCCGATAGTATATCAGCAGAATTAAAGCGTGGAGTTACAGGAATACATGGTTTGGGAATGTATAGTGGTAAGGATAAAACAATACTAATGTGTACAATGAAGCGCAATGAAATTCCAAAGCTTAAAGATGTTGTTCGCAAAAATGACGAAAAGGCATTCGTTATACTTGCAGACGTTCGAGAGGTTTTGGGTGAGGGCTTCAAAAATTATGAATAGGAGGCAGTTATTTTGAAAAATAATAACGAACTAAAAATTACCGCATATAAAATAAGACGTCATGTCATTGATGCGGTACACAGCGCAGGTTCTGGTCATCCAGGGGGTTCTTTATCTTGCACAGATATTCTTACAGAATTGTATTTTGAGGAAATGAGTAATATCGATCCTAAAAATCCAAAAAACCCAGATAGGGACAGATTTGTACTATCAAAAGGGCATTGCTCACCAGCACTTTATGGAACACTTGCAGAAAAAGGCTTTTTCCCTAAGGAAGATATAAAAACATTTAGACAAATAGATAGCTATTTGCAAGGTCACCCAAGCATGAAAGAGGTTCCTGGTGTTGATATGTCAACAGGTTCATTAGGTCAAGGTATCTGTGCTGCGAATGGTATGGCTCTTGCAGCAAAGCTTGATAATAAAAGCTATCGTACATACGCAATTTTAGGCGATGGCGAATTACAAGAAGGTCAGGTTTGGGAAGCGGCTATGTTTGCGGCTCACTATAAGCTTGACAATATGTGTGCAATTCTTGACTTTAACGGTCTTCAAATTGACGGAAACATAACAGATGTTATGTCACCAATGCCAGTAGATGAAAAATTTAAAGCTTTTGGTTGGAATGTAATTTTAGTTGATGCACACGATTTTGATTCACTTCGTGATGGTTTTGCACAGGCTAAAAATTGCAAAGGCAAGCCATCAATACTTATAGCAAAAAGTGTTAAAGGTAAGGGCGTTTCGTTTATGGAAAATCAAGCAGGCTGGCACGGAAATGCACCTAACAATGAACAATATGCACAGGCGATGGAAGATTTAAATGCCGAGCTTGTTAGATTAGGAGGCGAAATATAATGGCTGAAACAAAAGCAACGAGAGAAGCCTATGGAGAGGCACTTGCAGAATTTGGCGGAAAATATGATATAGTGGTGCTTGATGCTGACCTTTCAAAATCAACAAAAACAGATACATTTAAAAAGAAGTTTCCTGAAAGATTTATAAATATGGGTATTGCTGAGGCTAATATGATGTCAACAGCAGCAGGGCTTGCGGCTACTGGCAAAATAGTTTTTGCAAGTACATTTGCAATGTTTGCAGCAGGTAGAGCGTTTGAGCAGGTTAGAAATTCAATTGCGTATCCTCATTTAAACGTAAAAATTGGTGCTACTCATGCAGGTATTTCAGTTGGTGAAGACGGTGCTACACATCAGGCTATTGAAGACATATCAATTATGCGTTCAATCCCTGGAATGGTTGTAATTAGCCCTGCTGACGCATTTGAAGCAAGAGGTGCAGTAGAAGCTGCAATTAAGTATGACGGCCCTGTATACCTACGTTTTGGACGTCTTAACGTGCCTTATGTTTATGAGAGCGACTATAAATTCGAGCTTGGCAAGGGTGTACAGCTTGCAGATGGAAAAGATGTTACAATAATTGCAACTGGTCTTATGGTTCAACAGGCTATGGCTGCTAAGGATATTCTTGCAGGAGAGGGAATAAGCGCAAGAATTATAAACATTCACACAATAAAACCAATTGATAAAGATATAATAATAAAAGCGGCAAAGGAAACTGGTGCAATTGTAACTGCCGAAGAGCATAGCATAATAGGTGGTCTTGGAAGTGCTGTTGCCGAGGTTCTTGCAGAGAATTTCCCAGTTAAAATGTTGCGTGTTGGTGTAAATGACATCTTTGGTAAGTCTGGTAAACCAGCCGCATTACTTGAAGAATATGGTTTAACAGCAACTAATATTGTTGCAAATGTTAAAAAACTATTGACAAAATAGGAATTTGCTTACTTTTATTGTAAAAAAGTGTAAAGCTTTTATGTGCAATATATACTTGATTATAGTGAAAAACGCCAATTATATTGGTGAAAACGCTAATTATTTTGGCAAAAACTATGTAGAATTACCAAAATATTATAAAATTGGAAAAAGTTTTTGAATAAGGTATTGAATTTTCACATATATGTGTGATACAATACTGGTGATAATTCTTTTAATATTTAAGGAGGTTAACAAATGAACAGAACAGAATTGGTAGCTGCAATTGCAGAAAAATCAGGATTAACAAAAAAAGACGCTGAGGGCGTATTGAGCGCAACAATCGACAGTATTACATCAGCACTTAAAAGTGGTGATAAAGTACAACTTGTTGGCTTTGGTACATTCGAAACTCGTAAGAGAGCAGCTCGTAAGGGTAGAAACCCACAAACTGGTGCAGAAATTACAATTTCAGCAGCTACAACTCCAGTATTTAAAGCTGGTAAAGTTTTAAAAGACGCAGTTAAATAATTCACCTAATAAAAGCTCTGACGAAATTTCGTTGGGGCTTTTTTGGAATTATAGGGGTATTTTGGTTAAAAAAAATAAAAAGGTTGTACTTTTTTGTATAATAGTGTATAATATGGGTAACAATTTAAAATAATAATAATCGTAGAGAGGTCATTATATTTTGGGCTTTTTACGGTTTTTTATTTGGGAGAAAGAGAGAATAGAATGGAAAAAATTCAATTTGCAAAATTAGACCTGTCTGATGAAATCCAAAGGGCAGTCGAGGAAATGGGCTTTGAAGAAGCCACAGCAATTCAAACCGTAAGTATTCCGCTTATTATTTCTGGGAGAGATGTAATAGGTCATTCACAAACAGGAACTGGAAAAACAGCTGCATTTGGTATACCTGCGATTCAGCGTGTAGACATTTCGGATAAAAATGTTCAAGTGCTTATTTTGTGTCCAACAAGAGAGCTTGCTGTTCAGGCTTGCGATGAGATAAGGAAATTCGCAAAGTTCACTCATGGAATTAAAGCAGTTCCAATTTATGGTGGACAACCTATCGAACGCCAAATCAAAGCATTAAAGATGGGTGCACAAATAGTTATCGGTACACCAGGGCGTGTTATGGACCATATGAGAAGGCACACTTTAAAGCTTAAGAACTTGAAAATGATAATTCTTGATGAAGCTGATGAAATGCTTAATATGGGCTTTAGAGAGGATATTGAAACAATACTTATAGATATCCCTAAGGAAAGGCAAACAGTTCTTTTTTCTGCTACAATGTCAAAAGAAATTCTTGCTATTACTAAAAAGTTTCAAACAAACCCAGAGCTTATAAAGGTTGTTCATCAACAGCTTACTGTTCCAAGCATAGAGCAGTATTATTATGAAGTTCCAAAGGGTAAAAAAGTTGAAGTGCTTTGCCGTCTTATTGACATTACTAATCCAAAGCGTTCAATGATTTTCTGTAATACCAAAAGGCAGGTTGACGAGCTTGTTAACGAATTACAGCTTAGAGGCTACCTTACTGATGGTCTTCATGGCGATATGAAACAACAGGCAAGAACTCAGACAATGGGTATGTTTAAAAAAGGTAGAATTGATATATTAGTAGCAACAGATGTTGCCGCACGAGGAATTGATGTTGACGATATCGAGGCTATATTTAACTTTGATGTTCCGCAAGACGAGGAATATTATGTGCATCGTATTGGAAGAACTGGTAGAGCAGGTAAAAGTGGTAAGGCGTACACATTTATTACAGGCAGAAAGCAATTAATGGAGCTTAAAGACATACAAAGGTTTACTAACAGCAAGATTACTCAAAAGGTTATTCCGACAATCTCTGAGGTTGAAGAAAATAAAACCACAAAATTCATACAAGAGGTTAAGCAAATATTAGACGCTGGCGAGCTTAAAGAATATACTACAATAGTTGATAAGCTAATGGAAGAGGATTATTCCTCTGTTGATATTGCAACTGCGCTAATTAAAATAATCGTAGGCGGACAAAAGGAAAAAGAAAGCAAAGAATTGTTGGCCGATGAATTTATAGAGGTTACTTCTGCTGAAGAAGGTATGGAGCGATTAAAGGTTAGTATTGGTAAGGACTTTAAAATTTGTGCAAAGCATATAGTTGGCGCAATAGCAGGTGAAAGCGGAATAAGGGGCAAGGATATTGGCAAAATAGAAGTTTTTGACAAATTCACAACCGTAGAAGTTCCAAAAGAAAGCGCTAATCAAGTTATTAAAGCGATGAAAAATTGCAAGATAAATGGAAAATTAACAACTACAACACTTGCAAAATAGTAAAAATTTTAAACAGCATATTAAAATATAAATAATCTTGCTTTATTTCTACCCCCATATTATTTAACATGGGTATGCACTTGACTAAGGTTTAATTAAATGTTAGAATAATTACATGAAAGAGTATCCAATGAACTTAACGGAATTTGAAAAAGAATTTAGTACTGAAGAACAGTGTCGAGAATATTTA
>Ga0247840_10004447_pt1 | contig 22170 bp, 10 predicted proteins | sample LaCruzMarch2015__FD_192404 | JGI IMG/M metagenome (GOLD analysis project Ga0247840, IMG submission 192404) | Freshwater microbial communities from meromictic Lake La Cruz, Castile-La Mancha, Spain - LaCruzMarch2015_17m | ecosystem: Environmental > Aquatic > Freshwater > Lake | place: Spain... | reverse complement strand
GGGAAAATGTGGTTTTTAGAGGTGCCCTTAAGAAATATTAAAAATTAGTCAATATTCAATCAATTTAAATTATAAATTTGGCGGATTAGAAAAACATTGAATATGAAGAAATCAGTAAAACTACTTCTTGCAGCCGTGTTTGCTGTCGGGATGTTTGGGATCACAGGATGCGTAGATCATCAGGAAAGATATGACACTCCCCCCTGGCTCGGTGGATCGAGCATAGAAACGCTGAAAGAAAGAGGAAACTACAATACCTTCCTCGAACTTATGGAAAAAGCAAACTATTCGGTGCCTATTTCCAAGCAATTATTTACACTGTTTGTGCCCAACGATGAGGCTTTTGCAGCCTATTTTAAGTCGATTGGCAAAAACTCAGTGGCCGATTTAACCAAAGATGAAGCGGTGCAACTATTTACACTGCATGTGTTGCGTAATCCGCGGTCAAGAACTCAACTGGTGTATGAATATGCATGGGGTGAGTTTCAGGGTCCTAATCAGGCTGCACCTATGGGAGAATATGCATCACTGTTCCATAGAAAGCCGACACCAAGTACTTCAATTCCTTATTCAGAAGTGGTAAAATATGACACTCCCGGTCAAAAGGCGGGAACTGAGTTGTTGATGTACACCGGCGGAAAAAATATAGGCCTTTTTACTGAAGAATTTTTTACCGATTTTGGTGGTAATCCAATTGGTGATGATTACCTTTTTATGTTTCCCGGAAGCACATGGAAGAAAAATTACACACCGAATTTAAAGGCAATGAACTGGCACAATGCGCAGGTAATTCCGAATCCCGATATCCCTGATGAATTGGAAGTTCGCACAGCAAGCGGATTTATATATTTTCTTGACAGGGTGGTGGCGCCAATGAAAAGTATTGAAGAATACATGCGTGCTAACCTGAATAAATATGGATTGTATTATGATATTCTGCAAAGATTTGCCGAATATGGCGGTCAAAAATCTGACGAACTGGGCAGGATTTTATACAAAAAAAGTTACACAGCTCCTCTTTTTAATCTTGCGGAAGAATTAGGACCATCAACCAATACTGCCGTTCCTCCACAAAATATGTGGACCATATTCCTGCCGACAGATGCAGTACTTCAAGATTATCTTAAAAATACTGTATTAAAATATTACGATTCTCTTGACAGTGTGCCAAGAGTTACTCTTTATTACATTCTGCAAACTCAGTTATCTGCCCGATTAGTAGTGATGTCGGCATTGGAAAAAGGTTACTTTAATGCCTTTGGCGATGCCATGAATATTCCGAAATCGGACATTGCATCTGGTTACATGTGTAGTAACGGCGTTGTTTACGAGTCAAAAAAAGTACTCGAACCAAATGTTTTTACCTGTGTTCCGGGATTACTATTCATCGATAAAGACTATTCAACACTGCTTTATGCGCTTAATGCAGCAAATATGCTTTCCAGTCTTTCGAATCCTGATTCCCATGTTACGCTGTTCGCTTCTACCAACGAACAACTCGAAAAATATGGCATCAGGTATAACGCGACCAATGCCATTATCGAATTCAGAAGTCCGGCAAATGGTAAATGGAACCCGATGAGTTCAACTGATTTAAATTTATTTGCACAGGACCAAATATTTAAAGGCAGATTATCTGATTTTAGCGGAGATGGTACCTTCGTTGAACTGACATCAGGAAATTATTTGCGTTATGCAGATAATAAAATTGCTGCTGCTGAAAATCAGTTTAAAAACGACATAGCGAGTGTTACAGATGTAATTGAAAATGATCGCAACGGATTTTTAGTTAAAGTAGATAGGCCTGTAGAATCAAGACTTGTGATGGGCGATTACCTTATGTCTGATCCTGAAGTTTCTGATTTTGCAAAATTGCTGACTGCGGCAAATCTTCTTGCCAGAGCCCAAATTTCAGACACCAGAGAAGTATATTACAATTTAAAGTTCCTGGCTGCAGCCAAATACTGGAGTGGTTTTATTCCCACCAATTCAGCAATGAAAAAAGCCAGAGATGAGGGTTTTATTAATATTCCTGCGTCTCCTACTACCGGCTGGTTTAGCAAACTTTCAGCCGCCGGAAAGGATTCCGTTAATAGTTTTATTATGTACCATTTTGTTAAGGACGATGTGGTTTTTGATGATGGAAAACTATCAGGAAATTTAAGCACCAATCGCACATATAAAAACGCAGATGGGAAAACAGTAAATGCTACTGTTAAAGTTTCAAATATTCCTAAAAATCTTTCTCTTTATGATGTTTCAGAACAGGTGGTTTATCTTAATCCTGCAAAGGCTAATATTCTTGTAAGAAAAGGTGTTTGCCATAAACTCGACACTGTTTTAAAATATTATAAATAGTTTTAAAAAGTCTAACCAGAGCTAACATGAAAAAAATACTATTACTATCGGGCATACTATTTTGCTTATTATCAGGTTTCAATAAAGCATATGGCCAATCTGCCATCATAAAAGGAAAGATTGTGGATTCGACAACCAAAGAAACACTGATGGCCGTTAATGTTGTTGAGGTTGATAAAAATGGAAGGTTCATCAGCGGTATAACATCTGACATAAATGGGAACTATGTTTTAAAGATTTCCGATGTAAAAAACCAGATTCAGGTATCGTTTATCGGGTACAAAAAACAAACTTTTGCAATTGAAGGCAGGACAACTATCGATATAAACCTTGAAACAGAATCAATTGCTGTTGGCGACGTTGTTGTAACCGGAAATAAAATGGGCAACGACGGAACGACACAGGTACGCGACAGGGCAACTGCCGTAACCCGGCTCGAGTTAAAGGGGATGGAAACCGTTATGTCAACCTCGGTGGAAGATATGCTTCAGGGACGTTTGGGTAATGTTGATATATCATCAGTTTCCGGTGACCCGGGAGCTGGATTAAATATCAGAATCCGTGGAACAGCTTCGTTAAATGCACGTAACAAACCGCTTATCGTAATCAATGGTATTCCTTATGATGCCAATATTGACGACAGTTTCGATTTTGGAAGTGCCGATATTGAAAAATTTGGTAATTTAATTGATGTTTCTCCTGAAGATATTGAATCAATTGAAGTTCTTAAAGATGCCGCTTCAACAGCGGTATGGGGTTCCAGGGCATCAAACGGAGTTTTGATGATAAAAACAAAACGTGGATCCAAATCAAAACCCATTTTTGAATACACTTTTAAAGCAACTTCAGCGCATGAACCCGACCCAATTCCCATGCTTGACGGAGCCGGTTACGCCCGTCTCATTGCCGAAGAACATTATAATGTTACCTATAATAATTTCTTTACTGATGATGGAGTATTTAACCCGGGAACTTCCGATGAAATTGCTTTTAATCCTGAATTCGAGGAATACAACAACTATTCGCAAAATACAAACTGGGTTAAAGAGATTACCCAGGTAGCTTTCACTCAGCAGCATGATTTTTCGGTTCGTGGTGGTGGTGATAAATCAAGATACAACATGTCGATGGGATATTTTGACGAGGGTGGAACAACCATTGGTAATAACCTCGAAAAACTTACCCTCCGCAGTTCTCTGGACTACGATCTTTCTTCCAAAATACAGTTCATGTCCGATATCATGTTTACACGTTATAACCAGGATAACACCTATGATGTTGAAGACTCGGAATATGGTAATTGGAAATCTTTAAGATCTGTGGCATACCGTAAACAGCCAAATCTTTCGGTTTTTGACCTCGATACGTTAGGAAACAGTTCAGGTGAATATTTTACTCCTGTCAATACTTTACAGGGAAATGCATGGGACGTTTACAATCCTGTTGCATTTGCAAATCTTGGCACACAAAAAAGATTTAAGGACAATGCACGGGCCTTATTTAGTGTTAAATACAACATTACTCAGCAATTTTGGTGGAAAGCTACAGTAACACTCGACCTTTTCGACCAGAAGATATCTAAATTTCTGCCTTATAAAGCAATTGGATACAACTATGACAATGATATAACCAACCGGGCTTCCAATGAATTTTCAAAGAAAAGTTCCATATTCACAATAAATCAGTTTTTTTATCGTCCCGACTTTGGAACCGATCACGATGTGTCATTTATGGGACAGATAGATACCGAAGAATCCCGCTCGAGATGGTATAAAACTGAGTCGAGTCAATCAGCATCTCCGTTTATAACCGAACCGGTAAATGATAAACACCTTAATTATTTTGGCGCCAGTTATACCGAATACCGATCGCTGGGTTTTTATGCAACGGGTAGCTATAAATGGAAAGATAAGTACAGCGTTATGCTGGGAGCCAAGTACGAAGGGAATTCGAAATTCAGTGAGGAAAGCCGTTGGGGTTTGTTCCCTACTGTTGCAGGATTCTGGCGCCTTTCGGGTGAAGAATTTATGCAAAGCGCCACTTTTATTGATGATTTGAAACTAAGAATGAGTTGGGGGCAAAGTGGTAACTCTCCTGCTGGTAATTATCTTTATTATAATACCTACAGAGCAGGCTCAAGCTATTCTTACATGGATATGCAGGGAGTACAACCCAATGGTATAGAGCTGACAAGTCTTCAATGGGAAACCATTGATCAGTTAAATCCCGGTATTTCTTTTATCGGTTTAAACAGCAGGATGAATATTGAAGTTGACTATTACGTCAAAAAAACATTAAACCTGTACCTCGAAAATTCCGGAATTCCTGATCATACTGGTTTTAGCAGTATCGACCGTAATGATGGAGAAATGGAAAACAAGGGGTATGAGTTCATGATTGATTATACAATTATCCGGAAAAAAGATTTTCAGTTAAATTTTAACTTAAACCTTTCAAGCAATAAGAACAAGGTGATACGTTTGCCCGAAAATTACAGTCTTGTATATGGTAACATGCTCGAAAATGGAAACTATAAAATAAGCATCACCCCAGGTGAACCTCTTGGGGGATTTTTCGGATACGAGTATGAGGGAGTTTATGCTACCGATGCCGATGCAATTGTGAGGGATGTAAATGGCGACCCTGTTTATGGTATTGGTTCAGACACTCCTTTGAAAATGATTATGGGTGGTCCTTCAGCTTATGTTTTTGAAGGTGGTGATGCAAAGTACAAAGACCAGAATTATGATGGAAAAATTGATGAACTTGATCTTATTTATTTGGGTGATTTAAATCCACAGGTTATGGGTGGCACCGGATTTAGGGTTCAATACAAGGGATTCATCTTGAACTCCTTCTTTTATTTCAAATACGGCCAGGAGATTATCAATCAAACCCGCATGGATACCGAAAAAATGTATAACTATGATAATCAGAGTACAGCAACCGACTGGCGCTGGAGAAGAGCAGGTGATGAAACTGATATGCCAAGGGCACTATACAACCAGGGTTTTAACTGGTTAGGATCTGACCGTTTTGTTGAAGATGGTTCGTACATCAGGTTAAAATCGTTATCACTTAGTTACATTGTTAAACCCGAAGTTACCAGACGGTTGAAATTGAGCGATATGAAAATATTTGCAACTGCATATAACCTTTACACCTGGACTAATTATTCAGGACAGGACCCGGATGTGGCACCGCCAACAAGGCCTGATACGCTGCCAAGAGATTACAGTAAAACACCGCCAAGTAAAAAGTTTATGCTTGGGTTAAACCTTGTTTTCTAACTATTAAATATTAATTCAATGAGAAAATTAATTATAAAAGGTTCGTTAATTGTTGCCCTGGCAGCTTTAATTATTGTAACTACATCATGTCAGGATTACTTAACGGTTGCCCCTGAAAATGACCTGATAAAAGAGAAATTCTGGACCAAAACGGCAGATGTAAACAGTGCCCTTGCAGCTACTTATAATGCCATGCGCAAAGCAAGTCTTAAATCGTTAATACATGGCGAGGTTCGGGCAGATTTGGTGAACTTCACAGGTCCTCAATTTTCTGGTTATGCCCAAATTGGAGCAAGCAATATTAGTCCAACAAATGATGCTGTTAAGTGGACAGAATACTATACTGCGATCAACCTCGCAAATACACTGATGTATTATGACGATGAGGTATATGCAAAAGACAAAACATTTACAAAAGAAATGATGGACGCGATTGAAGCGGAAGCGCTGTTTATCCGTTCACTTTCCTATTTCTACCTTGTGCGTTTATGGAAAGATGTTCCGTTGGTTTTGGATGCATCGGTATCTGACACAACCAATCTGTATGTTGGTAAAAGCCCTGAAAATGTGGTTATAAATCAGATCATCAGCGATCTTTTGAAAGCTCAGGATATGGCATATACCACAGAATTTAAAGGGAGCACCTATTTTTACGGACGTGCGAACAAATATTCAATTATGGCACTTTTGGCAGATGTTTACCTTTGGAGTGAACAATACCAGAAATCTTATGACTATTGCGATTTGTTAATTAATTCAGGAATGTATGCCATTGAAAGTACTGAAACCATGTTTAATATTTATTATCCGGGAAATTCTCCCCTGGAAAGTATAATTGAACTTCAGTATAATGATGCACTTGATAACCAGGAAAATCCGCTTTACAATGATTTGGTTCCAACTTATGGTGGCGGAGGTGCTGAAATAGATACACGAAATCTTACTTTATTAATGGAAAGGGAAGATCTCCGTCATTTTGGGGGTAAAGAAGCGATATGGAAATACAGGGGAAAAGATGCACTGGGTCTTGTTTCCAGGACAGGAACAGAACGTGATGCCAATTGGAATATATACCGTTATGCCGACATACTTCTTATAAAAGCTGAAGCAGCAATTGAACTTAATAAATTCGACGAAGCCAACAACCTGATAAGGGAATCCCTGTTACGCGCAGGTATGCCTTATGAAGATAAATCTGACAAAATTGATTTAAGAGATGCTCTGTTAGACGAAAAAGGAAGGGAGTTTCTTTTCGAAGGAAAACGTTGGTTTGATTTGTTACGTGCTGCCAAAAGAAATAAATTTCAAAATAAACAGATAATCATTGATATGATTCTCTCGGGCGCCGATATTAAACAACAGGCCATTTTGAAAACAAAAGTGTATGATACGTTAAGCTATTACTTACCTATAGCCGAACGTGAGCTTATTTACAACCAGAATCTGGTTCAGAATCCTTATTACGATCGTTAAAAAATTAAAAGTTATTTTTATGAAAAATATATTTTGGCGTATTCCAGCACAGGTCGGCAAATTAATATTATTTGCATTGATACTGTTTGGATGCAAACAGGAACCGGTTTTATGGAATGTTGATTCTACACAGCAGGTTATTAGCGAATATGTAGAAAGTAAAGAGGAATTCTCTGAATTTAATAAAATATTGGAGAGTACCGGGTTAAACAGTCTTCTGGCAGTTCGCGGACCATTTACATTGTTCCTTCCTTCGGATGAACTAATGAAAGCTTACTACACTGAAAAAGGAGTAAAATCATATACTGAATTTAGTGAAGAATTTTTAAAGTCACTTGCCCTAAACCATATCATTGGGCGTCAAATCGAATCCGGGGATATTGGTCTGGGAGCAATCAGTGAACCAAATGCAATTGGCGATTTTATTGTTACCGAATTTGAGGGTGCTGATATTATCCTGAATAAGAAAAGTAAAATTGTTAAAAGAGATATTCTGGCTTCGAATGGCGTGGTACATCATGTTGGAAAAGTGCTTGATCCCATCACAAAGAATGTTTTCGATGTACTTTCGGGCAATCCATCCTATTCCATATTTACCGAAGGATTAAAACGTACTAATCTGAAAGATACTTTGCAGACCATATCTTTTATGTATGGTAAAAGACCAGCTCGTGCCCGTTTCACAATACTCGCTGTGGCTGACTCCACCTATAACAGGTTTGGTATTAAATCTGTTAACGATTTAATTGCAAAATATACCAATTCACCCGATAGTCTTACTTACCTGAACAACGGATTTTACAGGTATATGGAATATCATTGTCTAGCAAATACTTACTACCTCAGCGATTTGAAACTTAATAACAATCTTTATCCAACTTTGACATACGACAACAACGTTTCAATAACCGTTGACACTGACTATAAAATTAACATCGATGCCAAGAGTAAACAATATACTCCCTTTGTAATCGAACAATGTAATAATCCTGCAAAAAACGGTACTGTTCACACAGTTGCCGGACTTTTACCTGTTGTTCAACCCATACCCGTTATATTGACCTGGGAAACAACCGACCATTTCGATATGAAACAAGGCGATTATTACACAAAATACTACGAACGTTGGTTTGATGGACAGAATACATTTGCAAATATTAAATGGGAAGGAGATTATTTGTTGTATTATTATAAGAGAAATCATGGTTTGATTAAAGATGATGCCTTGAGTATGAGCGGTTGGTGGTGGGTTGAAGTAACTACCCCAAAGATCATGAAGGGCAAGTACAAAATAACAGGTAATATTTGGAGTGGGCAGGTTAATTATGCTGTTTATGTTGACGGCGTTAATACTGCACTTGTTAAAAGTTCTGATCCTGCAAGTAGCTATACCTGGGCTGAAGTTGAATGGACCACTACATCAACTCATAAAGTTAAAATAGTAAATACAAGCCCTGGTTTATTGTTCTGGGATACAATCATATTTACACCAATTAATTAATTCAATACCTGTTAAATAATTTAATACAGTTTTGAAATGACAAAAAGAAACTTATACTCGACCTGTTTATCTCTTTTAACCTTGTTTTTTGCCATCAATCTCAGTCAACCTCTGATGGCTCAGACACCTGAAATAAATGTTAAAGGTGTGGTTACGGAATCAGGCACCGGAAATCCTCTAAAGCAGGTTTCAATTTCAGTATCATCAACAGGTACAACTGCAGATACCGATGAAAAGGGAGAATTTACCATCTCAGTACCCGATTTGGAAGCAGAATTAACCATTAACCTTCCCGGATACAATGTGAGAAACATCTACCTGAACGGAAGGGAATTTATAACAGTATCACTGGTATCAGCCGAATTCAGAACATTTGATAATGGGTATTACACACCAACAGGTGTTATAAACGTTAAAGATGCTGTTTATTCAGTTACCTCACTTACGTCAGACAATTTAAAATATTCAAAGGTGACCTCGTTTGATCAGGCACTTCAGGGAAAAGTACCCGGAATGTCGGTAATTCAGCAATCGGGAATGCCTGGTCACAGAACTTTTATGAATGTCCGCGGAATTTCTTCGTTGTTTGGCAACACAGAGCCTTTACTGTTTATTGATGGAATGATTCACGATTATTCATATGCCAATTCGAGTCTTATGGAAGGATTTGCATTAAATCCCATGGATGTTTTGGACATTGATGATATTTCTGACATCTCTGTTTTAAAGGATGGATTATCGTATCTGGGTGCTGCCGGTTCAAATGGTGTAATTAACGTTAACACCGAGCAAAAGGCCGAAACCAGTACTGTAATGAAATTTTCAGCGTATGGAGGTATTACAATGGCTCCAAAAAGTCAGGATCTGCTCGACGCCGGTGAGTTTAAAAATTACTTTACTGAAATGTTAAACTCACAGGGATATAATTCAAGCGAGATTAATACAAGGTATCCTTGGTTAAATGGAAATACCTCTTCAAAAGATTATTACAAATACAACAACGTTACCGATTGGCAGGATGAAACTTATTCACCATCGGCTGTTTCAAAATTCCATTTCTTCCTTAAAGGGGGCGATGATATTGCAACTTACAACATATCCACCGGTTATTTATCGCATACCGGAATTTACGATAAATCAGCATACACCCGGTATAATTTGCGTATTAATGGTAAAATCAATATCACCGATAAATTCTCAGTAACTCCAAATGCCAAGTTATCTCTGGCTGACAGCAAACTGGCTAACCAGGGATCGAGTGCATGGAAAAATCCAATACTGGCAACTGCTTTAAAACCATCTATTATGGCTCCTTATGCCAGAGATCCCGAAACAGGTACTACGCTTGATTATTTGGATGATGTGGGCGATGTTTTTATGGTAAGTAATCCTACTGCAATTACACAAAATGCGCAGGGTTCAAACCGTAATTACCATTTTCTTTCTTCAATAACTGCCGCTTACCGGTTTAACGAGCATTTTAACATTTCAACTTTGATCGGTATAAATTTCAATAACTCGCGCGAAAACATCTTCTTACCCGATATCGGTATGGTACAGGTTGATTCAGCTTATAACAGTCCGGGCGATTTTGTGTTTGAATTCCGTTCAACACAGAATCATACCACATTTACCTATACCAATAAAACAGCTTCAGGTCATTCAATTTTGGCAAATGCAGGATTCAGGTATATGCAAAACACCTACAAGTATAACCTAAGTACCGACCTTAATACTCCGTCCGATGATTTTAAAAGTCTTGGTCAGGGTTCGCAGTACAGTTTCCTCCGTTCTACTGTCGGCGATAACAGAGGACTGAAATGGATTTCAATTTTCGGTGACTTCAGTTATAATTTCAGAAATAAATATTACGTAAACGCGAATATGTCATACGATGGAAATTCGGCAACAAATGAATCACATCGTTACAATATTTATCCAACCGTCGGTGGTGCGTGGAGACTTTCATCCGAAGATTTCCTGAATCAGTCAGGCTGGATTGAAGATTTAAAAATCAGAGCATCATACTCGGTTGCAGGTAATATGTTCAGCAGTGTTTACGATAATTCGAAATTGTATTATACCGACCGCAGGATGAATGGAACAGGTGTTTTAACCCGCGAAATCATTCCAAATGAAGAAATGGAACTGGAGAAAAAGAACACGATTAATGCCGGCGCCGACCTTTCGGTATTAAAACAACAACTTAACGTTCATGTCGATTTCTTTAAATCGAATGTAAACAACCTGATTATCAGACAGGAACTTCCCTCAACTTTCGGTTATACCGATTATTATGACAATGGCGGTAAACTTGAAGTTACCGGACTTGAAATTTCTGCTGATACACGTTTACAATTCAGCGATCTGATTTGGACACTTGGAGCATCGGTTAGCAAAGAACTTACAACAATAAAAAGTCTGACTTTCATTAATCCGAATACAACAAGTATTATCACAACCATTGATGCTGCCCAGTTTATAACATCAGAAGGTAATGCTGTAAATGCTTATTACGGCTACAAAACCAATGGTCTGATATCGGCCAGTGAAGCAGGCAAAATTATGGGACCAAACGGAGTTATGATGCAGGAAGGTGATATTAAATTTAAAGATGATGGTAATAACATCATCAACGAAAACGACAAAACCATTATTGGAGATCCAAATCCTGAACTTTTTGGGAATATATTTACAGCCTTTGTTTATAAGAATTTTCAGCTTTCCGCGATGTTTAACTATTCAGTTGGCAATGAAGTGTTCAATTATGTGAGGTACAAAACCGAATCGATGAGCGATTACGCCAACCAGTCAATAACAGTTCTCGACAGATGGACAGCAACCAATACCAGCGCTACTTTGCCAAGAATGGCATACGGCGATCCATCGGGCAATACAGCTTTTTCTGATCGCTGGATTGAAGATGGTTCTTATCTGCGCCTTGGACAGTTAACATTGAACTACAATGTTCCTCCAATACAGGGATTTATAAAAGGAGTTGCTGTTTATTTAACTGCCACCAACCTTTTCACTTTAACCAATTATTCAGGTTACGATCCGGATTTCATGTACATGAACAGCCCGTTTTATATGGGAGTTGATTATGGCAAAATGCCACAGACGCAATCGTTTATTATTGGTTTAAAATTAGACTTATAACAGGAAAAATTGATATAAAATGGAAAACAGATCACGAATAACACCGTACTTACTGGCTATTTTCAGTGCGATTATGGTTTTAAGTTTCGGATGTAAAGATGATTTCTTTAACGAAACTGCCGGAGACAGAATTACTCCGGATAAGCATTATCAGTCAATAAATGATGCTAACGTATCGATGCAGGGTGCTATTGTTACGCTGCAGGATGCAATGCCAAAATTGATTATGCTCGACGGATTACGTTCGGACTTGATGGAAGTTACACCAAATGCTGACTCCTATTTAAGGGAAATAAATTACCAGACGATTTCGGCAACAAATCCGATTATAAATCCATCCGATCTTTACAAGGTTATTGTTAATGTAAACGAAGTACTTCTCAACATTGATAAAGTTGCTGAAAAAGACAGAAATTATGATGAATTAACTGCTTATTCAATCAAAGGAGGATTAATCGGAATGCGGGCGTGGACTTACCTTACTCTTGCACGTTTGTACAACAAAGTGGCATACATCGATGGCAATCTCACTTCACTGCCTGCAAATCTTTCACAAACTGTATTAACCAAAGATGCAATTCTCGATACACTTATCAATCAATTGGAAACCTATTTTAAATCGGAATATACAACAACAAAGTATCAGGAATTAAGAATTCCGCATTATGTGAACAACAAAGCGCTTTTGGGTGAGTTATATCTTGAAGTTGGCCGATATGCCGATGCCGCCAATTACCTGAAACTGGCCTGCGAAAGTTATGGAAATCAGCCCACTATGCTTAAAGTTAATAATGCAAATCAAAATGCAGCCTGGGGTGCAATATTTCTGAATGCTGAATCAAACAATATTGAAAATATTTCAGTAATCCCCTTTTCAAGGGCCGAAGACCAATTCAATCCTCTTGCAGACTGGTTGGGTTATGACCGTAAGTATCTGGTAAAACCATCGACATTACTGGTTGACTCGTTTATTGCACAGATAGATGCTACCGGAGCTAAGGGGGATTTATGGAGAGGTGGTATTACATTCGGGTTAAAGGATTTTGCATGGACCAGTGACACCACTTACACCTTTGGGGAAGCATATATTACAAAATATGCGGTTGACCCGACTGATCCTCAAAGTTCAGACATTATTCTTTCAAGAGCAGCCGATATTCATTTAATGCTGGCGGAAGCTTATAACCGTATGGAAGATGCTACTGGTAATTCAAAAAAATTCGCGTTGATGCTTTTAAACCAGGGAGTGAATAAGGAGAATCCAAAACCACCGGCATTTGCCAGGTGGTCGTCCAATATCGGTGTAAGGGGAAGGGCATATTTGAAATCGCGTGAAGTACCCAAGAATATGATTTCTAACGATTCAATCACTACTTTAATCGAAGATTTTATTATTGATGAAAGAGCGCTTGAGCTGGCATTCGAGGGTAAACGCTGGACAGATTTGGTACGTGTTGCAGAGCGCAGGAACGATCCGGCCTATCTTGCCGACAAAGTTGCAGCAAAATTTAAAGGTACTCCATATTACAACCAGGTTCATGCAAAATTGATGAATCCCGCCAATTGGTACCTCCCTTTTAAATAAAATTTCATTACCGAATATAAAAAAATGGCTGCAGAAAACTGAGGGCACTGAAAAAGTCCCTTTGTCATGAATATTAATCTTAAGCAGTAAAATAAAGAAATAAAATCTTGTATTTTACTGCTTTTTTAATATTTTAAGGCCTGAAATAAAGGCACTTAAATGTTAGTACAACAACAAAAGATCCAGCTGAGTACATACTCAGATTTATACGACCTTATCGTACCCCAGAATAATCTTCTGCGAAAAATTAACGAGCTCATCGATTTTTCGTTCATTTATGATGAGCTGGTAAATAAATACTGCTCAAACAATGGGCGCAATGCCGAAAGCCCCATCCGCATGTTCAAATACCTGTTACTTAAAACGATATATGATGTTTCAGATGTGGATATAGTAGAACGTTCCCGTTTTGACATGTCTTTCAAGTACTTTTTGGGAATGACACCTGAAGAAGGAGTGATAAATCCGAGTTCGCTTACCAAATTCAGGAAGCTTCGGTTAAAGGATACAGATTTGTTGAACCTTCTGATAGGAAAGACCGTTTCCATTGCCATAGAAAAGGGCATAATCAGATCGAAGTCCATTATTGTTGACGCCACACATTCATTATCCAGGTCGAACCCATTGTCCCCCATCGAAGTGTTGAGGGAACGTGCCCGGCAACTTCGCAAGGTGGTTTATTCCACCGACGAGAACTGGAAAGGGCGAATGCCCACAAAGAACGAGGATAATGATTTGGAACATGAGTTATCTTATTGCGGCAAACTTGAAAAGGAGATAGAATCAGATGAAGTGATGCGGACAATGCCCAAGGTAAAAGAAAAGCTAAACCTGTTGAAGGAAACCATTGAAGATACCCGGGATCATTATACGCTCTCAAAGGATCCCGATGCCAGGACAGGCCATAAGACAGCGGACACCTCATTCTTTGGGTTCAAAACCCATATCGCCATGACCGAGGAACGTATTATTACAGCGGCTGTAGTAACATCCGGAGAAAAGGGAGACGGCCCTGAGCTGCCTGCATTGCTTGAAGCCAGTCAGGAGAATGGAATTGAAGTTGATACAATCATTGGCGACGCAGCCTACTCGGGAAAGGAGAACCTTCAACTGGCCGGTGGGCAGGAGATAAAAGTCGTTGCAAAGTTAAACCCCTCGATTACGCAAGGTTTCCGGAAACAAGAAAATACCTTTGATTACAACAAAGATGCAGGAATGTTTGTCTGCCCGGGTGGACACATGGCTATCAGAAAAGCCCGTCAGGGAAAGAAAAACGATGGTACCAACCAAATAGATACCTATTACTTCGATGTCGAAAAATGTAAAACATGTGCATTACAAAACGGATGTTATCAACCCGGTGCAAAAACAAAAAGCTATTCTGTTTCTATTAAATCTGATGAACATCAACAGCAAATGATGTTTCAACAGACTGATTACTTCAAAGAAAAAGCAAAACACAGGTATAAGATTGAAGCAAAAAATAGTGAATTAAAAAATGTACATGGATACGGAAGAGCCACTTCTTACGGAATTGCCAATATGCAAATGCAGGGTGCAATGGCTATTTTTACTGTAAACCTGAAAAGGATACTCAAATTAATGAACTAAAAGGGGATCCCGAACCCAAAAGACCCCAAAATCAACCTATCAAAAGCACTCAGAAGCAATTTTAATCTGAAAATTGTACTTCGAACAGAAGAAAAAAAATTGGCAGATGAAAGTTTACCCTTCACCTGCCAGCTAATTTTTTAATGCTCTAATTTAATATGGGATACTTTTTCAGTAACCTCCAGAAAACTGACAGCCATTTTTTTTGCCATTACTTTTCAAAGCAAACTAAAAGTTAAATTAAACAAATACGATCTTGTTGATTTTCAATCGATTTTATTTGTAACATTGTTTGAACTGACAATTATAATTCCAGTTTGAATTGGTCAATCAGAAGGAAATTTTCAGTATTTTTATATCAATATTATCGTTTTAATTTATTCAACATGAGAGCAATAATTAGATTCGTGTTTCTGTTGGCGACAGGTTTGATTTTCAGTTTTTGTAAACAGGATGCACAGATTTGGGAGAAGAAATCTTTGGAACAGCTTGCAGGAGATTATATTGCAAGTAATCCCGAACAATTTTCTGAGTTTAATAAACTTATTGAAGTAACAAATATGAAATCGGCGCTGAATGTAAGAGGTCCATATACCGTATTTGCACCCAACAACGAAGCCATGTTTGCCTACTACAAGCTTAAGAATGTAAATTCACTAGCTGATTTAAGTGATACATTTAAGGATATATTGGTTCGAAATCATATTGTAGCATTTGAAATACAAACGGATGACATGGGTTTGGGTGCACTTATTGAGACAAATGCGATTGGTGACTACCTGGTTTCAGAATTTGAGGGTTCTGACATTATTATTTCAAAATATGCTAAAATTATTAAAAGGAATATTAAAACTGCCAATGGATATATTCATATGGTTGATAAGGTATTGGATCCAGTTGTAAAAGACATTTACAGTGTAATATCTGCAGATCCGTCGTATAAAATATTTACTGAAGGATTAAACCGTACGGGAATAAAAGATACCCTGCAGTTAATTAGTTTTCCCTATGGAAATACAATAGCCCGTACCCGCTTCACCGTGCTTGCAGTAGCAGACACCATCTATAACCGGTATGGCATTTATAATGTTGGAGATTTGATAAAGTGGTGCGGTGCCAGTCCGGATAGCTTGACCTATCTGAATAATCCATTCTACCGGTACATTGAATACCACTGTTTAAATGGCAGTTATTACCTGTCGGATCTGAATACGGGTCTGTATTCGGTATTATCAAAAGACAATAATTTAATGTTTACAATTGATACCGACTATAAAATAAATCTCGACAGCAAAACCAAAAAATATACAGGCTTTAACATACCAGCATCAAATACTCCTGCAAAAAACGGTGCACTGCATGCAATTAACGATATTCTGCCTGTAACACAACCTGAGCCTGCTTCAGTTATTTTTGAAACAACAGATTTTTTCGATCTTAAGCAGGGAGATTATTATGGCAAATATTACCAGAGATTTTTTGACGGAGAAAAATCTTTTGCCAAAATAAAATGGGAGGGCGATTACATGTTATACTATTTCAATCAGAATAATCCCAATATAAATCGTGATTGTGTAAGCATGAATGGTTGGTGGTCGATTTCAATCACCTTTCCAAAAGTGATGAAAGGGAAATACACTGTTTGGATATATCAGCCAAACTGGAACGACATCACCAATTTGGTAGCCTACGTTGATGGGGTGTCCACACCTTATGTTTACAAAGGAGCTTATGGTGGTGGCGGTGGCAGTGCCGGGTTACAAAAAATTGCTGATGTAGAATTTACCACAACTGCGGAGCATACAATAACTCTCAGAAATATAGTCAATGGTATGCTTTTTTGGGATTATGTAAGATTTGATCCGGCTAAGTAAAAACTTCTGATAAAAGAACCATTCCTTTTAAATTCAAATAGAGAGAACGGTTCTTTCTAAATGTAAAACAGAGGGAATCGTTCTTTCACACAGCAAGTAACGGATTTCAACCTGTTTATCTGCCTGCATTCTGAAAAGAGAACCGTTCCTACTAGTTCTCCAAGATTTTTGAACCGAAACTCATAAGGCATAATTTTATGGAATTAGGTGCAGCGCACCCAAATATTTGTAGATTGAGATTTTAAATAATACAATGAAGGTGCAGCGCACCGTAACACAAAAGATATTACGGCGCGCTGCACCTTCATTTTACATTAATAGCATTTGTTCTATAAATATTTTTGCGACGCTGTCGCTTTCTGCTTTAGTCATAAAGTAGTTCAAAACAGAGGAACGGTTCTTACACACTCATTGAAACGGATTCAAACCTGATTGTCTGTTTTAAATTCTTAAAAGAGAACCGTTCCTTCTGAATTCAAAACAGAGGGAACGGTTCTTTCGTATATCCTGACTTGATAAGAATTAAATATGGCGGTATTCTTTATAAACGTTGTAACGCAGCTTTTCTGTATTGGAAAAATTCAACATTCACCGGATGACTTTCAGTTTTCCTGATGAATAATCAAAACAACCCTTTTCGCCTTAACAGATAGCATCCACTCCCCTTTTGCCGCTGCAACTGATTTCTTCCTTTGCTCCTCCCCTACGGGGAGGTCGGGAGGGGCCAATAAAAAAGGCTGCCCCACATGAGACAGCCTTTTCTGAAATATCGGGTAAAACCTATTTTACAAATTTTACAACCGCGTTATTCGCTTTTACAAAATATAAACCTTTTGTATAGCGGCTAACATCGAATTCGTGACGTGTACCGTTAACAATGACTTCTTCCATTTTAACACCTACACTGTTGTAAATAGCTACTCTTGAATTTGCTACTTTAAGATCAACATATAATTTTGATACTGCCGGATTAGGATACACTTTAAATGACTCCATTGCCCTTTCCTGAGAAATGGCTGTTGGTATTAAAGCCTTATCGGCTACACTTATCAAATAGATGCTGTCCATGTGTATTTTCGCAGCCGATAAACCTACCTGAAAGTTAAAATTTTGTACAGTTGTTGCTTGCATTGGGCCAAAGTTGACAACTATAGAGTAAACCTTAGGCTCAGTTGTTAAGTATACAGTCCAGGTTTTTCCACTAAAACTTGTATCAGCTGATGCAGCATAAGAATCCCACTGGTTACCATCATTGTAAGCATCTTCAAGTACCAATGGTAATGTTCTTGGCTCATCAGCCCAGGCTTTAAACGAAATAATATAATCCATATCTTTCATTGCAAACGGAACATAAGTCTGTTGCAACAGTGTTAAATCCCATTGATTTGTCAATACTGCATCAGGACCAAACGTTAGTACTCCCTCAGTAACTGTACCGGTTGACCAATTTACAGGTGAACCAGTTGCTGTTGTATTATCAAAATTACCATTTTTTAGGTAACTAAGCTCCATCATTGTAGGTACTTGTCCGCTAATTGTGACATTTACAGGTGCAGCATCAATAAAGGAACCGTCAGAAGAACTGGCATTAACAACCATAACTCCGTCAAGAATTGGAGTAATAACTCCTCTTGAATCGATTGTAGCTCTTCCTTTACTTCCTTCGGCTGGTGCTATTGACCATTTTAATGTTTTATCTGAAGCGTCTTCAGGAAGAACCACTGCTTCAATTTTCAACGTATCATTGTCGCCTGTGATTGTTCCACCGGTTAAAGTAACACTTTCTACTGTAACACCCGGCTGAGCGTCCGCAAAAGTAATTTTTCCACTTTGATCCATATTACTCCATGCTTCAGTGGCAGGAGTATCTTCGCCTGAATGAGACCATACTGCACGTCTGCGAGTATCCGCAGCAGGATCACTGTCATTTACGGTAATATCGAATCCAATTTCTCCGGTTTTATCTACTGTAATACCTTCCTTGTCTTTAAGACTAGTCCATGGAACGAAATATTCAGCAACGTAATTTGGTTTATCAACTTTAAAAGCATGTTCCCTGCCATTTGATTCAACAGTTAACACGCCACCTTCTTTTGCCAGTGTCAAGTTAGGTGCCATCTGATGATGCCCGCTATTTCCTGTACTTGGCCCTTGAGCATCTTCAAGTAAATAATTTACATCGAAATAAACTTCAATTTTGTCATAATTCCATGCATCACCACTACCTTTTACATAGTTTGGAAAATACTCATCGTCAGTTACATTAACCAAAAGATAAAAACCGTCTTCATGCCATAACGCTTTCCAGTAAGTTTCGCCTTTTTCACCCAAAGTAGGAACGCCATTGGTTGATAAGAATGGCCTGTCAATAAGAAGTGAATCTGTTACATACCAAACTTCATCAATAACTCCGTCAAGTTTTGGCTTAACCGTAGTTTTTTTAATCTCTGTTGTCGGTCTTTCCTGCTGCGCAAAAGCAGTAGAAAAAATCAGTACACTTAAAAATAACGTAAAAAATTTTCTCATAATCTCTGTTTTTAAATTAATAATTATTGTTGTTTTTATAGAAAATTAAAACAATCCTCACGCCACGAATTTAAACAATTAATATTTAAAACAAAAAGATTCCGTTGATTTCAATGGTACAAAATAAAAAATGTAGGTCTTTTACCAGATATTTTCGAGGTCGGCAGCAGAGTAGGTGTGGTTGCGTTCAATCCACATGGAGTTTTTTGATCTCTTTAACCGTAGTTTATCTTTATTTGAGATTTTATACAGCAACGAAACCGGGAAAAGGATAACAAAAAAAAGTGTCCCCAATATTACCTTAGACACAACATAATTCAAGATATCAGCCAGTTTGAACCATGCAACGGCAATGTATTTTGCGAGCGGTTTTACAAAAATACCCGTTATCCCGAAAGCAAATGCAAGGTATAAAAACAGGTCGTTTTTAGTCAGCAAATAAATCAGCAGAAAACCTGTTGTTAAAACCAGGCTGGTTTCCAATGCTTTTGTTCTATCCATAACTCTATCTATTTATTTACATATCAATAATTTGGCCCTTGAAAAAGTCGATTTTCCTTTTGCTACCACAAAATAATTTCCAGCCGGAAGAAAATGGCTGGCTGAAACTTTCATGTTTTTAATGCCATTATCGTCAACATTAAACAGTTTGGTATAAACAGACTTCCCGTCAAGGTTATAAATAGTGATTGAAACATTTTCGTTTCGGGCAAAACTACTTAGCGACAAACTAAAATCGCCATTTGACGGATTGGGAAAAATGTCTGTCATTTTTTCAAGGGACAGATCTGAAACCGAAGTTATTATCATTTCGGGTTCAAGCGACCACATTGCGCTCCACCAACCACTTCCGATGCTTCCGTACTGTGCCTGGTTTTGAAGGTTTTCGATATGAATGTAACTGGTTTTATTCAATTCACTTTTCAATCTCACAAAACCTTCTCCGGCGTCTTCGAACGACCATCTTGAACTCACCGTACCTGTTGCGCGTTCAGTACACTGCACAAAACCAGTAAGATTTTCGATGTGCATGTAATCTCCGGTAGAAAAATTCTTTAGTTCCTTAACACCGTCAATTTCCTCAATTTGCCACAAATAACTTTTATTACCTGCCGTTGCAGCATATTTAACACGATCGCCGTCATCATAAAGATAGGTATTCTGCCACCGGTTTTTAATCCTGTAAACGGTTAGTGGATTGCTTGTCACAGTCAGATTAGCAGTGGCTGAAAAATTGCCATCCTGTGCAGTTACGGTGATGGTTGCAACACCTTTCGCCAAACCTGTTACAAAACCGTCATAATTTACGGAAGCCACCGACGGATTTCCTGATGAGAAGTTAACTATTTTGTTTGTAGCATTCGCGGGAGAAAATACAAGCATAAACTGAACTTTTTCACCTCCTGCAATACTGGTATCTGCCGGATGAATTGTTATACCGGTTACAGAAGCCGGCTCGCAACCTGAAACAGGCGTCCAGGTAAAATTGCCTTTTTGAGTCGTATTAAAAGCGGTGCCATTTGAATTTCCACCTAAATTTGAATAGTTCAGGTTACAATAAGTTGCTCCTCCCAGAGGATACCTGTCGAAAAAAACGGCAAATCCCCTTTGCGCCGAAATATTACTGATGTTATTGGCGGGATATTCTACACCTGTCCCATTTACGGTAACATTTTCGAAAATTAAATTAAATATACCTTCACCTGAAGATTTTGCAATGCGAACAGCATCGCATTTTGAGTCGCTAATATCAATATTATACAACCTGATATTCTGAACTTTAGTGCCCGCACTGTTTGCATGGTAAATATTAACTGCTCCAACCCTTCCGTTGTAAGTATCGTTAAATGTACCACAACCGATTAATGTTATATTGTGAAAATCGTGAGTTCCTCCTGAATTAAAACCAACACCGGGAAATGTGTTTGTGATTGTGATACCTATTTCAACATTATCTTTTATCAGGATATTGTAAAACTTATTATCCTTGCCGCCATACAAGGCAGCTCCCGCAGCACGCCAACCATTTTCCACCGTGTTGTACCTGAAGGTGTTATTGATACATTCCAATCCGTCAGCACACCAGATGGCCATTCCATCGTCGCCGTTATTTCTGAAATTACAATGTTCTACAATGGTGTTGCTAGTTCCTTTGCACAGGTTTATCCCATCGGCATACGTATTCCTAAAACGGCAATTTGAAATCAGAAAACCATCGGCAAAGGCCGGACCACCCTGCGCATACTGGCCAATCCATGCACCTGTTCCACAATGTTCAACCCATACATTCCGAATGGTTGAACCCTGTGTATATACTCCATGAATACCCGCATATCCTTTGGTTCGGGTTGACATTTCGGTAGTTAAAAAAAGATCAGAATAACTGATCTGACTGGCATTTGCACGCAACCCACCGTTGCTGGCATTGGTTACAGTAAAATTGAGCTGCGTGTACCACATTCCGGCTCCCTGCAATTTTGTTTTCGAAACGCCAAAGTACAACTGGCTGTTAATGTGGTAAACACCGGCAGGAATAAAAATAGTTTTACTGCCATTTGCATCAATAAAAGCCTGCAAAGTGCTGCCATTGCCATTATACACCGCAGCGCCGACAGGAGCGGTTATCGCATCTGGAACAGGTTCCATCTCAATAAAATCGAGAGACAGGTTTCCAGTTTCCTTCACCAGTTTAATCTTTGTGAGTTTACCGGGTAATTTGTAACGAATTTCGTCGAACCGCATCCTGGGATTTTTGTTTGTAATGCCCACGTTATTCGGATCGCCATTATTCCA
>Ga0247840_10004444_pt1 | contig 22182 bp, 14 predicted proteins | sample LaCruzMarch2015__FD_192404 | JGI IMG/M metagenome (GOLD analysis project Ga0247840, IMG submission 192404) | Freshwater microbial communities from meromictic Lake La Cruz, Castile-La Mancha, Spain - LaCruzMarch2015_17m | ecosystem: Environmental > Aquatic > Freshwater > Lake | place: Spain... | reverse complement strand
GTCATCCACGGTAAGGGCGGATGCGTCGAGCGCGTGCCCTTGCCGTGGGACGTCGGCGAAGCCCTCAGTCGCTATCTGCGCGAGGCCCGACCGGCGTGCACCACCCGCCAGGTGTTTGTCTGTCTGCATGCCCCGCGGCGTGGCTTCCAAGCCGGCAACGCGGTCGGGACCATCGTGCGCCGTGCGCTGGCCCGTGCTGACCTGCATCCGCCCCATCAGGGCGCCCATCTGCTCCGGCATTCGCTGGCCACCCGGTTACTGCGCGAGGGTGCGTCGCTGGTCGAAATCGGGGAGCTACTGCGCCACCACGACCTCGACACCACGCGGATCTACGCGAAGGTCGATGAGCCGGCCTTGCATCGACTGGCCCCGCCCTGGCCGGGAGGTGCGCAATGAAGACGCTGGCACACGCCCTTGAGGAGTACCTGGCCTTACGCCGCGCGCTCGGGTTTAAGATGGATGAGGCGCAGCGCTTGCTGCCACGCTTCCTGACCTTTCTCGAACAGCAGGGCAGCGCGCGCATCACCAGCGAGCTGGCGTTGCAGTGGGCCACTCAGTCGCCGACGGCCTCGCCTGCCGAAGGGGCTCGGCGCTTGACGCTGGTGCGTGGCTTCGCCCGTTTTCGGGCCGCCATGGATCCCCAGACCCAGATTCCCGCGATCGGGCTCCTGAACGCTCGGGCACAGCGGGCCGTCCCTTATCTCTATACCGAAGCCGAAGTCGTGGGGCTGCTTCAGGCCGCCGCCCAGCTGTCCTCGCCGACCGGGTTGCGTGCCCAAACCACGGTCACCGCTTTGGGGCTGCTGAGCGTGACCGGGATGCGCGTCGGCGAGCTGCTCGCGCTCGATGACGCCGACGTCGATCTCACACGCGGTGAGGTGACGATCCGCCATGGCAAGTTCGACAAGGCGCGTGCGCTGCCCCTGCACGCCACCACCCAGGCGGTACTCCGCGCCTATGTGGCCGTCCGGAATCAGGTCTTTCCGATCACGCCGACGCCAAGCTTTCTGATCTCCGAGCAGGGGACACGACTCAGTCAGTGGTCTCTACGAAGCACCTTCGTCCAGCTGTCGCACCAGATCGGTCTGCGCGGGGCGACGGATCGCCACGGACCCCGGCTCCATGATTTTCGCCACCGCTTCGCGGTGGAGGTCCTGTTGCGCTGGTATCGCGAACAGGTCGATGTCGAACGACATCTGCCGGAGCTATCGACCTATTTGGGGCACGTGAAGGTGGCCGACACCTTCTGGTACCTCTCGGCGACTCCAGAATTGCTCCAGCTCGCGTTGGACCGCTTGGAGCATGGCCTGCCACTCAAGGTGTGGCCATACGTTCCCGATCCTGCTGGAGCGCTTCTTCACCGAGCGCCTGATTCGGCAGAAGCACGTCAGTCCCCACACCCTTGCCAGCTATCGCGACACCTTTTGCCTGCTGCTGCGCTACGCGCGGACCGGCCTGCATAAAGACCCCTCGCAGCTCACCTTGCCGGATTTAGATGCGGCCTTGATCGCGGCCTTTCTCGACGACCTGCAGACCAGCCGCGGCACCAGCGCCCGCAGCCGCAACGTTCGCCTAGCCGCCATCCATTCCTTCTTTCGCTATGCCGCACTCGAAGTCCCCGAGCACAGTGGCCTGATCGCACGGGTCTTGGCCATCCCCGCCAAGCGCTATGAGCACACGCCGATCGCCTACCTCACACGCGTGGAGAGCGAAGCGTTGCTCGCCGCCCCAGATCTGTCGACGTGGCTCGGACGACGCGACCGCACCCTACTGTTGGTGGCGCTGCAAACCGGCTTGCGGGTGTCGGAGCTGGTTGGCCTGCGCTGGCAGGATGTCACACTCGAGACCGGTGCCCACGTGCGCTGCCAAGGCAAAGGCCGCAAGCAGCGCTGTACGCCGCTGCGCAAGGAAGCCGTCACCGCATTGCGGGCATGGCAGCGCGAGCAGGCTCAGGGACCTTCGGCCAGCGTGTTCCCGTCGACCCGAGGCGGAGCACTCAGTCGTGACGCCGTGGCCGATCTGCTGAAAAAGCATCTGACGCAGGCCCGCCAACAGTGCCCGGCATTGGCCGACAAAGACATCACTCCGCATGGATTGCGCCACTCCGCCGCGATGGCCCTGTTACACAGCGGCGTCGACTGTGCCGTGATTGCGATGTGGCTCGGCCATGAGTCGATGGACACAACCCAGATCTATCTTCATGCCAGCCTGGAACTCAAGCAGCAGGCCCTCGATCGAACGACGCCACTGAGCGATGCCCATGGCCGCTATCGACCGGATGACGCCTTGCTCGCCTTTCTGAAGGGCCTCTGATAATGCCGAGTCGAGTGGCCTTGCAGCCCAGTGACCATGCGGTGTTTGCAGGGTGACTCGGCATTACTCGGCACCCCGGATTATGCCGCATTGTATGATCTGCCGACCCCCACGCCCGGGCGCGGCGGGCGTCCGCGCACGTACGGCGAGCGCTTGGGCAACGCGGAGTCGTTGGCCACCACGCTGCAGCCGAGTGCGCAGGCGTATACCTTGAACCTGTATGGCACGCTGCGCACGGTCATGGCGGTCGACCGTGTGGTGATGCTCAAGACCCTGCGGTGCCGGGTGCGCGTGGTGTGGGTCTTCCGCACCACCCAATGGGTCGCCTTGGTCACCACGGACTTGGACCTCTCCGTCGCGCAAATTATTGAGTATTATGGTGCGCGGTGGAAAATTGAAGCCGGATTTCGCGAGATCAAGCAGGAGATCGGCAGTGCCGAGACGCAAACCCGCAACCCCGATGCCGTGACCAATCACTTGAATTTCTGCATGGCGGCGACCGCCATCACCTGGATCTACGGCGCGCATCTGGAGCACGCGCCGCCGCGCCGGTATTCGACCACGAAGCGCACCGAATATGCCTTCGCCGACCTGCGGCGCCGGCTCGCACAGGACCTCGGCGGGGAGGGTTTTGGTAGCGATTGCGGGGGGGCCAGCAAACCGACGCAAAATCCCCTGATCGCGGCGGTGATGCGGCTCGTGGCTTAATTGAAAACAGGAAACTTCAGTTGGGAGATCTCACGGCCGAAATAGAACTTGCCGATGCCGTCGCGGCTGGGTGTGTGGATCGTGTAGCGGTTGTCGGCAGCGGGCTCGGGCTTCGCAAGCGCGGGTAGCGCTGCGAGCAGGCACCAGGCGACGATCAGCGTAAGCGGATTGCCGTGTTTCATTGGGAGCATTCTCCGAGGTGTTAGGGTGGAACGTCGCATCCCAGCGCGACGCTGCGATCGTGTCACCTATCCGGCCCGGATGCCGCTTGTCGACCGGATTGGGTTACTGGTGAGCGTGGACGTAGGCGTACGCTTTGTTTCACGGTCCCGCCGGGGCCGTGAGCACGGTCGATTTGATCGAGATGTGCGGACCGGTCATGCGCAAATGGGACTTCAAGTGCGGCTGCGTAGGGTCGTTTACGACCCGAACCGGTCACCGGGCCAAATGCGCCGAGTGCCAGCTCCACCTCCCAAAACGGTCATTCGCGTCCAACAATAGGGGTGCCCGATACTGGGCAGAAGGTGGTAAGGTATAGCCTTGGACATCACGGACATTCATTATGAACGTCGCTGATCGAGCCTCCTTTGTGGTAAGCGCCAGATCTCCTTGGAGCGAAACCGGAATGGACCTTATCAAAGGCGCCACGTACGAGTTTACCGCTCATGGAAGATGGGTTGATTTATTTGTTCCCTGCGACGCTTCTGGCTATCCAGGCCTGAGCTACCAGAACCGGCTAAGGCCATCGCTGCGTGTGCCGAATGCACCATGGTTCGCCTTGTGCGGAGCCGTTGATCGAGACCTCGGAAGAGCGTTTGTCATAGGAGACCGACTCGTTCATCGCGCCGACTTCGCTGGACGCCTGTACTGTTTCGCGAACGATGTCCCTGGTTGGTATTGGAACAACTGGGGCAAGGTCACCGTGTTCGTAGAACGCGTATCCTGAATCGGTACCTCGCTGCGCCGGACTGCTTGACAACTTGGGAGCGGCCAGAGGGGCACCCAACCGCGCCACGCGCCAGTCAACCGGAGGCTGGACATGGCGCACGATCTTGGCTCCGGCAGCGAAACCCTCAACGCCAGCCGGAGGCGAGTCCCTTCGCCTCGCCGGTGGCCCGTCAAACCCGCCAGTTAGCGGTCGAATCGTAGGACGCTTTGTCCGGCTTGACCGAGATATGCACGTGCTTGTTGTGCGGATTCCGTCCGGAGTAAGGCCGCCACTGCCAGGCGGGCACCCCTGAGACGACACCCGAGCTCATGATCCGACGATCCCAAATGATGTACTTCACCCGCGCGTCTCGGCTGGCGCGAATGGCTTCTGCGAGCGCTTTGGCATCGCAGCCGTTGGCCGGGTCGTTGGTGATATCCATCGCCGTCACGACTCCCATGGTGCCATCCAGCACCCAGGGGTTGTGATCGGAGTTGCGGGTTGCGTGGGCGGCATCGCCAATCGCGCCGTCGCTTGCGCGGCTGCGGTGAGGCGCCATTGCATCGACCTGACGCTTGAGGTGGCGCAGCGACTCCGCCACCCGCCAGGCGCGCACTGCCTCGAGCGGACCTTCATCCCAGTCGGGGGCGCGCTCGTCCGGATCGACCTCGGCATCGTCCCCCCAATTGGGCGAAACCGGACCCGCGTCGTCCAACTCGGCGGCCGACTCCGTCGATTCGGCAAAGCCCAGTGCGCGTGACAGCACGCCCAGGAATCGTGCACCGACGGCCCGAAAGCCCCGATCGGTCGGGTGCAATTCGTCTGCCCAATCCGATCCGACTACGCCCCGCGCGTCCACGTGCCAGGCGTTGCGGAAGGCGCCATTCGGGTTATTGCCCCCGCACAGGGTCTTTAACCGGTCGTTCAGGTGGTCAACCATAAGCCGAACGATGGCGCGCTGGAGCCCGTGGTCTACGATCCCCAAGTCCTTGCTCAACGGCCCCCCAAGCCACTCGGTCTGGCTCGCCCAAATAGGGCGACGGTTGTCGCCCGGGGCACCGCCGGGGATGGAGTGATCGTAGCCGTGGCAGATGATCGGCAGCCCCGGGAACTCGGCCGATACCGTCGAGATGACCTGTCGATAACATCCTTCGATAAACCGAAGCTGCGCCGCAAAGGGCTCATGGTCGATATACCAGGCGGGCGGACGGCCCTGCTCGAAACGCTTGACGATCCTGGAGATTACGGGTTGCCCGCTCTCGTCCTCTCCCACGATGTCGTTACCGCCGCCGGAGAACAGGAACGCACGTACCTGGCCTTTGTGGGCGCGCAGCGCCTTCATGTACTCGGGATTGGCAACCACCATGTTCTGGAGCGTGTCGCCCGCCGCGTCCACGCTCCAGATGTTGTATTCGGACAGCAGCCGGTCGATCACGTCGTCCAGAAGGAGCGGGAATTGGAACCAGGAATCCCCCTCCGAGACCAGAACAAGGCGGCGGTCGCCCTCGGCCTTGCGGCGCTTGAACAGCCTCTCCCGACGCGCACGGCACAGGTCGTTGGCCCAGCCCATGAGCATCGCCCCTTCCAGTGCGTCGGGGGCAGCCACATCCACCTTGGCGGGATCCGGGATGATGGCAGGGGCGAAGGGTCGAGAGGCCGAGGGGATCGCGGTGAAATAGTACCGAAGCTCGGACTCGGGGGTGTCCGGATCGGCCATCAACTCCTGCAGCCTGGCCATCGAGATACGTTCTGCGGCCGGTACGGATTCCGCCGCGAGTTCCATGGACTCCAACCCACCCATAGCCGGTGGATAAAGGGATTCGAGGACCTCTTCTGTCGGGCGCAGGGGTCGTGCAGCGGGCATGGACTCCAGCGCCATCAACTCCCGCGGTGCCTCCAGGTCGTAACCCGCCCCCGCCAGCTCGCCTCTGAATCCCGTGAGAATGCGCCGCTTGTCGCCAAGGATGAGATCTGGGCTCAGCCAGACAGCGCGCCGCAGCTGCTCGAACAGCTCGCGGACCCGCTCGGCCGATTGGCCCTCGTAGGCGGCCTGACGGACGGACTCCCAGCCGTTGCGAACCTCCGGAATCAAGCCGTAATCGTCGCGCCGGTCGCTGGCCTCGACCCCGAGTACTATGTAGGGAAAGGCCGTGACAGGCATACCTCCGGCATCGACCAGCTTAAAGTCGTTGGGGTCGATACGCAGGTCTTTCGTATCCAATGTGCCCTTCGGCACCCGCGCGACGACGATGCTCCCAATCCGCAGCTGAGTATCGGTCCGAATGAGCCCGATCTCCAGTTGGGCATGATCGGAATTGCCGAGCAGCAGCTCCGCTCCCCGTCGCAGGGGCTCGATGAAGGGCTTCGCCTGGTTGAGAAAGCCGACCGACGCCTTGTCAGTCAAGTCGGCCAGCAGGTCCAAATAGGGTTTGGCGAGGTCGGCCGCCGAAACGGAGAAGAGGCCCACGTCCATGCTCAGCTCGCCGGCATAGGGCACTGGTCCCAGCAGCGACCGGTTCACCGTGATGAATCGATCCAGGTTGGTCGGGTCCATCTCCTCGAACGCCTGGGCCGGCGCGACGACCGACAGAATTTCCTGGGGGCCTTTTGATCGATCCACATACGAGAACTGCCCATGGACAGTTGCATGAAATTTTCTATTCCAGCGGCGGACGTCCACGATGCGGGCAGAGCGCAGCCAGACCCGCACGTACTGGTCGTTGGTCTGGACCAAAGCCAGCGGCCCGTCGTCCACATAGAAGTGGGTGTAATCCACTGCCGCCTCGCCCTTCAAACGATCAAACCAACCGCTCAGAAAGCTCATGGTATTCTCCTGTCGTTGAATGAATCTAAGTGTCGAGACTCGACGCCATCCAGCGTCGACTGAATAACTAATCGCAGCAACATTCGAAGACGCTTACGCCAGATCTCGAAGCTCCGCGTTAAGCGGCCAGACCTTCCGTCTGCCACTAGGGCAAGACCTTTTGCTGGTGCCCGAAAACCGCGTTCTTGGTCAACTGAAACTTGATCTTCGCGATGCTTTCGATAATGTCGATCGACACCTCCCCGGTGGCGTCAAGCTGCGGCCATTCGTCTGGATCACTGCTCGCGCCTGGGACGTATTGCTCTGCCAGGAACGCATGTACGACGGGGGACGAGGGGTTCGCCTTATCCTCGTATGCTGCCACCATCCAGAAACGCCGCGGGATCCGGTAGCCGCGATAGCGCAAATCTCCGTCATCTTCAACCGGCCCAGCGAAGACGCTCAGTCGTTGGGATTCCGGTTGCAGCAGGTCATAGACCCGATCCTCTAGCTTCGTCCATGTGTGTCTATTGAAGAACGTGTGCTGGGGGGTTGCATTTGGGTAGTAGAACGCCGACAGCGAGGCAAGCTTGGCGACCTCTGGAGCGCCCCAGGTCAGGAATCGTGGTGAGATTAGGTGCCCACGGTCCAGGTCATTGCCTTCGAACAATGCCTTGCTTGGCTGCGAGTCTGCCGGCAATCTCGGGTCGAGACGCCAGAGATCCATTCGGTTGGGCGCAAGGGTCAGTCGCCCGCGGTCGAGGTTCGCTGCCGCCAGTCGTGCTATTCGGCGATCTTTATTCATTACGACGGAGTAGCGCATATAGTCGAGTCGATGGCTCAAGAACCCGTGATCTGCGCCGTCGACCGACTCAGGCAAAGGTAATGGAACACCAAGAAAGAGCGGGTCATACCCCGAGGTCAAAGGAGAGTCGCTGCCTAGACGCAGGGGGTCCGTCGGACCAGGCTCCGGTGAGAGGTACGAAACTTCTGGTTCTGGATCTGACCCGAAGGCCGCGTTTCGAAACTCCGTATCCGAGAGTAACGCATCGACCGAAATTGCATAGTTCTGCTTGAACATTCCGTCGAATGAACCTCCAACGTGAACGCCGATAACTTTGTTCGTCTTTCGGTCAACCAACGGACCGGTTGCAGTCCCGCCAGTTGTAGTGGCGTCATGGAAGATTCTGGATATGACAGAGTCGCTCTCGTCTGTAAGCAAGATTTGCCCAAACATTACGCTACGCTGACCCACGGGAAAGATCGAACCAATCTCTGGAGGTGCTCTGGGATCTTGCCCAGGGTATCCGATAACATAAACCTCCCGCCCCGGCGTCAAATCGGCTGGACGAATTCGACCGAGCGCCGGGGAGCGTGGAAGCTTGCCTTTCGCTTCAAACAAACAAAGATTATTAGAAATCCCACGCCACAAGCTACGTCCTAGCTCTACACGTTCGAAGCTATCGCTTTCCTTTTCGCCAAAACTGATCCAGTAGTGGCGAGAGTCGGAACAAACCCCCAGCGCGACCACGGCCTTGGGTGAGATCGCAAAGCCAGTTCCGACCCAATTTCCGCCTTCATGGAGGGCGCCAACCGCTGCGGCGACACGCAGAATGGCGCCTGAATCGCCAACGGAAAGCTGGGAGGTGGGCAGCACCGGGCGCTCCAAGCGCAAGATGTCAGCCCAGGCTCTGACGCTCTTGTCCGCCTGCACAGAAGATAGCTTTAACTCGGCTGATGCCTTCTGGACATCCGCCCGAATGATTTGCTCGAGTCCATTCTTAGACTCGGATATTTGCTTGCTGAGGCGAGACGCCAGCCAGGTATTCTCACTTAAGACGATGAATGATCTGTGTCCCCTGTTTTCCAGCCCCCGGAGCGGTAAAAGATCTTCCGACGATCGCCTCAGATCGTCACCGGTAATGCCGTAGGGCTCCAACAACAATGGCGACAACGGACCCAAGGCACCGGGTGCATTCAAGCATCGGATGTTAAAAAAGAGTGTCTCGCGTCGAAGCAGGGCTCGCGGAAGATCAAGCCTGAAGCAAGCCTTGCCGCTCCCGTCGGTCACTACCTGAGCAGAGCCTGGCAAGCTCCATTCCTGTGAGACCAGTTCCAACTGTAGCCCTGCAACCGGCTTCAGGAACACCGCCCCTGGGGCGTCGGGCGGATCCTCGGCGCCTTTGACCTCCAGGCAATATGAGGCGGGGAATGTGGCCGGAACGAGCCACAGGCCGAGTGTCAGGCACAGAAGCACCGCAAGAACAATGACCAAAGTTGTCGAACTTGGGAAGAGCCGAGTAATACCGCCGTTCCGCCACCAGGGGCTGCGGGCGGGTGCCGGTGCGGGTCTCATGCCTCGCTCTTCCAGCCATTGCCGAATTATGGCAACGGGGACCGCGTGACGCTCCATTGCACCGTCGTTTACTGCCCTGTGGAGACCGACCAGGGCGCCACGCTGATCGAAAACACCGCCGCCGCTCATGCCTGGGCTCGTTTCGTCTACTCCAGTCAGCGAAAGCCCGCCGGGTCCCACCCGCTTGACGCCAAAGCCGGTCGAGCGGTGGGGGATCACCTCCTGGTTGTTGCTCCAGGATAACGCGCCACCCGGGTACCCGATAACCGAGAGATCGCGCGAGTCCTCGCCGATCTCGCGCCACGTTTCGATCGCAGGCATATGGTCGAATTCCCCAAGGGGCCCGTCGAACACCTCAAGCAGGACCCAATCGTTCGCGGGGGTCGCGTCTTCAGAATGCACTGTACCTTTCGCGACGATGGGCGCGAGCTTGAGTTCAGCTCGGTGCGCGCCAATCGGGTCTGCCTGCCCGCTAAGTCTGCGGTGATTCCCGACCTGCCAATGCAGATAGCGGCTCTGCGGACCCCAGCACAGGATCTCGCCCAAGAGTGGATTCCATCCCCCCGAAGTAGGTCGGAACCCACGCACCACGTGGGCGCAGGTCAGCAGGTACTTCCGTATCTCCGGCTGGCTCTTCGGCGCCCAATACTCCCCTCCCGAGCCGGTAATGCGCTCCAAATGCTCCAGGCGAACCGCAACGCCCGACCCCATAACCGGAGCGACTTCGGGAACTTCTCCGGGCTGCCCCGCGACCTGGTTGAACGGTCGCGCCTCGATGTACCAGACCCAGGATTCCGCCTTTGCGGGCCGGGCGCCACCCCATCTCGAACGGAGCCATTCTGCCAGACCTGGCCAAAGGCTACTACTGAGCCGGGCGATCACTTCCATGGGGAGGCGCCTCTACCCGACCTAGAGAACGAGATCTTCAGGAACGGCCAACTCTCGATAGGGCAAGCCCTCGACCGCCCCGAGCGGATCGTAAAGGCCAAGGTCGAATACCAAACCGGTCTTCCTCTCGATCTCCGACAGGGCGACCTGGTAGGTCCGGAACTCGCCGTAGACAAACTCGATGTCGCCAAGGTAGTCGGCCTGACTCAGCAGATACCCAGTGGCCGATAGCTGCCCGGTTTGGGCGTTTACCATGACGGCCACCTTCCAAAACTCCCGTGGGATCTTGACGCCCCGATAATCCATGTCAGAGTCCGCCATGATCGGCCCGGTGAATACGGAGACCTTCAAATCCTGAGTGTCGGCGTGGCCCAGGACATAGTCTTCAAGGCTAAGCCAGGTACGCTGGTTGAGCTTTGCGTGCTGTGGCGTGCAATTGGCGAAGGAGAAGGTATCCTGCTCGGCCTGCTTGGCCTCTTCACGCGTATCTCCCCAGACCGGATCGAGGCGCCTAACAAGGTGGCCCCGATCAAGGTTGTTGCGCTTGTAGAGGTCCTCGCCGTTCTGGAACGTCTCATCCATCCGTCCATCGATAAACCACTTGTCCCTGCCTCGGGGAAAGTTGAACAGCCTTTGACCGTCGATGTTGCACGCGGTAAAGAACGGCATCCGCCGATCCTTGCGCATCGAGATCGAAAAGTGGGTGTAGTGGAGAATGCCATCCGGGTCCCCATTGACCGGCGCGACCTGCGCCCGCAAGTCATCGTTGGCAATCTGCGGGAGTGGAACCACAACCTCCGGGTCCTTGCCTAGAAAATCAGGGACATATCCCACGCGCATTGCGAGGTCGGCGGGCGGTCGCACGAACTCCTCGTCGCTCTCGATGTTCGCCACAGTCCCAGACGGGGTCGGCAGGCTAATAGTCAGACTGGTGGAAATCTCGCGCAGCCGCGACTTCAACCACGACGCCGTAACCGCAAAATTACGCTCGCGATAGGTGCCCGCATAATGAAGGCCGCAGGCCTTTCCGGTGGCGAGATTGATGATCGGAGATCCGGAGTTGCCTCCGAGCGTCGTGCAGTCGTGCTCAAGGACTTTTCCATTGGGCGAGACGCTCATGGCACGCCCGGGACTCAGGCGCTTGACCCGATAAATTCCATTGAAGATGTTGCGCATCGCAAATGCATCGTTGCGGCCGTCCTCTGCGGGATAACCTACGACCACCAGCTTTGGCTTATCGTTGGGGTCCATGATGAGTGGAGAGTCGTCCAACTCGATCGGTTCTGGCAACTGCATCCCCGAGGCACAGCTGAGGCGAACGAGTGCCATATCCGGACGCAGGTCGCCGTCCTCCTCAATATAAAGGATATCCTCGATACCCACTTGCGCCGTCCCGCTGCGGTCGTACTCGCGAAGAAAATCGACCCGTGCCCGATATCGGCCGCCCTCCGGATCCAGTCGGAAGTCGAAGCCACCGCCCTTGCGCAGGCCAAACTCCCTCACGACGTGCCGGTTGGTAATGAGCACGTTCTCGGACAACATCCAACCCGTACCGAGGTAGTCAGAGCCGTAGTTGATGACCTCCACCCGGCCCACGCTGGGAATGCAAGGGGCCAGTTGGTTACTTGGATCATCCGCTTTGCCCAGCCAATTGCCGATTTCGGCAAGCTGGGGCTTTTCCCATTTTCCATCCTCGATCAGCAGCACCGGGCGCCCGCGAAGCAGAACAATGGCCTCGAGGTTGGAGTACTCACTTGCCTCAGAAATGGCGGACTCCTGGCCTTCCAACAGGGCATCCAAGGTCTGCCCCGAGTCGCCAGGAAAGGCTTCGGTCATGGATTCGAGGGCCTGAGACCCACCCCTTATCTCCTCCATGACGGCCGTGTCAGAGAGCAGGCTTCTGAGCGGATTCTTCATACATTTCTCCACGTTGACAGTGATGAGTAGCTTGCCGCAGGACCTTCGTGGCTGGTGCGAACGATCCCATTCCCCGGCGTACATCGCTGCGCGGGATCATCGCCGGATCTGTTTCGCCGCAACACAGCCTAGGATGAAAGTCGCGTGAATTGCAGAGGGATCTCCTGCCTTCCAGGGTAGCAGCGGCTATTTTTAAAAAAGGTGCGACGATCAGCGCGCTCCTCAGACCTGGACTTTTCGGGGTCGCCGACGATAGATCAATCGAGCGGCGGCGACCGACAATCCCGTGGCGGGTGAGAAGGTTAGCCGGCAGGTCCGATGGCATCGAGCAGCGATCCCAAGTCGTGCTTCATCAGATCCCTGGCGATCTCCCCCAAGGGGATCGCCTGGTTATAGGCGCCCTTGTAATCGAGCCGGCTATTCTTCTCGCCGGCATGGTGCAGGGCAACGGGCTCAAGATCCGCATTGAAGCAGGGAGAGCCGGACGATCCCGGCAGTGTCGTCGCGTCGTGGCGCATTCGTAGGCCGTTGCCGACAAACCCCAGGACGGTCCCGCTGGAGAGTTTCAACCGCTGGAGTTTGGCCGTCGGCAGCGCATCCAAGTCCTGGGGGTGCTGCAATACGAACAGCACATCCCCTTGCGTCATTGCCGCCGGGCCGGCCGGCAGGTGGAGCCAGCCACGGTTCGGGGCCTGTGCTTCCGGCCGATCGCCGATCGGCGCCTCCCCGGGAGAGGACGCCAGGCGCACCAAGGCAAAGTCCAACTCCTCCGTTGTCCATCCCTGGCCGTCGGCGACGGTGTCCGCCTGGCTGTATGGGGAGTGGCGGACGTCCCAATCGTTGGCGAAACCCACGGGTAAGCCGCCGTTGACCACGCCTCCGCCGTCTGTCACTCGGTAATCGAAACGGGAGTGTACATCGCTCGGACTGACGTTGCCCTTCAGCAAGGGCACGATGACATGATAGTTCGTCAGCACGATGTCCGGTCCCACCAATACGCCCGTCCCTCCGCCACCGGGGATCTCGATGGCGCACATCCAGGACTCCAATAGGCCGAGCCGCTCGCGAAAAGAAGAGGGATCCTGAAAGTGCGAGCGCTCTCGCACGATCTTTTCCAGTCCGCTCTTCTGTGGGGCCGCTATAGCTCCCAGCCCCAAGGATTCCTCGAATGCGAGTAGTCCAGAATTGCCGGGATTGGATGCGCGGGCCACCGTCAGCAGGTCGGTCACCCATCCCTCCCGGTTGGCGAGATCGATGACATCGTAGCGAATGCCTTCGTAATCGCCGGCGAGACTGATATCCTCGCGGACTTTGTTCAGCCTGCCCAGCAGCAGTCGGTCGAACCGCGAGAGGTTATATGCGGTTCCTAATGCGTCAGACAATGCCCCGATTTGGGTTCCGGTCAAATACGCCATTGCCGCCTCCTCTATTGCGAATTGTTATGGGTCATGTGCTGCCCAGCCCTTTATCGACGGCGGAGCGAAAGAATGCCGTTAGATCGGGTGCGACGTTTGTGTTCTCGGATTTGAGCAGATCGCCCGCGACCTTCCCAAGTCCGGCGCCTTGGGTCCGCTGGATCAAATCCCGCGCCCATTCGTGTGCATCGGCGGGATGCAAGGCGCTTGTGGTCATATGATCGGGGAGGTCCATGGATGCGAACGCCTCGCTCTCGGGTAGGACGCTGAATGCTGCCGTGAGCGATTCCGCCTGCTCTTGCGTCTTGACATGGACGCCAAGCTGCTTGACCGCCGCCCCGAGAACCTCCATGTCGATCTTTCCCAACTCGGCGGCGGACTCTTCGAGCAGGCGCGGATACTTGGCCAGAGCCTTTAGGAGCTGTTGGTCAATCAGCCCTAGAGCCTCAGATCTAAGGTCATTGCGGGCCAACTTGTCTCCCATTTTGCGCAGCAGCCGGATACGGGTAATGAGAACGCGCAAGCGTAGGATCAGGTCGCGGTCGCCTTGGGGAAGAAGCTCGTTTGCATTGCTGGCGATGCTCAATGCCTCGGGCATCCGTCCCTGACCCTCCAAGATGTTGGCGCATGTCAGCAGAAGCTCGATGCGCTCTTTGCCGGTTGCGTCCTGCAGGCCACGTTCGACCGTCGCGAGCGCTTCGGCGACGTCACCCTGCAGACGCAGCGCATCCACCTCAAGGCGATAGAGTGCACTCCCTGGAAGGCGGTGGGCGCGCTCGCGAAGGGCGATCAAGGCGCCTGCGGCGTTTCCGCTGCGCAGATAGCGCTCCGCCCTTAGGGCCGCATCCTTTTCCCAGGTAGCTTGGTTAACTTGGGGTCTCGAGCGTGCGTCCAACGAGAGGCCGAGCTTGCCGGCCAGCCAGGCCCGGCCGACGGAGGGAAGCTCGGCGACACTTCCCTTGAGGTAAGCTCCCACGCCGTGGGTCCAACGAGCCTCCAGCTCCGAGCCGGTGTCGCCCAGGCGCAGACGGTGATAGATCTCTTCGGCCAGGAGGGCCGGGTTCCCTTTGGACCGACCGTAGAAGGTGACGGCACGACGATCGATCTCGCGCGCGACCTTTTCCGGTACGCGCTTGAGCACGTCAGGCAGCAATTCCCGGCGCAGATCCGGGCGATAGCGCAGGGCGTCGGGACCGTCCGGCTCCACCAGAGTGCTTTCCTTGGCCAGTTGAGCGTAGAGGCGCTCGGCGTCGGCCATCCCCGCCACCCTGAGCCCGCAGGGTTGTGCGAGGACCTTAAGAATGATCTCCGACGTCACCCGGCGCACGATGAGGCCGGGATAGGCAAGGGGCTTGACCTCCTCGCTGCGCAAATGATCCAGAATGCGCCCAAACAGGAAGCCCTGGATCTTGTCGGCTTCGAGACGACTCAGGAACTCCTCGCGCATCTCCGGCGAAACCAGCGCGTCCACACCCTCCAGATCGATGAAACGCGCCGCGAGATTGATGCACAGGGGGTTGGTCCCGACCAGGTCGATGACGTCCGATATCTTCTGACTATCCGGCCTCAATCCGCTTTCCGTCAACTGGCGCCGCAATAGCGAGTCGGCGCTGCGGCGATCAAGCCCCTTCAGCAGGATTCGCGGCCCCGTGTGAACCGGAAGGGGGTCGGCTCGGGAACCTTCGGTGGCCTCAATACGCCCCGAAAAGACAACCCGCACCCCAGAGGATTTGGACATCAAGTCGTCAAAGAGCGCGAGCACGGTATCCACCGCGCTGGCCCCTCGTAGCTGGACCTCCTCAAAGGTGTCGATCACAATCAGCGCGCGTCCATCGGGCGCCTGGATGGCGCGGTTGAGAAAAGCGCCTAGATCTCGGACCAGACTCTCCCTCACCCAGTCTGTCTCCTTGTCCGAATACCTTGCGGACTCCAGTGCCTGTTCCTCCTGCAAGCCCGAAATGCGCGACCCCAGTTCGCGGATGCTGTTGATCGCCCAGTTTCCCTCGGATACCAGACTCGGGCGCTGACGCAGGATCTGCTGGATCGCCTCGATAAAGAAGGTGTGGGGACGACGGGGATCGATGCTCGGGCGATCAACATCCAGCGGTATGATCAGGAGCCGCTCACCCGCCTGCCGCACACCGTCCACGATCAGCTTGGCGAGCAGGGTGGACTTTCCAACGCCGCCGATGCCGTAAAGCCTGAGGGGAGCGCTTACGCCCTCATCCCAGAGAAATGATCTCAGCCGGTGCAACTGGCTGCGACGGCCGATAAAGCCACGCTTCAGCAGGTGGTGGAAAGGCGACATGAGATCCGCCTTGGCAAAGGCGGCGGCAACGTCGTCGGCATTGGGAAGCTCAGCGGGTGCCAAGATGTTTTCCAGCCAGCGACGGACCACTAGCAGTGCTCGGAGATCTTCTGCAGGAAGATCCGCCAGCCCGGGCAGAGCACCTTCCAACACCGCATCCAGCATGCGCTGAAGCGGCGTGGTTGGGCGCTCTGAATTGGCGGCAAGGGCCTCGTGCATCTGCGCTCTACCCCCAAGCTCGGCGAGGGCATCCTTGCGTACCTCCGGGAGAAGCTGCCAGGGCGAGTCCGTGTGATGGGAGATCGCCTCAGCATCGCTCTCCAGATCGGGGTAGCCACCCGGCAGTGGGTCCTCGCCGTCGGCGGGTCTGATGCGGTGAGGGTCAAAGCTCGCCATTACCGCTGCGGCCTTCCGGTACGCCCAGCGGATCGTCGAGACGTCGGTGTCTGTCGCCCACAGCTCGTGCAGCGCCGCGACCGCAGCTGCGTCCACCGCCGGCTTCGATTCCTTGACGGTATTCATTGTGCGGGCGTTCCTGCGCCGGGCCTGCGCTTCAACCAGTCTTTGATCCCGCGGCGAAGGCCGTCCAATTCAGCCTTCTGGAGCGGAAAGGCCAGCGCAAGGGTATCGTTGATCGACTGCGGCACCTGAGGATCTGGATCGCCTGCCATTCGCCGAAGTTCCACAGCCCAGTCCAGGAACTGCTGGATAGTCTCTTTGGGCAATGGCTCGATGGTGACCTCGCTGTAGGCGCTGAGATCGATGGCGTCGCCGGCCGGAAAGTCGAGGACGATGACCCAGACATTCTTCAAGTCGCCGGCCATGGCTCGCTGCGCCAAATCCATCGCCATATCGGACACGTCCTGCGGTATCCCGGGTTTGGCGAGGTGATCCAGCACGATGAGCCAGCGGGCGTTGGCCCCGAACGTTCGGCTCTGTCCGACAAGCCAATCGTTGAAATAGCTTCCTTCGCGAATCGGCGTCGAGAATCGGGCCGCCAGCGTCCCATAAGGAATACCGATCCTGTCCACCAACCGGTCGGCGAATCGCTGCGGGGAATCCATCTCAAGCAGATCGACAAAGACCGGTGGTTCCAATCCAAGCTGCTCGGTCACGTGGCGGATCAAGTGCTGGGAATAGGTCTTTCCCGGCTGATCCCCGCGAACGAGCATCAGCCGATTGTCGTTCGGATCCTTCTCGATCACGTCATACAAGGCGGCCCGCAGGTTTTCGCGGTCCAACAGCGGCTCCCGCCTGGGCATGCGCTCGTCGTACCAGCGCGGCCTTTGTAATCCGGCGTCGAGGCCAAGACAGCGGTCGATGGCCGCGTGGAGATCGACGTTCGGGTTCTCGTTCTTGATCTGGTTGCACAGCTCAACGAGCTCGCCGCTCAGCTCGGCACGCTTCACTTTGTCCAGAATCAGGCCGGGCAGGTTGGTTCCTTCGGGCAGCACATCCGCCAAGGCCCTAGGCACGAACAGTCGACGCATGCCCTGATTGAGATACATGCGAATCGTCTCGCAGAGGCAGTCCCTACGGTTCACCGGAACTGCCTCCCGCCCGCCATGTCGGCGGCTCCATCGCACGGGTTGGCCCGTCCCAGTTTGGGTGGGACGAACGCGCGTTCGACTGACACTCCCAGTGGCATGGCGTCTTACCGATTCAATCGCAGGTATGAGTCCGCCCCGGCCTCGCTGTCGACAAAGCAACACGCGTCCCGACTGGCGGTATCGATTTCGTATCGTTCAGCGGTCTCTCCGCCGACGCGGGACGCCTGACCTTAGGGCCAATTCTGCGCCACGAACCGTGATGTACTGGTCCGCAGCAAGGACCGCGGGATCGAATGTTAGACCCGTCATTTCTGCAATACCGGAAAGCGGGCACATTGAAGGGGAGAACTCGGCCGGGACCGCGAGCTCCCAGTCGACTGCCGAGAGGTCCTGCTCCAGGACGAATCCGTAGGCGGCGAGCCCATCCTGGTCGCGGGCGACCAGGACCTTCCAATAGCGCTTGGGGATCTTTGCGCGAATAAGCGCTCCGCCGTCCCCGGCGCCCACGAAGACCTCGTCTGCGGGGTCCAGCACCGCGCCCGCAAAGACGCAGAGCCGCTCGCTCGCGGCCTCGGACAGCACGTAGTTTTCGAGGTCTCCCCAATTGTCCTCCCCGGCCTGCGATTGGTTGAATCCGGATACTTGGGGAGAGCAGTTGGTCACATGGAAGGTGTCGCCGTTGGCGCGGCGCACCATGTCGTAGCTCGCACCCCAAGCCACGTCCTCCCGGCGGACGATGTGGCCCTTGTCAAACGCCTTGCGATCCTTGGTGAAGAAGGCATCGGGGAGCTGGAAGGAGGATTCCAGGCGGGGGTCGGGGAACCAGCGCTCCTGGTCATTCCTGCCGAGTCCGCTGAGCCCCTTGCGCGAGTAATCGTACCCAGACTCCGGCTTTTTGAGCTTGGGGTCGGCGGTCACGTTGCTCGCGCAGACCAGCGCCAGGCGGCGATCCCGGTGCATGAAGACGGAGAAGTTCTGGTAGCGCAGCTCGTGACCCCCGTCGCGGGTCTGGGCCAGGACGCTCTGGTCCTTCGGCCCGGGTATCGGCACGACAAGCGACGGTTGGCCCGAATTCGAGTCCGGCCCGTTCAGGAAGCGCGGGTCGTATCCGCGGCGCGTGTCGTAGTCGGTGTCGTGGAAGGGCTCCCGGAGGGCTTCTTCCGCTGGCTCGGCAGCAGTCGCCTCTACCGATGGGCTCTGAGTGGCGACTCGCATCGGCGCGATCGGCCGACCGATGGAGATGGCGATGCGCAGGGGAATCTCGAAGACGACGGTCCCCTCTTCCATGGCCCCAGCCGCGTCGCTTGGCGACGCCACTCCGGCGGATGAAGGCGGAACCGGTGCGACGCTGGGGGCCGGCGCCTGGTCTGCTCCGGAGGGCTCCGCCGTGGGGGACTCCCCGGAATCCGCGCGCTGCCACCAGGGTTGGGAGAGGGCATCCTGGCCCCCAGGCGGGGTGCCGACGAACTGCACCCCCGCATCCACCACGCGTCCGTCGTGGGCCAGGGCCACCGAAGGTACGGCATAGTTGCGCTCGTGGTAGCGCCCGCCGAAGTGCAGGGCCAGTACCTCGCCGGTTTTGAGGTCGACGACCGCGGAGCCGGAGTTTCCGCCCAGGGTGGAGCAGTCGTGGGAAGCGGCGGACACCAGCTTGCCGAAGCTGGCGGTGTCGGTGGCGCCCTGAAGCTCACCCGGCTGCAGGCGCTTGACGCCGTAACGGCCGCCGAACAGGTCGTTCTGCTCGCCATGCGGATTGCGGGGGTCGAACGCGGGATACCCGACCACACAGATTTCGGTCCCGACTAGGTCACGGGCGTCGGTGAGCGCAAGCTTCAGTGGCTTTTGGCCGGCCGGGAGTCCGTCGACGGACAAGAGTGCCATGTCCCAATAGGGGTGGATCATGACCACCCGCCTGACCATGAGGGTCGGACCAGTGGGTCGGTCGCGCTCGCGAAGAAAATCGATGCCTGCGCGGTTGCCGGGAGTAAAGGACAGGTTCCTGTCTCCAACCCCTTGGGCGAAGATCGCGGCAACGTGCCGGTTGGTCATGATGAGACCGTCACCGACGACAAAGCCCGTACCGCCGTAGGGAAGCTTCGGGTTGCCGGGAAGCTCCAGGCGGCCGATGGAGGGGAGAATCGCCTCGATCCGCGCCTTGATCGACGCGTCTGCGGACAGGTGAGTCCAGAGTGGATGGGTCGAGATGAAGGTGCCGTCGACCACGTCGATGGCGGGTCGAATCTCGGCGTTGATGATGGCCTCTAGCCCGGATTCCTCTTCCGGTCCGAGGTTGCGCCCCAGTGTGATCTCCTTGATGGAGCGGGTGGCGATCTCGGCGGCGCTCGGGCCGTGGCGCAAGACTTCGAAGCCACCCACTTCCGCCTCCCTGGAAACCTGCGTCAAGCCTTCCAAGTCCGGGATCACCGACTCGACTCCGCCCTTGCGGGCGGTGATCAGCTCCAGATAATGCCGCAACCGATCGCGATTCTCGCCTGCCATCTGCACATCCCCTATGTCGTTGGCCCGGCTTAAGGGGCCGTTTGCCGAGCTTTCATGGAGGAAGATCAATCTGTCTCCCGCGCCAGGGAGCGGCCTCGTTGGCCAGCCCGCCGAACGCGGCGAACATATCGGGCAGACTAGATGCTATGAGCGGTGTTGACAAGGTCGGGATGCGCCTCCGCACGGGCGATGCCGAAGCGAGGCGTCGATGCGCGTCGTTCAGGACCGTCAAGCGTGCCTGGACGCTCGCGAGAGAACGACCAACACCCCAGCTCGGATCCAATAGTCGGCTCTCTGATTGGCTCGAGACCCATGGGACGGTGGCGTTGGGAACCTGAAGGGTCACCGACTCCCTCGCGACGGCCGTCCGACTGGGGTCACCGCCGCATCGGTCCGCCGCACGAAACGAGCGTCAGCTATCCAGCGCTAACCTGCCGCCCGGGCTGGGCACACGAGAGTCCGGTGCTGGCCGGACAGCGCCTGTCTCCAGCGGGCGCGGGCCCTAACCTATCACGGTCAGCATTCGGTTTGCTCTGCCATCTCCAGGGCAACGTCGATGCCCAAGTAGCGGACGGTGCTTTCCAGCTTGGTATGGCCCAAAAGCAGTTGCACGGCACGCAGATTCTTGGTGCAGCGGTAAATCAGGGTCGCCTTGGTGCGCCGTAGCGAGTGGGTGCCGTACTCGTGCGGGTCGGCGCCAATCAGCACCGCCCACGATTTGACGATGCGCGCGTACTGGCGGGTCGAGAGGTGGGGCGACGCGGTGAGCCGTCTCGGGAACAGGTAGTCGTCCCCGGATAGATTCTCCGCGACGATCCAGGCGCCAACGGCCGCTCGCGTCTGATCGGTCAGCTCGAATCGGACCGGCTGTTTGGTCTTTCGCTGCACGACCGTGGCGCGCGTGACCCCCATGGGCCACATCGCTTACATGCAGGGCCACCAGGTCGCAGCCCCGCAGCTTACTGGCGAGCGCCAGGTCGAACAGCGCCAGCTCGCGGGTCTTGTTGGCCAGCGGCAAGCGGGTCCAGGTCCGGATCTCCTGGATCTTCAGCGGCGGCTTCTGCCCAATGAGCCTTCCCTTGTTCCACGGGATCGGCCGCACGGTGCTTGTGTCGTTCATGGTCTGTCTCCTCTGCGGTTGGTGAGGAAACAGAAGTTTGGCCCACGACCCGAGGCCGCTTGCATTGCCTGCGGCGGCCGGGGGGCGGCGACGCTCCGAACAGAGGCAGACCGGGGAGGAATCCCCGGGGCGCCGATGACCGCGGGGCGAATTGCCGGCCCGGCCATCCTGCCTGCCCTGCCGAAGTCCCCGCTGCTTCCACTCTTCGGTCCAGGTCTTGACCCGTTCGGCTCGCGTGGCCTGCATCTCTTGTAATCGACTGCCGCGAGCTTGACCTCGATGAAGGCCGCGTAGAGCGCATATTTCCTTGATATTCAGCACTCGCCCTGACCTATACTGCGGTCCAGTACCAACGACCGCTCAACCCCGGGCCGCCGCAGCGCGCGGCCCGGGCGACCGGTTTACCAAGGTCCTATCATGCCAGATCTGAGCCGTATCACCCTCGACCCGGACATTTGCCACGGCAAGCCGTGCGTCCGTCACATGCGCTGGCCGGTGGAAGTCGTCCTTGATCTCGTATCCGCGGGTATGGGGCCGGACGAGATCCTTGCCGATTACCCGGAGTTGGAGCGCGAGGATATCCTTGCCTGTCTGCACTATGCGCGGTTGGTGGTTTCCGGCGAGCCGCTGCGGCGAGTCGCCTGATGAATGTGCTGTGCGACGTCCAACTGCCATATCGGTGCTACCCCTCGCGGGAAAGCCTCCAAGCGGCGGCGTTGGCAAGGGCCCCGGATTCGGCTGCCCATGGCAGATCAAGACGTCGGCCACGTCGGTCGTTGTGACCGTTTCGGGTCGGCCATGACTGCTACCAGGATTTCCCTTGCGGCGCGCGCACGGTTGGTATCCGCGGCGACCCGCACCACCCGGAAATGCTTGACATAGAATGGTCTCGTGCAGGTTGCCGCTCCCCAGGAATGCGAGAAATCTCTACCAGTTCCGACTCGGGTTCTATGCTTCATGGCGTGCCGACCCGGGGACATCCGCCACGAAACCCGCCATGACGCCGAACGCGCCGCGAACCGGTCGCCGGCCCGCTCAGCGGCGCGCACCCGCCGGCGCTTCCGCGCTGACTGCCAGATAACGCCCGACCTGCCGCTGCACCTGGTCTGGGGGCAGCGGTGAGCCTAGCGCGCAGTTGTAGTAGGGGGCGATACAGCGCAGGTACCTGACATCGCTGGGCGCGGACGACGACAGCCACCAGACCCCTTCCTGAAACAGCGGATCGGCGCAACTGGTCGCGACAATAACAGCGGGAATCCGGGTGGTCGGGTCCAGCAGCAACCGGCTGCTGATGCGGCTGACCTGGAAGCTGCCGCCGGTGATCAGGGTCGGCTCGGCACCCGCGAGGGTCCGTACCTCCAACTCGCACCAGGGTTC
>Ga0247840_10004443_pt1 | contig 22184 bp, 24 predicted proteins | sample LaCruzMarch2015__FD_192404 | JGI IMG/M metagenome (GOLD analysis project Ga0247840, IMG submission 192404) | Freshwater microbial communities from meromictic Lake La Cruz, Castile-La Mancha, Spain - LaCruzMarch2015_17m | ecosystem: Environmental > Aquatic > Freshwater > Lake | place: Spain... | reverse complement strand
GACTCCGCCTGCATAATGGATATCAGCTTCCGATGCCTAAGTAACGACAGGAGTCGATTCGCAGTCAGTTTACCGTTTGCACTTTGTCTTCTCTGGGAAAATTCTTCCCGCAGAATTTCAAACGGTCTGGCTAGCAAGACTAGGCCTTCGGAGATTCTTCCTACTTCAGGTTTTAGGCGGACAAGGCCTGCCGTGGTGAAGATATCTGCAATCTGAACTGCACGGAGATCCGTGCCGTCGGACTTTTTTTGTTGCTTATTCATATTTGTTGTTCTGTGTGGTTGTGGTTGTTGGTTGATTCTGAATTCTCTAGGGATCTGCATATTCCGGATCCGTTATTATAGTACAAGGCAAAATACGTATCGTCAAGCTCAGCCTAATGCTCATTAAAATTAACTTAAAATGAAAATCGCCGGACAATTAGTCCAGCGATTTTGGCATCCACCCCAATTCTATTCGAGCCTATTAAACATCTTCGCCAATAAACTCCGTCTATTTTAATTATTTAACTGAATCTAACATCTTCTGTAACTCAGATTCCTGGACCGCACCTTGAGTATAAGTTGAACCATTTGGTCCTACAAAGATAACTGTAGGAGTTGCATAGATACTCAACTCTTGTGCATCTTTTGCATCGGATTCAATTGTAGCTAGAAGTGCAGGATTGTTAGAATCCGTCTTCAGCTTCTCAACATTCATTCCAAGTGATTCTGCATATTTTACATAAAATGGAATGAAGTCTGCTCCGGTTTGTGACCACTCTTGTTGGTTCTTGAAAACTAGACTTGCATACTCCTTAAACTTTCCTTGTAACACGGAAGCGTAAACCATTTTAGCTTCATCCTTTGACTTTGCGTGAATTGGAATTGTTCTATAAACATACTTAACAGTTGGATTATTTTTCAATAATTTCTCCATCTCTGGTTCAAGAACAGAACATGCTGGACATGCATAGTCAGCAAATTCTACAATTGTTACTGACGATGTGCTTATTGATGAATCTTTTGCAAAAGAAACGACTCCTTTTTCCATAACAGGATTTCCAGCTTTTATAAGAAGCTCTGGTTTGATCATTGGTTTTGGAATACCAGTTTGTCCGCCGTTTTTTGCTGATATATATAAACCACCTCCAACAATTAAGACGGTGATAATTGCCATCGCGCTAATAAATTTTATTTCACTTTTCATGTATTTAAATTATTAATTAATTATTATGCCTATAATGATAGCAAAAAAACAAAAGGGAGACTGCAAAATTTGTTAAAAAAGTGTGGTCTAATTAGATGGTCATTTGGCCTAGAAACAAAGAAGCCCCGCCTGAAAACGGTGGGGGAGTCGCGCTCGAGAGCGGGGCTTCTTTGGTTTTCGGGTGAGGCTTTGGCTGTGTAAGCGCATTATGGAGATGTCTTCTTTGGTACTTGGTTGGGTTTCCAAGGGCCATCAATTCAATTGCCAAGGCTTGGGTTGCCAGCAAAGCGACGACCCCATTCCCGAGGCTCAAAAGGATCATCCTGCGCATTTTTGGTCTCGGCAGGGAAGAACCCTTCGACAGCAGCAATCACAGCTACATCGATCGCAGGTGTCTCGGCCAAAATGGCTACCAGATATGGGTCACTCAGCTCTTGCATTCGCTTTACATCCTCACGTTGTGTTGTGATGATCACGATGGGCGTCTCTTCACAGCCGGGAATTCTGCGTAAATGTTCAAGTACCGCTTCCCCGGCGCGTGTCCCGTTGTAGGTGACTGCATTGGATAATTCGTCACCGTGGACCATGTGATTGTTGAGAATGACAATAAACTTGCCATCTGGCCTCCTTTCCTTAATCCAGCGAAGAGCCTGATCTGCATTAAAGAGGATTTCGGTACGCGCTCCAGTTATGCAATCCAGTCCATCAAGGGCAGAAGATGAGTGTTCTGAGCAGTTGTGTGCAAACAGTATTGTTAGTTGATTCACTTCTTTGGTTTCTTTCTGTGGTTCGTTGTGGTTGTTGGTTGGAATTGTGACTTCAGACCAATTGAATTGTCTAGTCCACCAAAAGCCTACCACGCTTTTAAAAACTGTACAAATTGGGTGTGGCGTGGTATTTTATGGCCTGCATTTGATCTTTACTAATTTGTGTAATTTAGGTTTTTGGCGAGTGTCAGAGGTATTTAAATTACGAGGTCATTTCAAAAATCGATCAAACTTCAACTCCATTAAATCAAAATGAATTATATCCTGATGATACAGATGCTTGGATATCTTGTTCTTATTGCGCTTCTTGCTTCCACCATCTTCATTAATTATTGCATCGGCTATTTCTTAATGAGGGCTCGCATTGGGACAATTAGGTTTTATACCGCGCTGTACTTCTTTCTGTTTTTCTCCGGTCTTATGGTGGGGCATTATTTTTTGAAGATTGGATTACCAGTAGTGCTTTATTGTCTATTCAGCGCAATAGTCATCGGTCGCATCTTGGGTTTTGACGCTTCAAGGCGAAGGTGATAAATCTAATTCTCTAATCACTAATCTAATCTTTAATCCAATTTCCGAAATCAACAATCAACAATCAACTAAAACAATCGCACAGGTTTTAACGCCTGTGCGACTTCTTTTTTCAGAAACAAAGAGGCCCCGATTCCAAACGAGGAAGGGGAGCTCCTTTGGTTTGGTTCGGGGCTTGGTGGTGGGGGTGAGGGTCAAATAGACTTTGCTTTCTTGTAGAGTGGCACTCTACGCCTAAAATTGCCGGGGAAAATGCGTTCGAGCGTATCAACGACCTCACTGTCCAGTGTGGCTGCATGTGCCATAAGCTTCGTCAGATGTGGATCTCCTTGTGCAAAATTACGATAGACTTCTTGTGTTGTCGTGTACAGAATGATTGGTAGTCTTGGATTTGTCTCGCGTATTTGTTTATATAGTACAATGCCTGTGACCATTTCATTCTGTGTACCGGCCTTTGGAAAATCACTTCCGCACGAGAGCCTGCCGTCGAGGATTAAGATGTTTACATAGACATCTTTCCTTTTTATATAACGCATTGCGCTCGTCACGTCTGCAAAAACTTTGACAGAGAGACCTGGTTCATGGCACAGCCTTCTAATCATTGGATCTGAGTATATTCTGTCGTTGTGGATAATCACTGTCAAGATTCCACTGTCTCTTCTTTTCATGCGCTGTCGTTTCTAGGGGTTGGATTGTTGTTGAGATTACGGATCAAAATAAAAAGATCCAATTTCAGAAACAAGCCTACCACGCTTTTAAAAACTGTACAAATAGAGCTTGGCATGGTATTTTATGGCCTGTACTTGATCCTTTCAAAATTGTGCAGTTTGGGCTTCCGGCAGGTGCCTGAAGCTTAGAATTGCGGGGATCATTTCAAACCTCCAACTCCAACTATTATGATAAACTTAGACTCCCTGAATTTTGTTGTGTTGCATGTAGCGTTCGGTGCGCTGATGTATTTTGTGGCACGCATCGGATATTACGGCGTCCTTAGCGTTTTCTTTGGTGCCGCTAGGGCCATCAAGCTTTTGGCGATAGCTCTAATTATGCTGACGATCTTTCACTCAACCTCCTTTCTTGGGCCCGTCTTGGGTATGAGTGAGGTGAAGGTGGATACTCTTCTTTTGCTTTTTGCCATCTTTGGCATGATTTGTGGCGCCACAGCCGCAAGAAGGGCTTTTCCGGTCTAGGGCAGACAAAGAGATTTGCTAAAAAAATCCAAATTAAGAACGATGGTGATAAATAATCACAAGTTTTGTCGCTCTCAATAACCAAACGCCGTGTAGGTCTCATACCTGCCGGCGTCGTTTTTTATATATGGAAAAACCCCGTCTGAAAACGTTGGGAAGGACGCCTTGAGGCGAGGCTTCCCTGGTTTTCATTCGGGGTTGGGGGTGTTGTTATTTTTGTACGCAAGACGGCTGGTAAATGGCGATGATCAGGGGCTTACCCTTCGGGTGAAATCAGCAGGGAAGAGTCTTTCAAGTGCATCAACAGCCTTTTCGGGTGTTATCTGGTTACCAACCAGGGAAATAAGGTTATTGTCATGCGTCCTTGCAAGAAATGTTTGTTCTCTTGTGGAGTTTGTACAAACAATCACAGGTATTTCTCCGTTGTATCTCCGGAGTCTATGATATAAGGTTAAGCCTCCGACACAATCGTCACGACCATCAATTTCTATATCAGCGACGCCGGGAGGAATGCGACCATTGACGAATAGTGCATCAAAATCAAATGGAGTAGCAATCAGGTGACCTAGCACCTCTTCCGCGCTGGCACAGTGGATGAGCAAGAGGTCTGTCTCACCCAAGAGCTTCAAGGTAATTGGATCTGTTCTTTGTTCGATACCGCACGCATAAAGCCCGCGGATTTGTGGAATTTCACATACATCTGGCATAATCTCGGTTCATTCTAGGGGTTGGTTGTTGCGGGCCAAGTTGTGAATGTTTTCTAGTTCGATAAAAGCCTACCACGCTTTTAAAAACTGTACAAATAGGGTGCGGCGTGGTATTTTATGGCCTGTACTTGGTCCTTTCAAACTTGTGTAATTTGGGCTTCCGGCGGGTGCTGGGAGCTTAGAATTGCAGGGATCATTTCAACCTCCAGATCAACCCCAACCCCAAATCTAGTCATGTTAGACTCATCCAGTATTTTTGCATTGTCCACCTTGTTCATCGGTGGATTGTTGATGGTGATATGCATTCTCTATTGCATAATCGCTAACTATTCCAACGCCAGTCTCATTGTCACAGTCCTGACGACCATCACAATCTTTTTGGCTATGATGTGGATAGGCGATTACCTAGACAGAGGTGAATTGATGTTAAGCACCATTATAGCGATCTTCATCTCCGTTGGTGTCGTCGCCTGTCTAGTCGGCGGCATTATCCTGCTGGCAAGAGGACGCTCATCGTGACGTGCATCCGTTCACACAATAACCAAGCGCCGTGTAGGTCTCAGACCTGCTCGGCGTCGTTTTTTATATGGAAAACCCCGTCTGAAAACTTTGGGAAGGACGCCTTGAGGCGAGGCTTCCTAGGTTTTCATTCGGGGCTCCCACAGCATAATATGGGTGTTAAGGGAAGAATGCACTAATCCCATCCAGTATGGCGCCACCCAGATTTAGATTAGTCGTCAATAGGAGGGCCTGCTCATCAGGAATTCTGCTAAGACACATCGCTTCGTCTTGGTTATCAGTGCAAATGATGATGGGGGTTCGTTGATGATTTCTTGATCCCGCCCGAACAATGGAATAAATAGCTGATTCACATGCTCGCCCTTGGGGATCACTTGCAATTTGAGCTCTGTTGTTAATTGGGATGGGGCCGTTGATGATGAGGGCATCAAAAGCAAGCGGTTGTTGCAACAAGTACTTATAGATAGCACCTGTGCCTATGCAGGAGATGATGGTGATATCCCTTCCAATCTCCTTTATTAACCTTTTGAGGGCTATTAAGGCAACATCTTCTTTTGGTCGATATTCGCATGCATATAGTATACGGATTCTGAGTGATTTTGGCATAACTGTATTCTTTCTAGGTTGGTGTTGTGGGTCAGGCTGTGAATGTCTTCTGGTCCGATAAAAGCCTACCACGCTTTCAAAAACTGTACAAATAGGGTGTGGCGTGGTATTTTATGGGCTGTATTTGATCCTTTCAGACTTGTGCAATTTGGGCTTCCGGCAGGTGCTTGAAGCTTAGAATCGCGGGGATCAATTCAACCCAAGCTATTATTATGAGTCATCAAACGATTGAATTATTGGCATACTGTGTCTGTGTTGCACTGCTTGCTTCCGCCATCGTCTCGTCTAACCGTCTTGCTTTTCTCCTCGGTGGAGGAGAAAGGTATGATCCTGACCTCAGGGTTTCCGATTCCTTAAAGAAGGCAGGCTTCATAGTCTTCGTCCTGGGCACCTCCCTTTTGGTTGTCGGGTGTGGAGTCTTGGGTGCCAACCCGTGTGGCTTGAGTCTGACTTTTGCATTGGGTGTCATCATTGGCCTAATCGTCGGAATCAATCGCCTGAACAAAGATGAATAATAGGGGACCATATCCCCAAAACACCCAACGCCGTGCAGGCCACCAACCTGCCCGGCGTCGTTTTTTATAATGAATTTTTTGCATCCTCCATTGGCAATGGGGCCATCGCTGACAATGGACTGCCCGCCACTTATCCCACCACCGGCATCACCATCGTAAAAGTTGTGCCTTTTCCTAACTTGCTCTTCACGCTAATTGTGCCACCAAAATATTTTTCTAAAATGTGTTTTGTCGATGATAATCCAATCCCGCATCCGCGCTCTTGTTTTGTTGTGTAGAATGGTTCAAAAATGTTTTGAATAATTTCTGGCGCAATACCTTCGCCGTTGTCTGATACTTTTATAAATATATTTTTAATATTTGACACGCCCGGCCCCTTAGACGCGCTTTGCCTTATTTTAACGGACACAATTTTTCTTTTAATATTTTGTGCCTCTCCGGCGGATTCACAGATGGGTTCACTGGCGGAGGATTCACGCCCAGGTGATTCACCGTGACCATGCGCGTCAATTCCATTGGAAATAAGATTCATAATAATGTGAGAGAAGAGAGTTTGTGAGCCGTATAATCTAGTGCTTTGGTTTTTGTTAGGGAATATTAATTTCACTCCACTACTAACCGCCTTAGATTTTAGTATCTCCATGACCGATGCAATTTCATCGCCCACATCAAAATGTGTATAGGTGTTATCAATCTTGATATGCTTTCTTGATTGAGTAATTAAATTATCTATTTTTTTGATCGATGGGGTCAGGTTCTTTATTTCCTCCTTCACCTCGTCAATTTTAAGCATTTGTAAATTTAAGGTGATGTTTGTAAGGGGACTCATAATGTCGTGAAATAGGCCGGAGGAGATTCTTCCAAATTCCACGAGTCTATACATGGAGTTTATTTTATCAATTTGGAGGGCTTTGATTTCTTCAGTTCTTTCTTTGACTTTGATTTCCAAATTATCCTTTTCAATTTGAAGTAGAGCCTCAGATTCCTTATATTTTACGAGGGTTTTCTCCAGCTGGCTGTTGGAGAGCCAGGAGAAGAGGGCGGCGAAGATGAGGAGGGAGGAGTATTCTATTACGTCAAGGAGGTTGAAGGTGTCATTTTTCCAAGCGTAGTTTGGGGTTATTATTTGGCGGGAGGCTAGGTAATGGAAGATGAATAAGTGGATTGAAAGGATGATAGCAGTCAGAAGACCAGATTTGGAATTGACTAATATTCCAGACATTAGAACTGCGATAAAGAGTGCAATAAGTACGGTCGGTAGGTCTGCTCCCCAGTTAATTGATCCATAAAATATACAAGCATATATTAATAAAAAAATAATTAATGAACTTGAAAAAGTTTTACCTTTTTGAGAAAGTAACAATGATATGATGCTTATAGTAAGGAACAAAAGCAATATGAATATTGAGGCTATCACATGTTCCGTATTTTCTATTATTGAAGAATATATGACTAGAAATGATAATAGCAAGAAAAATGCAATCATTCCCAAACATAAAATATTGAGTATAATTTGCTTTCTTTTTATATTTACTACTGGTTGAGTTCTCATGTATAAAATAAATATACTTTAAATAATATTCAACATTGTTAGAGTTTACTTTTTAATTAATAAATTGTCTACATGTATGACATTTTGGTAGTTAAGTTTTAAATTGTTAGGTTGTATCTTTTGTCTTGAAACATGAAGATACAACCCAACATTTAGAACCTAGAAGTAAAATACAAATCCATGAACACTGGGAACGCTCGACAGCGTTCCGTCCGAAATTGTAGCAGATCGACATTAAGTTTCCATAAAGATTTTCTAAAGAATCGCCGAAGTTTTTCGGAAGCCGCCATTCTTTTGCTATCTTGTCACATCCAGTCGTCCAAACACTAATTCGACATCGGCGGCTGTGTCACCTCCCGCCACCATCATCGCTTCACACTCATCCTATACCCCCGCCCATTCACCGTATAAATAATCCTCTTATCATCCGTCTCAATCTTCTTCCTCAAATTCCTAACATGCGTCTCTATTGTATTGGTCATCGGACTTGCGTCTCGCTCCCACACCTCCTCAAGAATCTTTCCTCTTGTAATAATCCTGCCTTCGTTCCTCGCAAAGCAATTTAGCAACATATATTCTCTTCTTGTTAAATATACATTCTCGCCGGATTTGGTGACGGTTTGGGTGTTGGTGTCTATCGTTAAATCATTTAATGTCATCACATCATCTAGTATTTCATACGGTCTTCTGATTAATGCATTTACTCTTGCTACAAGTTCCTCCATGTTAAACGGTTTGGTAATGTAATCATCTGCACCAGCGTTAAGCATTGTCACCTTATCTGGTATCTCAGATTGCGATGAGACAATCATAATTGGACATTTTATTCCCTCAGATCTAATTTCTCTACAAACTGAAACACCACTCTTGTCTGGTAGGATTAGATCTAGTAATATCAAATCATATCTGTTTATCCTTGCAATATAGGATCCGCTTTTCCCATCATGAGCTGTGTCCACATTAAAGCTGTATGCAAAGAGAGCCCTCTTGATTGTCTGTGCCAAAAAAATATCATCTTCTATAATAAGTATCTTCATATGTTTATATATTAATTTATATATTAAATTGATAACTCTAATATTAAACCATTTTGACTATCTGTAAAATCTGAAGAAAAAGTGGGTGATGGGGATAAGGTTGGGGATAACTTTATCGCTTTGTCAGAATCACACTTGGATCAGCAACGGCTTCTCCTCTGTTTTCCATATAAGAGATAGGGGGTTGAGACATTTGATTATCGCGCCGCTCGGGTCCCACCCGAGCGGCGCTTTCTCGTAATTGTTTTATTAAATATTGTTCCATTCTCTTGCTCCCACCTCCCACTTATGATTTAGCAAAATCATCCAAAGGTTGTTGGACGAATGAGTAGGGCTATTCAATTTGATTACGTCCGCATACTGAATTTTCTTGTATGTGTGTAGAGATTGACAAAGGACATATATTTTTGTAACTTAAATCCACCTAACACATTCTGTGTAAGTCTCAATCTACGGAGTATCGTAGCGTTCTTTGAAAAAAACGAATGAAAACTATTAAACGTATTATGGTTGCTAGCTTTACTGTTGTCCAATTGACATCACTCAAAGCTGCCGTTGTGGCATCCGAGTTAACCGAACTTGAGTACAATGAAATTATTAATTCTTCAACTACCATAAACTCTAGTTGTTGGAATATAATGATTACTACGAAGACCGGATGGTCTAGTCTTCAATCATCTGTAACATTAAATAGCCTAACTGGCACTGTCGGAGGAAGTTATCTTAGAGAAGAGATGATGAATGATGTTGCGGTAAATTTTGACGGAAAAGAAAATCTCATCACTATTAATATAGGTGATATTTGGCCTTTGTATCTATATGGAGAAATAATTCCATTTAACACCATTTTGGTTAATTTTGAAAAGATTCTAGTCTATCCTAACTTTCCAGGAGGGACAAGGATTAAGGTGAATGAATTATCTCTTTTCGAAGAAATTAACAATGACGGTATTTCTTATGGGCAAATTACAGGCATAGATTGGCAGGATAGTTTTTATCTAAATATAGCGGATTATAATTCTTACTTCTCTACTCTCCAATCAACAATATCTATTACTGGTCTCATGGTTATACCTGAGCCCTCAACTTTTACTCTCGTTCCACTCATCTCTTTTGTGTTTTTTTGTCGCAGACGTTAATCGCATGTCTGTGCAACAAATAAGGTCGGTGGATTCATTTCCACTGGCCTTCTTTTTTTAAATTACATAATATTGGCTCGAACATCGTCCCGAGTTTGGGTGGTCTAGTGTTTGTTGAATTTATAAAACATTAGTTCCTTGCCCCTCCCATCACCCTGTACTATAATTAGTGCCTACTAACCTAACATAATAATCATGCCCCCAGAATCATTCAAAGAAAGAACCACCAAAGAAAAGACAATTGCCACTTTGAGGCATCTCGCTCCATCGTTAAAATGGATAATAATCCTATCTCTAAGCATCGCCTTTGGCGCTATGATATCGGTTCCTGTGTCCGCCGGGTATATTAATTATTATAAGGAAAATTCTGCACTCTTTAGTAACACATCCGCAGAATCAAACGGGGAAGATTGTAATGTTTTAGGAATCAACCTACATGGTTTTTTAGATACATATAATAGCGATGGAAGTGAGCCGTCTGACAACTATGACACTACTAGCGAAAACATAACACAAAAGATTAAAGACGCAAATGAAGACGAGGACCTGAAGGCAATTATAATTGAGGTGGATTCAAATGGAGGAATTCCCGTTGCTGGCGAGGAGATTGCAAATGCAATTAAGAATAGTAAAAAACCAGTTGTTGCTTTTATTAGAAGCGCAGGTCTTTCTTCTGCGTATTGGGCAATTAGTAGTGCAAATAAAATATTTGCATCAAAAATTTCCGATGTGGGAAGTATCGGCGTGACTCTCTCATATTTGAGTAGTGCAGAGAAAAATAAAAAGGATGGATATAAATTTGAAGAAATAAATTCTGGTAAGTATAAAGACACTGGAACACCTGATAAAGCTTTAACTGCCGATGAGCGTGTCATCCTACAAAAAGGTATAAACATTATGTATAACAATTTTGTGGGTACGGTTTCTGAAAATCGTAAAATCCCGCTTGATAAAGTTAAGGCTCTTGCCGATGGGTCCAGCGTCCTAGGTGAGGAAGCAAAGCAAGCGGGACTAATAGATGAAATTGGTGGAATTGACGAGGTGGAGAAATATTTGGCGGATGTGGTGGGGGAGGAGGTTAAAGTGTGTTGGTAGGGATCTTTGTCTCACGAGGAGGAGTTATTACCTAGCTGGTCTGGCGTTAGGGGTCTTTGTTGAGAAGCCTTTACTTTCCCCAACTTTGCGATATAGTTTTACCAACCCAGTTCCTTACCAAAATTATCGTTTTTGTTAGCTTTGTTTGTTCCAGCGATTCGCTTTAACAGCCTGTTTTGACCGCATCTTTGAGGGTATTTATATGCCTTGAAAGATGCAGTCACAAATGGGACTGCGGAATAGAACAACAACCAAACTAACAATATAAAGAATATGAAAAACGAATTGATTAAGCTTGTCAAAAAAGCAATAGCGATTAAAGGGCAATCTGGCCTATGTGATTCATCTGCAGGCATAACTGGTGGCCGTGTACGTTTGACGCTAATCCACAAAGACGCCTTACAAGACTTGCTTGCGGTTGTCCTTGGGCTGAGTGCTTCGCATGATCCCCAGTTGCCAGAGAACAGGGGTTTTAGATTGGCATTCACGCTATTGCAAGGGGCAAGTTTCGGTAAGAATTGGAGCTTTTCTTGTGACGGTGATGAATTTTCACTCATGCTTAATGGCAGTGTACCTTCAGTGGGTGTCACCTGCTCATTTACCTTGTCTCACGGATTCACCGATGAAGATCTTGCTGAAGATCCAGATCTTTTTTCTGGTCAGCCTTGAACCATTACAACATCAACAATCAACCAACACTATGACTAGAATAGCAGTGCTGCGTACGATACTTGAAAATGCGCTGAGAATCAAAAGAATGCCGATGGGGGACACGAATAAGTTTGAAGCTCAAAGATTGGCCTTGCACGCGCTCTTTGTTGGTGCAGGTCTAATCCCCACGTTCCATTGGCGATTGAATGATGAAGCAGACAATACAATCACCAACTTACTGATGGGGTGTGACAGAGCTTCAATCGATTCACATCGGACATTCGTATGTATCCGTAAAGGGGGTGTCAATGTCGGCTTCAGTTTATTCATTAGCGCGATCATTGATGCTAGATCAGAGACTATCGTGATTACCATTTTTGCTGACCTTGATAAGGGGCCAGAGGAGATGCCTGAAACGGCTCTGATGCAGACCATCGATTGATCAGCGTCAACCGCCAAGAAAAAACCAACCCCAACCCAAACCCGCCCCAGGAGCCCGCCGTGCCCCTGCCGGCGGGTTTTTCTGTTCTATAAAATATCCGCCCTTTCTTTAATTAATTGGAGCGATGTTGCATATGCAATACAAAGCGGAATACCGCCACTCCAATTCATGTTGCCGTTTATTATTCCAATCACCGTGTTACTTCCTTCAATAAAGAGTGGCGCACCACTATTTCCTCCAAGGTTTATTGAATTCAATTGAATGTGTTCATGTCTATCTCCCGCTACAACAACTTCTGGCACTGCAGAAACTACAGCTCTATTAATTGAGAAAGGGTATTGCGTTGGATTATCATACCCGCCAGTCATTTGAAATCCACAGAAGAAAGTTGATTCATCGTACTCGGGTGTATATGTATCGTCCAATATGAAGAAAGGTGTTCCGTTTTCTGGTGAGCTGTTTTTTGTCACCTCATTTTTATCAATTTTTTTTATCTTTTCAAAATCTGTTTTTGTAATTTTAAGTAGCGCGACATCAAAATCTTCATTAATCTTTACGATTTCCGCCATAGCTCTTTGTCCATTTGCAAGCTCAACCTGCAAGCTCATTATGGATTGGGTTAGATAGTTTTGAAATTTTATATGTTGCGATTGCTTATCGTCCACGACTCCAGACGGAACCAGCGTGCTGCTGTTGCTAACCTTAAAATCTATCACTTTGAGATTTTGCAGTTCTGTCCCAGAAATTACATGCGCGCATGTCAAAATTTCTCCATCGGGGCTTATAAAAAATCCGGTTCCCGCGGATGTTGTTCCATTTCTCATTTGTACGATTATTCTAACTAGACGCTCACGTTTGTAGGGGATGTCGTTTCTTATTTTTCTAATTTCCATGCTTTTATTATCGATATTTTTGTCGCCCGCCATTTGTGTGTCTGTGTTTTGTGTTTGTTCCATAATTAAATATTGTAGCATTAAATTGGGGGATGTTCATTGTGTGAAATATTGTGGGCGAGAATATCAAAACCATTTTGTTGACGCCAACAAAATGGTTTGTGTAGGTTATAATGTTGAGCGAAAGGTTGAAGACATGATGCTTACAAGGCTAGCGTGTTATTTAATTGCCCAAAACGGCGACCCCAGAAAAGATGAAATAGCTTTTGCGCAAAACTATTTTGCTATGCAGACACGTAGATTTGAAAATTTGGAGAAACGTATTTCAGATTCTGAAAGGGTTCTAGCAAGACATAAATTAACAGAAACAGAGAAAGAGTTATCTGGTGTGATATTTAGACAAACAGGCAATGATAAGAACTTTGGTCTTATTAGAAGTAACGGTGATAAGGCATTGTTTGGTTTTACCACAAGTGAAATGAAATATCGCTTAAAAATTCCTGCAAGCCGTGCTTTGGCAGATTTTCAACCAACTATTATTTTAAAAGCCAAGGATTTTGCAACAGAAATTACAATTTTTAATATAAAAGCAAAAAGCTTGATGTTGGAAAAACAAATTTCTGTGGAGCATATTACAAACAACAAAAGGGTCAGGAAAACCTTGATTGAGCGAGGAATTAAGCCCGAGCTTCTACCAAAAGAAGATGATATCAAAAAGATAGAAAAGAAGATTATGAACGACGATAAGAAAACTCTAGATAAGCCGGATGGTCTATCATAAAACAAAACCCTCAATATTGCATTGAAGGCCGTGTTTTAATCTAACCTGAATCTAAATCGCTTTGATCTTATTGATCACTAGAACTTTTAACCAACTGATCAATAATCTGCTTCATTTGAGCGTAAGGTACGGCACCTATTCCATTTCCATCTTTATCAACTAACGGCACGTTCTTTCCATCCATCACAAGAACTGCATATGGAGTTCCTGCTACGCCGGCTTTTTTGGATGCCGTGATTTGCTCATTAATTTTTGTTGCATATTTTCCACTATCCAAACATGTTTTAAATGCCTTTGCGTTTAGACCAGCTGTGTCTGCAAATTCATAAAGTTTTTCTGCATTAAGCCCATTGTTTGCTGGAGTATTAGCAAATACTTCTGCTAAATATTTCCAGAATACTACATTGCCACCAAGTTCCGCAGCACATTCAGTTGCTTCGGCTTCCTTTGGTGCTTTGCTATGAAGTTCTACAATTGGTGCGTGTCTAAAGACCCAGGCAACTTTTCCACTGGCTTTGTTTTCATCGTAAATTTTTGAAAGAGTCTCGTGATATGTTTTACAAAACGGACACTCCAAATCTGAATATTCAATAATTGTAACCTTTGCAGTTTTTGGATCACCCAATACGTGATCAGCTGTAGTTACCGGTTCTACTACTATATTTGCTTTTGTTGCACCTATTCCAGGTACAGTGCCTTTTTGGGCAGTACCTGTCATATATATTCCTCCTGCTATTAATGCGCCAGCAATGATAATGGCTATTGGTATTATCACTGTTTGCAATGACATTCTATTTTGTGTTTGTTCATTATTTTCCATGCTGTCTATTATATCACCCAGTGGACGATTCTCCAAAATCGTCGTTGGGACGATTCTCCAAAATCGCCCAGTAGGTGAATCGTCTGCTGAATCGAAATTGATCTTAAAAGGGGAGTGTAAAATTCATCTTATTTTCCCCTGTGTCCTCCCATTCTTTGGTGTCCATTGGAAACTCAATTATAGCTTCTCCCTCCTTGTATTTGAGTTTCTTGTTGGCGATAGCATAGTCATGCACTTCTTTGGTGATCTTAACATCGTCAAGACAATATTTAATTATCTTATCTATCTCGCCCTTCTTCCACCATTCAACTGCTTCAAGTCCATGGGCGCTTTTTCCGGCGTTTAATGTCCCTTGAGCAATTACGCCAAGGCCAACTCTAAAGCCCAAAGACTTTTTGACTTCTTTCAAAAGATCCAAGCTTTTCTTTTGCAATAAATTGCCGGAATAATATTTATTTAAGAGGGGAATATCAAAGTGGTCGCCGTTAAAAGTTACTAACACATCAGATTGCTCAATTAAGGGCCATAGTTTATGTAGATCTTCTTGGGTGTAGCTTGAATAGGTTTCTGTCTCCGAGTCATATGCGCAAACAACGGATATGTCTAAGGCAGCTGGGTCCGCTTTACCAACCTCCTGAAATGTGTTCCTTGTTTCAATGTCAAAAAAAAGTTTTCTCATATTTTTAAATAGTGGTATTATTGTATCCTAATATGGTCAATTTAGACAATCAAATGAGGCATACACAAAGTGATGTTTTTGTGGCATATAAAAACGAGGGAGAGACTCCGCTTGAGTGCTTGAATCGCCTTAAAGATGAGGGTTTTTTGCCATATAACGATAAATTCACCTACGCCGGAAGGCTTGATCCGATGGCTGAGGGTCTGATGATATATTTGCGAGGTGAGGCTATAAAGTCAAAACACGAGTATCTGGGGCTCAGTAAGGAGTATGAGGTGGAGATTCTTTTGGGGGTAAGTACTGACACTGGTGATATTCTAGGGCTTGTTAGCGGAGCGATTTTAGGCGATGTTGTCTTTGATCTAAAGAATATCCAAAGTATTTGTGAATCTTTTGTTGGCGATATGGAAGTACCGTATCCCTGGTTTTCTTCAAAGACTTTGGAAGGTAAGCCATTATATGAATGGGCGAGGGAATTTGCAGATGAGGAGGGTGGGGGCTTGGCGGGTGAGAGTTTGGAAGCGGAGGGGTCTGGGGATTTCACCCTTAATCATAAAATTGACCGAAAAACGGTCAATTTTGCAAAAGAGGGCGAGTTGGACGGGGAAAATATGGAAAAAGAAAATGTGGGAATGGAAGAAAGCATGAAAGAAGAGGGACGAGAAATATTTCTAAGGCCGATGACTAAATTGTCTATTCAGGAAATTGTTTTTTTGGATTTGAGTTTGATGCCCATTGAAGATCTACAAAATAATACTGTCAGGCGAATCGCAAAAGTTAAAGGAGATTTTAGACAAGAAAATATTTTAAGTGAATGGAATGGGAAAGTTTTTTCAAATAAAAATAAAAATGCAAAAAACAAAAAAGAAGAAACAGAATATCCGATTATAAAAATAAAAGTTAAATGCGCCAGTGGTTCATACATGAGAACTCTTGCTGAACTGATTGGTGACAAACTAAAAGTACCAGCTTTGGCATATTCTATAAAGAGACTGGGGGTGGGGGATTATCGGGTGTAAATTAAATATAAATCACCTGTGGATAACTTCACGCATATCCCCTCACGGGGTAATTACGCTTTTTGACCCGTCATGGGGTATCATGTACTCATGACTAAATCACAATTCTTGGAGATTTTGCGGGCTGTAGTAACATACCGAGTAACAAAGAAAACCGTTCCTTGTCGTTGTATCGGTTGTTGTAATGGAAAACAAAAGCGTCAAGATAAGACTGGAGGTGGCGCCGAGAAAGAGATTTAAAAGTTCCCCTAATGCTTCGTTTAAGATGTGCAAAGAATGTTTCAACTGTATTGATATGAATATCACCACGGACATATTCACCTTTGTGATGATCAACTGAGTATCGATCGTGGGTTTCGTCTGACTTCAGATACACCTTGCTACTGTCGGTTAAGGTATTAGTTAGTTTTGTTTGGATATTTCTCGTGATAAATTCCGTCATGGTTTTTGAAGATGCATCTGGTACAATCTCTGCTTTAACTCGTCCACCCTCTCTACAGCAACAATCACAACGGCTTTTTTGGCCATTACGTGGCTTAAACGCTCATTGTTCACACCAGCATTACCTTTGCCTCCAAAATAGCCAGTATCAATCTCTACATCACCTCTCAATTTTTGATCATTCTGTTTCAAAGATTTTCTGATATGTGACAGTATCCGATATGCACATTTGTATGTGACCTCAAGATTCCTCTGCATTTGCTGTGAAGACATTCCGCTCTTGGCGTTTGAAAATACTAGGACGGCATGGAACCAAAGAATTAAAGGTGTGGAGGATTTGTGAAATATAGTTCCTGCTGTGGGGGATATTTTGAACCTGCATTTTGAGCATTGAAATTTTCTACGTAACCTGTTCTTGTCTTTCATGAGAGAGTATGTGCCACCACAGGAACACTCTCTTTGGTGTTGCAGATCAAAGAGGTGTTCGAGACACGCTTCGTTGGTTGGAAAATCATGTTTCAAACTTGGAATACCATATTTGTATTCTTTACGCATACAGCCATTTTAGCATCAATTACCCCGTGAGGGGATATGCGTGGATAACTTAATAAATTCCTATTTGCATTTTTTGTGGGTTTTGATAGCATTATACTTGGAAGCTACAGCACACAACGTGGATGCCTTCCGAGATACAGACAAACAGAAAACAAAAACAAAACAGACAAACACCACCATGACTCATCATTCCAATCCCATCGGCGCCACAGGCGTCCCACCCACAGCGGCGCTTTTTGCCGCCATCGAAAACATCGGCCGCAACTGCCAAGATGGTTCAGCCGCCGGTCATCGGAACAGCGCGAAGTAAATGAAGGCGACGTCTATGATCATTCAATTCGGTCAGCCGTAGGGGGCAAATAAGACATGCTCCCGCCTACGACAAAAAAAGTTGTCTTCACCAAGGGGCTTGCTCCTTGTTCGCCCGTTTCGTTTCACCTCATCCTCCCCTGACACAATTTGTGGGGGAGGATATTCTTTTGCATATTTTTATCTTCCTAAAATCTCCGGCAATTCTTTATAAAATCTTTATAGAAATATCATGTCCATCTGGTATGGTATTCGCATGGTACAAGAAACAAATGAAAACAAAGAAAATATTTACGAACTATTAGAATTAGAGAACAATTCAGTTGAACAATTATTATATATAAATTCCAAAAACTCAGTTGATCAAGCTGATGCGCTTATTATTGATGCCATTAAACTTGGAGCGTCTGATGTCCATATTCAACCATCTAAAATGAAAGTTGAAGTTAAATTTAGAATAAAAGGCAATATGAGTATTGGGCGATTCATTAACCATGAACAATACATTGAGCTGATTGGTAGATATAAAATCTTGGCTCAAATGCGCATTGATATTAAAGATATACCGCAAGATGGTAGTTTTGGTCATTTAAATTATAGAGTGCGTGTTGCAACAATTCCAGGTGTTGATGGGGAGTGTATGGTCCTTCGTATACTAGATTCTGCTAGTCTACAAATTCAATATCTAACTGATGCTGGGATGTCACAAAACATTTTTCATAATTTACTTGATAGCTTAAGAGTCTCACCCGGTTTAGTCATCTTCTCTGGTCCCACGGGAAGTGGCAAGTCCACAAGTGCATATAGTTTTCTCACTTCTTTAATTGAAGAAAATAAACAAATATTAACAATTGAAGATCCGGTTGAGAGAAGGCTTGATGGTTTAAGACAAGTGCAAATTAGACCACAGTCTGGTTTTAACTATTCACAAGCTCTCAAAGCTTCAATGAGACAAGATCCAGATGTAATCTATGTTGGGGAAGTTAGAGATTCTGACACTATGAAAAGCGTTATGAATCTTGCTCTAACTGGGCACACTGTCATAACCACAATTCATGCAAGGGATGTGAAGATGACAATAAGAAGGTGCCGTTACTTGGGGGCTGATGCATATGAGCTATCAATGGTTATTAGAGCAATATTTAATCAAAGGCTTGAAAAGGTGGAGGGTAATTTAAATTGGAACTTTGAACAAATTGCTATGTTTGAAAGCTTGATTAATAACAAAGGGGGAGATGTATACGGAGTATTTACGGATGAGAACTCTGGCAAAACAGACTACGATAGATACAAGCAAGAGTTTACATATGAATCAATGGAGGAGGATAGAGAAAATAAGGTCGGCCAAATTTAGTAAAACATAATAAAGTCTAAAATATGAAAAAAATAAACAAAACTAAATTAAGGAAAGAAATGTTATCCTATTTCAAAATGTTTTCTAGGTTATATTCCGCTGGGGTTCCATTGATAGAGTCCTTGGAAGTTTTTTGTGATGAAAATAATTTTGATTGGAAAAATAGGATAATTGGAAATTTAAAATTTGGTAAAACATTTGGGCAATCTATTGAAGAGTTGGGTTTACCGATTAGAGATTATGAATTAACAATCATCAAGAAATCTGAAAGCTCCGGACAACTTGCAAATGGAATAAGTAGAGTCTGTGAGATGAGTAAGGGAATTGATAAGACAAAATCAAATCTATTATTAGCCCTACTTTACCCATGCATAATTCTCGTAGTTTCCGGCATTTTAATTCTAATGATTCTCATTATAATTGTTCCCAAAATTAAACCACTCTTTAGCGGTGGAAGAATTGACATTCCTTGGACAACCTCGGTTTTATTTTTCTTAAGTACATATCTTCTTCATATTGTTGTTTTGTTTTTTGGGGTGTGTCTCATATTTATATCTTTAATCATATTCTTTATTAAGAAGAATGGAATTAATGCATTTAAAAATATTATTGGAATGTTTCTTGTAAAAGTTCCCGTATTTGGAAATCTCTTGAAGCATTACTCTGCTTCAATTAGCTTTAGAATTGCCAGTGAAGTCTTTTCATCAAGTGGTCTTTTGGTTGAATCCCTCAGGGACTGTGCAATGGGGTCAATAATTCCTAAAGAAAAGATGAAGATGTTGAATGTTGCAAGGGAAGTTGAAAGTGGTGTTTTGTTATCAAAAAGTATAAGCAAAGAGATATCAAGAGAAAATAAAATATGGGTACCACTCATTGTTTGCGGTGAGCAGACTGGATCTATTTCTGATACCTTTCTAACAATCGCTAATATTCATCAAGAATTTTTTGACGATGGAATTGTGCTTGTCAATAAACTGATAGAGCCAATATCAATGATTGCTGTTGGCCTTGGGGTTGGTTTTATTGCGGTTTCAATAATTACTCCAATGTATTCGCTTATCTCATACACTGGATATTAATTAATGATTATAAACTTTTGCGCCATGCTTATATTAGAACTAATAACATCGTTAATGATTTGGGTAATGATTTTGATTCCTATCAATTCATATATTATTGGAATTAATGAAAAATCACCATATAAGCTAGTTCAAGATGTTTCTAGTCAAACAATATTTGATGCCGCAAAAGTTACAGCAGAATCTCTGATGAATAGAAGCGATTTGTGTGAGGGAGGAAATCATAACTTTGCATCCGGGACTTATAATCTATTGATTAAAAATATACCAGTAAAATCAACTTCAACTGAGGCCGTATTCATAGCTTCCAATGGTCAAAACCTATTTGTTGGTTTAAATTCTGCTTCAACTACGGATTATGATTTGGTTGTATATGATTACAGAAATATTGAAACACCACTTGATGAATTAGACTCTGGACCGGGGCTGGTTAATGGAGCGATGGTTGGAAAAAATATATTTGTAATAAATTCAAGTGTAAACAGTGCACTTCAAAGATTTAAATTTGATTCAATTAATAAAAAGTTAATTAAAACAGGGGACTATAAAATGCCCTGGTCTTCTTCAATTAATCCGGTTTATGGCACAAAGATATCAGCAATTTATCCAAACCTGTTCCTTGGACTCAAGAAAAATAGTGGGGAAGAGCTATTATCTATTGATTTGAATAAACTTGATGATGGACTCTCTGTTGCTATCAATAAAAAGTGGGAGTTGGATAGTTCTGTCCAAGATATTTGGCCTATATATGATAAATATTTACATCTATTAATATCAACAGCAAAAGAGCCGGAGATAAATGATTTTTGTTTGAATTGTGATTTTGCAACATCCTCACCTTTGAACACATTTGATTTATCTGGTTCGCTTGGAAATGTTAGGAGTTTGATTGTCAGAAACGGAGAAATATATATTGGAAGAAGTGCTGGTAACAATGAACTGTTTAAAATTAATATGACAAGAGACCATTCATCAACTTCGCCATTGAGTGGGTATGATCTGATAAATTCAATTGATGTTAATGAAGGAATTTATTCCATGTTACTTTCTGAACATTATCTATTTCTAGCTACTGGCAAAACTAATTCAAAGATCCAAATTAGAGATGTTAATAATCTCTCAAACATAATTCAAACAACAGATACCAGTAGTACGGTAAGTGACTTAGAGTGTGTGAGGGATAGAGTTTTTGGAGTTGGTTCTATTTATGAAATAAATGGTACGTCCACAGAGTCAGTCGTCCCGATAATTTTTGAAATTAAAGCAAATTGATATGATTATGAAAATAACTTTACAAAGTAAGATAAAAATACATTCCACTGGATTTACTTTAATAGAGATAATCATCTATTGCGCTATTTTTGTAACATTTGCTGTTGTTGCTATTGAATCAATGATTTGGATCAGTAGTCAGTTATCTGTGCAGGATAAAAGATCAGAGATTGAAGATCAAAATATTTATAAAATATACTTTTCTAATATATATAAAAGGTACAAGATAAAGAGTCAGAAGATAGAAGATGATTATAATTATTTGATTGCATCATCTAGTGTTGCATATCCCGTTATCAAAGAAGATACTGAGAGTGGTGTTGTGTTAGATAAGCATGAGGTTATGTATTTTAATCGTAATAAAAGAGAGCTACAGGATATATTATTTTTTGATTCCGTTGATAATGGTGTATAATGAATTTATATGGTATTTGGATATCAACAAGGTGGTAGTCTTTCACAACACAAGCAGGCACTTGGGTTTGACGCTGCGGCTGGTGAGCAAATGCGTTTAAAACAAATAGCTGAGCAAAGGAAAAGAGAACAACAAATGCGTGCAAAGCAGGATATGGCGTCTAAAGAGGTTAAACTTAGAATGGTGAAGGATGAGATAAGTAGACGGACGATGGATTTAAAGAGGGTGGAATCTAGTATTGCAAGACTATCAGCTCCAAGTCATACTCATGCAGATAATTTTGATCTAAAAATTAGAGAATTAAAGAATAAAATCAAAGACCTTGAGAAAGAGATTGAAAAGGAGTTGAGTCTAAAGGCCTATGCTGAAAAGAACGGTGCTAATCAAGAAAGGGAGCTTGCTGTTGTTGAAAATAGAAGGAAATTAGAGGAAGGGGAGATTGCTAGGTTAAAAACAGAGGAGCATCACCTTGAAGCGGAGATCGCTGGACTGAAGAAGTTGGCTGTGCAATAAAGAGCCTGAAAACAGTATTTTCCAATCGCTAAATTACACTGAAATACTATATCATATCTTATTGAATAATTTGTGTTTTGCCTCCCTTAATTTCTTTGCAGACTCAAGGTGAGAC
>Ga0247840_10004442_pt1 | contig 22186 bp, 13 predicted proteins | sample LaCruzMarch2015__FD_192404 | JGI IMG/M metagenome (GOLD analysis project Ga0247840, IMG submission 192404) | Freshwater microbial communities from meromictic Lake La Cruz, Castile-La Mancha, Spain - LaCruzMarch2015_17m | ecosystem: Environmental > Aquatic > Freshwater > Lake | place: Spain... | reverse complement strand
TTTAGAGTGTGCGCAACGCCAAGCAAGTCATACCCCAGCGCTCGCTCCACTCTAAAACGGTAAAGTTTTTTAGGAAGTTAGGGGGTGTGGGGGGAAGAAACCCTTTTTTTCAAAAAAGGGTTTCTTCCCCCCACGACTTTTGCTACCTTCGCCCTGTTTCGCGGCCCTAGCGCGGGCTTTTTTTTTTGTCAGTTCCGTGCTAGAATAGCAACAGCAACGTTTGGTCCTTTCCTATTTTTCAGCACGGCGTAGTCCTGAGCAGGCCAGGCGCGCGGGAACCGCATGTCAGTGAACATCACCATCAAGTCAAAGCTGTGGATCAATTACGGCGTCATGGCCTTGGGCGTTTTTGCCATCTGCCTGGCCACTGTGCTGCAAATGCAGCACTTCAAAGACATCCTGCACAATCTGCTCTATGTCACGGGCAGACAGAACCTCAACTACAAGGAAACCCAGTTCCATCTTTCGCAACTGGAAGGTTATTTCCACATCCTGCGCGCCGCCATGGACGTCAAGGCTATCGAGGCGGTAGACGCTGATTTTCAGAAGGCTTTGGCGTCCCTCGAAGCCTCACTCGTGAGCATGAACTCCATTGCCAGAGTCCCGACTGCAATCATGGAGGGTGGCAAGGTCTTCAATGAGCTCTTCGTCAAAGTCAAAAGCCTGAAAACCGCGAACATCGAACTCGAAGAAGATAAGAGACGGCTGCTGCGCACCATTTCGTTGACTATCGCCAAAAATAAGGGCGCGCTCGCGACCATCCTGGACAACAACGAACTCTCTATCTTCCTGGCAGAAGAAAAACTCAAGGCCAGCAGCAGCAATATCCAGAGCCAGATTCACAATCTTTTGCACCGAAACTTCGGTCCGTTCAAGAACTGCCTGGACATCATCAACTATTTAGATGAACTTGAAATCTCCGCCACGCGCAGCACTGGGATTGACGACCCCGACTACCTCGAGCCCCTGCGTGAACGGATTTCTGCGGCTTTTCAGCCTGTAGCAGGTCACCTGGCCACGCTCAACGAACTGCTCGGCGACGAAGACAAGCTCTTGCTGCTCCCGGTTCTGGAGTCCATGGAATGTCTGGAGACCATGCTGCTCGGCGAATCCGGGCTGCTGGCGCTGCAGAACCGCGTCGTGCAGGCCAGGATCGAATACGGCCTCGTGCTGGAAATCGCGACCCGTAAAATAGTCGCTGTCGGCATCGAAGCCGAGGAGGCAGCCGAGAGCATCGACCTCGACGCTAAAAGCATGGGCGATACTACCATCCGCACCCTGAGCGGCATAGTCACTTTCATCTTCTTTGTTTTTCTCGGACTCCTGTTGCTGGGCGGCTGCCTCTCGCTTTTCGTCATTCGCAGCATCGTCAGGCCTCTGGACAAGGGCATCACCTTTGCCCAGGCCATCGCGGCCGGAAACCTCGCGGCCACGCTCGAACTCACGCAGGACGACGAAATCGGGCACCTGGGCCACGCGCTCAACAACATGGCAGAAACTCTGAGGCTACAGGATTGGCGCCGCACTGGACGAGCCTTCCTCAACGATGGAATACGCGGTGAACAAGCCGTCGAAGCCCTGGCCGACACTGTGCTCGCATTCGTGGCCCAATACCTTGGCGCGCAGGTCGGGGTGCTTTACGTTCGCGATGCAGACGACGCCTTGTTCCGGCGCATCGCGACCTACGCCGTGGCCCATCCCGAGGCGCTCCCCGACGCATTCGCGTTCGGACAGGGCCTGGCCGGACGCGCCGCGCTCGACAAACAGGCCCTGCTCCTCGATGATCTCCCAGAGGATTACTTGGCCGTGGGCTCGGGCCTGGGGCACACTGCGCCGCGGCACATTCTGGCGGTCCCGCTCGTGGCCGGAAATACAGTCAGGGCCATAGTGGAACTTGGCGCCCTGAAGCCCTTTGCCCCGCAACACCGCTTGTTCCTCGACCAGATCGAAGAAAGCGTGGCCATCGCCATCGAAACCGCGCAATCGCGCGACCGCGTCCGACATCTGCTCCAGCATACGCAGGAGCAAGCTGCAAGGCTCGAGAAGCAGCAGCACGAACTACAATCCAAAAACAACGCCCTCGAAGCCCAGACCGCAGCACTGCGAGAGTCTGAAGCCACGCTCCAACAGCAGCAGGAAGAATTGCGGGTCACCAACGAAGAGCTCGAAGAACAGACCAGAGCCCTCAAGGAATACCAGAGCACGCTCCAAGCCCAGCAGGAAGAACTGCGCGTGGCCAACGAGGAACTTGCCGAACGCACGCGCGAGACTGAGCATCAACGCGACGCAATGTTGAAAAAGAACGTGGAACTCGTGCAGGCCCAGATTGAGATCGAACGCAAGGCTAGAGAAGTAGAACTTGCCAGCAGATACAAGTCCCAATTCATGGCCAACATGTCGCATGAACTGCGCACGCCGCTGAACAGCATCCTTATCCTTTCGCAGGTTATGGCCGCGAACAAAGACGGTAACTTGAACGACAGACAACTCGAGTACGCCAAAACCATCAAGACCTCCGGAGCAGACCTGCTGGCCTTGATCAACGAAATCCTCGACCTGGCCAAGGTCGAGGCCGGAAAGATGGAAGCTCGGCCAGAAGACCTCAGGCTCGCAGAACTCACAGAAGGCCTGTATCGTATTTTCCAACCCGTGGCCGCGAAAAAAGGGCTCATGCTCAGCATGGACATCGCTGAAAATGTCCCGGAGATTATCCGCGCTGACGGCCAGCGGCTGCAACAGGTCCTGCGCAATTTGCTCTCCAACGCCATGAAGTTCACGGAAAAAGGCGGGGTATCGCTGCATATCCACCGGCCTGGACCCGAGGTGCAACTCCACGCGCCCGGACTCACGCGTGAAAACGCCATCGCCTTTGCCGTCACCGACACTGGCGTCGGCATCCCTGAAGACAAGCAGGCCCTCATTTTCGAAGCTTTTCAGCAGGCTGACGGCAGCACCAGTCGAAAATACGGCGGCACCGGACTCGGACTCTCCATCGCCCGCGAAATGGCCCGCATCCTGGGCGGGGAAATCCAGCTCCACAGCCGCATCGATTCCGGAAGCTGCTTCACCATGCTCCTCGCGGCCCAGAACACTGTCGCTGTCGCGGCTGAACCGCCGCAAGCGCTGCCTCCCGCGTCGCCTGTGCCGGAAACCCTTTCCGGCCTTGTGCCGCCGCAACTGGACACCCCCCCTGCCCTGCTTCCCGACGCGCCGGCCGCGTTTTCTTTCGACGATAAAATAAATGAGGCGGGATTCGTACCCGACGACCGGCGCAGCCTGCGCAAGGGAGAACGCTCGCTGCTCATCATCGGCGACGACGCGGCCTTGTGCGAAAAATTGCGCGACATCGCACACGAACGCGGCTTCAAGACCCTGATTGCGGAAAACGGCGAAACCGGCTTGCATTTTGCCGATTTCTATTGCCCCAGCGCCATCATTCTCGACCTCGCGCTCGCAGGTACAGACGGTTGGCAGGTCATGGAACGGCTCAAAGAATCGTCAGAGACCCGGCACATTCCAGTGCACTTCCTGGCTGCCACGGACATGCAAGCCACGGGCAAAAAAATGGGCGCTCTCGGGTTTCTGAAAAAAACACTCAACCCCGAAGAACTCGACAACGCCTTCAAACGCATCGAAGACATTGTCTCGCGGCCCGTGAAGCGGCTGTTGTTGGTGGAAGACAACGACATCCAAAGGAAATCGATCATCGAGCTCGTGGCCGATCCCAACGTCAAGACCACGGCCGTGGCCACAGGCGAGGAAGCTTACGCGCTCCTGCGCCGCGTGCCCTTTGATTGCATGATCCTCGATCTAGGCCTTGGCGGAGACCAGAACGGCTTCGAGCTGCTGGCTCAGGTCCGCGACGACGACAGTATCCCCAAGCTGCCCATCATCATCTATACCGGTCGCGACCTCTCCAAGCAGGAGGAGTCTCAGCTCTTCCGCTACGCCGAATCCATCATCATCAAAGGCGCACATTCCCCTGAACGACTCTTGGACGAGGCCACGCTCTTCTTGCACCACGTGGAGTCCGACCTGCCCAAGGAAAAACAGCGCGCCCTGCGTATGGTCTACGACAAGGAAGCCGCGTTCAAGGGCAAGAAGATTCTGCTCGTGGACGACGACATGCGCAACCTCTTCGCTCTGGCCAGCGCGCTGGAAGAAAAAGGCATGCAGGTCCTCGAGGCTGCGGACGGGAACGAGGGCCTGGACCGCTTGCGTACGCACGACGACATCGACCTCGTGCTCATGGACACCATGATGCCAGAAATGGACGGATACGAAACCATCAAGCAAATCAGGGGCATGAAACGCTACTCCCAGGTTCCGATCATCTCTCTCACGGCCAAGGCCATGAAAGGCGACCGCGCCAAATGCATCGAGGCCGGCGCCAACGATTATCTCGCCAAACCCGTGGACCTGGTGAAACTTCTTTCGCTCTTGCGGGTCTGGTTACACAAATGAGGCAGCGCTTCCAACACCTTTTTCTCCTTGACGCACTCTCTTGTTTTCTGACAGATTGAGTAAGGATTATCAACAATGGCAGACGCCCTGTGCACTGACATACTCGTGGTCGATGACCGCCCGGAAAACCTCCTGGCCATGGAAAGCCTGTTGGAGAGTCCGGACGTGAACATCGTCAAAGCCCTTTCTGGTCAAGAGGCCCTTTCACTCGTGCTCAAGCACGAGGTGGCGCTCGTGCTCCTCGATGTCCAGATGCCAGCGATGGACGGCTTCGAGACCGCAGAGCTGATGCGCAGCCGCCAAAAAACCCGCAGTATCCCTATCATTTTCGTCACTGCCATCAACAAGGAAGAGCGGCACGTCTTCAAAGGCTACGAAGCCGGCGCTGTGGACTACCTGTTCAAGCCCATCGATCCCTCGATACTGAAAAGCAAGGTGCGCATCTTCGTCGAGATGCATCGCCAGAAAAAAGCCCTCGAGGAGACCGCAGGCAAACTTGAGCTGATGAACCTTACCCTCGAATCCATGGTCGCGGAAAAAACCCGCGCCTTGCAACGCAAGTCAGAAGAGTTGGAGCGCGCCAACCACAGGCTGGTGGAACTGGATACCATGAAGTCGGCCTTCCTCTCTTCGGTCTCGCACGAATTGCGCACCCCGCTCACTTCGATCATGGGCTTTGCCAAACTCATCGACAAGGATTTCGTCAATCTCATCTGGCCGCTGGTGCGGGGCGAGAAACAGCTCGAACGCAAATGCCAACGCGTCCACGACAATCTCACTGTGATCAGTAACGAGGGCGAACGACTGACGCGTTTGATCAACGATGTCCTGGATTTGAACAAGATCGAATCCGGCGCGGTGGAGTGGCGCGACGAGAATGTGGCCGTTGACAGGGCCATCGCGCGCGCAGTCAAGACCCTGAGCGGGGAGTTCAGCCAGAAGCCGAACGTAGCCTTTCGCACCGTGACCGCGACTGAGCTGCCCTTGATCCGCGTAGACCGCGACAAACTCCATCAGGTTTTGGTCAATATCATCAACAACGCGGCCAAGTTCACCCTGGCCGGCAGCGTCACGGTCCGCTCGCGCACCACGGACGACGCCTACGTGCAGATCAGCGTTACAGATACCGGCGAGGGCATTCCCAAGGCCTATCAGCAGAAAATCTTTGACCGTTTCCAGCAGATAGGCGGCGAGACCCTGAGCAGCAAGCCCCGGGGCACTGGCCTTGGGCTGGCCATCAGCCGCGAGATCGTCAAACATTACCGCGGCCGCATTTGGGTCGAATCCGAGCCAGGCCAGGGCGCGACCTTTTTTATCGAGTTCCCCATTACCCCGGCCACGCCGCCTCGTGTCGAACTCGCGGAAAACACCGCACTCGAGCGTCGCATCGCCTCGGGCCTGGGCAAGTCGCTTATTTTGGTGGTGGACGACGATCTGTCTGTGAACGCTTACTTGACCCAGCTCCTGGAAGCCGAGGGGTACGTGGTCGGCTGCGCCTTTGACGGGGAACAAGCCCTGGAAAAAGCGCGTTCACTGCGGCCGGATTGTATCTTTCTGGACATCAAACTGCCCGACATGGACGGCGAGCAGGTCATCGAGCAGCTCCGGCAGGAACCCGAGCTGGCGGGAATTCCCATCCTGGTCATCACCTCGCACCCCGCGTATACCTCGGCTAAGGCCGACGCTGTCCTGCCCAAACCCGTGGAGCAGGTCGCGCTGCTCGAATGCGTGGCAAAACTTCTGCGCGGACGCGGCTGAGCTGCGCCGCTATCTCCGAGAAAATCCCTTCCCGAGCCCGCCGTGGCTCTCGCCTCACCCGGGAGCGCTCTCGCCTCACGTCTCGCCTCACCCGGGATCGCTGAGCCCGATTAGCCGTAGGCGAGTCTTCGAGCCGTACGGATATCGAGAGCAGAGCGTCTGCTCGGCTCTTTCCTTTTGTATTTTTTTGGGGGGGATGACGAGTCCATTTTTAGCGCTTATTTTCGGGCTCTCCCCCACGTCGTCGCTGTCGCTGACACCGTAGCAGAGCTTCCGCTCAGCGATCCCGGGTACGGCGAGAACGAGAGTAAGGAAAGAGCCGAGCAGACGCTCAGCGATCCCGGGTACGGCGAGAGCAAGAAGCCAGAATGAGCCGTGCAACGCACGGCAATCTCGCCTCACCCGGGAACGCTGAGCCCGATTAGCCGTAGGCGAGTCTTCGAGCCGTACGGATATCGAGAGCAGAGCGTCTGCTCGGCTACGGTGTCGGCGACGGTGACGACCCCAGCATTTATAGCTTTTCAAGGTTAAAGTGCTCTAGCCGAGAGTTCAAGAAAAAGAAAGTATCAGATCCTTAAAGTAGGAAATCTGGCAAATGCTCTTAACTAAGCGCTTATGGGGCGGCCCCCCCGCCCCCTTGACAATTGTACAAAAAAAAGTACACTTGGTATTATGAACAAGCGCCTAAGGGCTGTTTTTTACAAGACCCCAACGGGTCATGAGCCCGTCCGGGATTGGCTCAAAGGCCTAGCCAAAGATGACAGGAAACTTATCGGAGAGGATATTTTGACTGTTGAAATCGGCTGGCCAATTGGAATGCCCACGTGTAGACCATTGGGAAACGGTATATTTGAAGTCCGTACAAATATATCAAGTACAAGAATTGCCAGAGTTCTGTTTTATGTCGAGAGTGGCACTATGTTTCTTCTGCACTGTTTTATAAAGAAAACGCAGAAAACGCCAATACACGCTTTAGACTTGGCTACAAAGCGAAAGTCTGAAGTATTAAAATGTATTTCATCACAATTAAACAAGTGACAGATATACAAAAACTGGAGGCTGTTACAATGAAAAAGGACGCTCATAACTGCATTGGATCATCTTTTGGTGATTATTTAAAAGAAGATGGAATCTACGAAGGATGTGAAGCCGTTGCAATTAAACGCATCATTGTTTGGCAACTTCAGATCTACATGGAACAATGTCATGCAACAAAAACTGACATTGCAAAAAAAATGGGAACTAGTCGCTCTTTAGTTTATAAAATACTTGATGAAAAGAATACGTCCATCTCTTTAGCTACCATTTTGAAAGTAGCAAAGATCGTTGGCAAGCCTGTGAGGTTTGAATTTGAGGGAACCGAAACAAACTGCCCCACCTGAACATCCTGAAGAAGCTAATGCGCGAGAACAAGGAAAGAGCCGAGCAGACGCTCACCGAACCCTGGTAACGGCGAGAGCAAGAAAGTAAGGAAAGAGCCGAGCAGACGCTCAGCGATCCCGGGTGAGGCAAGAGCGAGAGTAAGGACAAGAGCTCTACGGACGCGCTCAGCCATCCCGAGCCCGCCGTGGCTCTCCGTTCTCGTCTCGCCGTACCCGGGACCGCTGAGCCCGATTAGCCGTAGGCGAGTCTTCGAGCCGTACGGATATCGAGAGCAGAGCGTCTGCTCGGCTCTTTCCTTTCCTTTCCTTTCCTTTTCCTTCTCCTATTGCTAAAACATTCTATTTGAATTAAGGTCCAAATAATGACCCCGATCAATCCTGGGAACTCCTCGATGAGTCATGCTTAACGGGGCGTCCGATCTCGTGTTCGGCCATTGTGCAGAAGGAAAGAGCCATGAAAAAGCAAGCCAAGCCCCAACAGAATATAGACGCTCCCGCCCCTGTCGCGCTGCAAGAAGCGCCCGCGCCGGCGCAGGCGCCCATAAAAGAGAGGGGTGACGCCGAGTTCCCCATCATCGGGATCGGTGCGTCAGCTGGGGGACTGGAGGCCCTGGAGCTGTTCATGAAGAACGTTCCAGAAGGCAGCGGCATGGCCTTTGTCGTTATCCAGCACCTGGCCCCGACGCAAAAGGGCGTGCTTCCGGAGTTGCTCCAGCGCGCGACCAGCATGCCTGTCGCGCAGATTACAGACGGCATGAAGATCGAGCGCGATCATGTGTACGTGATTCCGCCGAACAAAGACATCTCTCTGCTCAATGGGATGCTTTACCTGTTTCAGCCAGAGGCGCCGCGGGGGCTGCGGCTGCCCGTGGATTTCTTTTTTCGCTCCCTGGCCGCGGACCGCGAGGCCAGCAGCGTGGGCGTCATCCTTTCGGGCATGGGCTCGGACGGCATGCTCGGCCTGCGCGACATCAAAGAAAAAGCCGGCGGGGCCTTTGTGCAGGATCCAAGTTCGGCCAAGTTTGACGGCATGCCCAACAGCGCCATCAACGCCGGGCTGGCGGACATCGTGGCGCGGGTCGAGGAGCTGCCTGGCAAGATCGTCGCCTATTTCCAGCACGGGCGCCGCCTCGCTACGCCGAACGAAGACCTGGCACCCACGGCTAAGAGCGCTTTGCAGAAAGTCTTCATCCTGCTGCGGTCCATAACCGGGCACGACTTTTCCCTGTACAAAAAAAGCACGGTCAATCGCCGCATCGAGCGGCGCATGGGCTTACATCAGATCAGCTCCTTCTCTGTCTACGTGCGATTTTTGCAAGCCAACCCCCAAGAAGCCGAGCTGCTGTTCAAAGAGCTGCTGATCGGGGTCACCAGTTTTTTCCGCGAGCCAGCCGCCTGGGAAAGTTTGAAAAACGAAGCCTTTCCCGCGCTGCTGCGGGCGCACCCGACGGGCGGAGTGCTGCGCGCCTGGGTCGCGGGCTGTTCCACAGGCGAGGAGGCCTATTCGCTGTCCATCGTTTTCAAAGAGGCGCTGGAGAAGCTGGCGCCGAGCGAATCCTTTTCACTCCAGATATTCGCCTCGGACCTGGACAAAGACGCCATCGACAAGGCCCGCGCCGGCGTCTACCCGCCGAACATCGTCGCGGACGTCGCGCCGGAGCGCTTGCGCCGCTTCTTTGTGCAACACGAGCTCGGCTATTCAATTTGCAAGGAGATTCGCGACACCGTGGTCTTTGCCCCGCATAGCGTGTGCAAGGACCCGCCTTTCACCAAACTCGACATTCTGATCTGCCGCAACTTGCTCATCTATCTCGAACAAGAGCTGCAGAAAAAACTCCTCCCCCTTTTTCATTACAGCCTGAATCCCGGCGGCATCCTGTTTTTAGGCAGCGCGGAGACCATCGGTGGTTTTAACGAACTTTTCGATCCGCTGGACAGCAAGAATCGGCTCTACCGGCGGCGGTACTCCAGCTCGAGGACTGAACCTGTCGAATTCCTTTCTTCGGTTGCTTTTGCCCTGCCCAAGCAGGGCGCCCTGCAGCAGGAACATGATTCACCCGTCAACCTCCAGGCGCTCGCGGACAAACTTATTTTGCAGAAATACGCCCCAGCGGCAGTGGTCACGAGCAGCACGGGCGACATCCTGTATATCAGCGGCAGGACAGGGAAGTACCTGGAGCCAGCGGCCGGCAAGGCCTGTCTGAACATTTTCGCCATGGCGCGCGAGGGGCTGCGCCTTGGCCTGAGCAACACCTTCCGACAAGCGCTGCAGCAACAAAAAATAGTGCAGCTACCGGGATTGAAAGTGGGGACCAACGGCGGCGCGCAACTCGTGGCCCTCACGGTCCAGCCCATCGCCAAGCCCTCGCCCCTCGCGGGTATGATGCTGGTCGTCTTTGCCGATCAGGCGGCGCCTAGGAAAGAAAAGAGAGGCAGGGCAAAAGTCAGCGCGATCACCTCTTCGGAAGTGGAGGCGCTGCAACTGGAGCTCCGGCTGGCGCGCGAAGAGACGCAGACCACCTTCGAGGAGATGCAGAGCTCGCAAGAAGAACTGAAATCCACGAACGAAGAGGTCCAATCGACCAACGAAGAGCTGCAATCCACCAACGAGGAGCTGACCACCTCCAAAGAAGAAATGCAGTCCATGAACGAGGAGCTCCAGACCGTCAACAGCGAGCTCCAGGCCAAACTGGCCGAGTTGTCGCGCGCCAGCAATGACATGAAAAACCTGCTCAACAGCACGGACATAGCCACGCTGTTCCTGGACGACATGCTGCACGTGCGCCGTTTTACCTCCAAGGTCTCCACCATTGTCAAGCTCCTTCCCCACGATGTAGGCCGGCCCTTCACCGACATCAGCAGCGACCTTTACTACCCCACGATGACAGCCGACGCGCAGGAGGTGCTGCGCACGCTGGTTCCTGTCGAGAAACCCGTCGCCGCCTCGGACGGGCGCTGGTTCCTGGTGCGCATCATGCCCTACCGTACGCTCGAGAACCGGATTGACGGCGTGGTGCTCACCTTTGTAGACATCAGCGTGGCCAAGAGGCTGGAGGCCAAGCTGCGCGAGGGCGAGGGCGAGATACGATCGCTCTTCAAAAACATGCCCAACCCCTTTGCGCTGCTCCAATACCTGTTCTCCAACCAAGACCGCTCTGTGGATTGCCGCGTTATGTATGTCAACGACGCCTATGAGCAGATCCTCGGCGTGTCCAACGAGGCCTTGCTGGAGAAGTCAGCAAACGATGTCTGGCCCGGTATAGCGCCGCGCGCTCGTCAGGCGTACGCGCAGGTGGCCACGACCGGGGGTGTGGTTCGCTTCGAACTCGACCACGAGCCGAGCGGGAAACGCTATCGCTGCAACGTCTACCGCCAGGACGCCCAGACCGAGGCGCAAACAGGCCGCCTCTGCGTCCTGTTCGAGGAAATCTCCCCATCTCTACCCACGCCCGGGGCGAACGAAGACCAAAGCATGAAGTAAATAAAACTTGGACAAGAACGTTTCAACGCGGTATGCTAATGATGCGCCACACAGTGACGCCACACAACGTGGGCACACAACGTGGCCGCGAAATTTTGTCATCTCGACCGCGGCAAAGGCAAAGGCAACGGCAAAGGAAAGAGCCGAGCAGACGCTCTGCTCTCGATATCCGTACGGCTCGAAGCCTCGCCTACGGCTAATCGGGCTCAGCGATCCCGGGTACGGCGAGAGCGAGAAGACAGAACAGCCGTGCAACGCACGGCTATCTCGCCTCACCCGGGAACGCCGAGCGTCTGCTCGGCTACGGTTTCGGCGACGGCGACACCCCCAGCATCTATAACGTTTAATCACTAAAACGCTCAGGCGGAGATCATACACATTCTATTTGCTCCCCCCAAGGAGAGACGCTATGAAGACAGACTCCCCCCCCATGCAAGCTGACGCCGACGATCTCCGCACGCGCGCTGAACAGCTAGCGACCGCGCCCGTGGGCGTGGGCGACCCCCTGTGCGAACACGACGCGGGCGTAGAGCCGCTCCTCTCCTCGCTCGAGATGCAGCGGCTGCTGCATGAGCTGCGGGTCCACAAGATCGAGCTGGAGTTACAGAACGAGGAGCTCCGGGACTCCCGCGACGAGGTGGAAGCGGGGCTCGCGCGCTATACTGAGATCTACGACTTCGCGCCTGTGGACTACCTCACCCTCGACCGCGATGGAGTGATCAGCCAGAGCAACTTCTCGGCCGCTCGGCTGCTGGGTCATGAGCGCGCGCTGCTCAAAGGCCGGCATTTCGCTTTTTTCCTAGCCAACGAAGACCTCCTCGTCTGGAACGCTTTTTTCCAACAGTTGTTTGCAGGCCTAGCCCCGAGCGCGGGCGAGGTGAGACTCGAGCGGGAAGGGGCGCTCGAGCGCTTTGTCCGCATCGAGGGCGCCTTAAGCGTGGACGGGCAAGAGTGTCGCCTGGTGCTCACGGACATCACCGAGCGCAAAGAGCTTGAAGATGCGCAGCGGTTCCTCTTGGAATGCGGCTGGACGCCTTCTGGCGAGGATTTCTTCCACCAGCTCGCGCGCTACCTGTCCAAGAAGCTGGACATGATGTATGTCTGCATTGACCGGCTGGAGGGAGACAAGCTCAGCGCCACGACCGTGGCGGTGTATTGCAATGGCTGTTTCGAGGACAACGTGTCCTACGCGCTGCGCGACACGCCCTACGGCGAGGTTGTCGGGAAAACTATCTGCTGCTTTCCCGAAAGAGTCCACGAGCTGTTCCCCAAGGACGCAGTGCTCCAGCAGCTGCGCGCCGAAAGCTACGTGGGCGTCACGCTTTGGAGCGCCAACGGGCGCCCGATTGGGCTTATCGCCGTCATTGGATGGCAGCGGCTGGCAGACACCCGTCGGGCCGAATCGCTGCTGCAACTGGTAGCGACGCGCGCGGCCGGTGAGCTGGAGCGAAAGCAAGCTGAAGAAGCGCTGATAGCAGCCCGAAAGGCCGCCGAAGCCGCCAACCGTGCCAAGAGCGAATTCCTGGCCAATATGAGCCACGAAATACGCACCCCGCTCAACGGCGTGATGGGCATGCTCCAACTCCTGGACCATGATTCCTTGGACAGCGAGCAAGCCAACTATGTCGCGCTCGCCTATGAATCCTCGCAACGACTCCTCGCCCTGCTCAACGACATCCTGGACCTGGCCAGGATCGACGCGGGGAAAGAGGATATTTGCGTTGAGCAATTCGCCCCCAGGGCCTTGATCTCAGGGATCGCCGCCATTTTCGCGCCGCAGATCAGCACTAAAAAGCTCGCGCTCGATTGCGACGTCGCTCCGGATGTGCCCCTCACCGTGCTCGGCGACGAGTCCAGAATCAGACAAGTTCTCTTCAACCTGGTCGGCAACGCCTTTAAATTCACGGCGCACGGCGGCATCACTGTTTCACTCTCCATGCCCAGGCAATCGAGGGACGACGCGCGGCGCCGCTTGCTGCTCATTGTTTCCGACACAGGACCGGGCATTTCCGACGCGATCCTGCCCCGACTTTTCTCGCCCTTTACGCAAGGCGACAGCACGTTCACCAAACAATACGCCGGTTCGGGGCTGGGACTTTCCATTGTCAAGCGGCTGGTGGCGCTGCTGGGCGGGAGCGTCTGCGTAGACAGCTGCGAGGGCGAAGGAACCACAGTCTACACGACGATCTGCGTGGAGATTCCGCAAGAAGAAAGAGCAGACCCCCCTCTCCTGTGCACGAGTTCCTACGGCCAGGAACGGCCCTGCCGCGTGCTTCTTGCCGAAGACGACGCGTCAAACCAAGTACCGACGAGGATAATGCTCGAAAAAATGGGCCATTACGTTCGTATCGCGGAGAATGGGAAGGAGGTGCTGCGTCTGCTGCGTGCGGAGCCTTTCGACTGCATCCTCATGGACATCCAGATGCCGGAGATGGACGGCGTGCAGGCGACCAAGCTTATCCGCGCAGCAACGGACCTGGGCGCCAACCCCAATTCTATCCCCATCATCGCCTTGACTGCCTACGCCATGAGCGGCGACGAAGAAAAGTTCCTGGCAGCGGGGATGGACGAGTACATCGCAAAACCAATGGACAAGAAAGCGCTCGAGGAGGCCATTGGACGGGTGATGGAAAGGAAGCTGTTGAAGGAACTACAGCGCACGTAGTTTTCTCGCTCTCGCCTCACCCGGGACGACTGAGCGTCTGCTCGGCTCTTTCCGTTCTCTCAATCTCGCCGTACCCGGGACCGCTGAGCGTCTGCTCGGCTCTTTCCTTTTGTCTTTTACCGTTGCATTTGCTTTGGCGCCTGGGTAGGTGAGAGTTGATTACAGAGCACATTTTCTAGCTCTACCAGACGGCATCACCATCGCCGTCACCGTAGCCGAGCAGACGCTCAGCGTTCCCGGGTGAGGCAAGAGCGAGAACACGGAAAGAGCTGAGCCCGACTGACCGTAGGCGAGGCTCTTTCCGTACTCTCAATCTCGCCGTACCCTGGATCGCTGAGCCCGATTAGCCGTAGGCGAGTCTCTTTCCGTCTTCTCGCTCTCGCCGTACCCGGGACCGCTGAACCCGATTAGCCGTAGGCGAGTCTCTTTCCGTCTTCTCGCTCTCGCCGTACCCGGGATCGCTGAGCGTCTGCTCGGCTCTTTCCTTTTGTCTTTTGTCTTTTGCCGTTGCATTTGCTTTGGCGCCTGGGTAGGTGAGAGTTGATTACAGAGCACATTTTCTAGCTCTACCAGACGGCATCACCATCGCCGACACCGTAGCCGAGCAGACGCTCAGCGTTCCCGGGTGAGGCAAGAGCGAGAACACGGAAAGAGCTGAGCCCGACTGACCGTAGGCGAGGCTCTTTCCGTACTCTCAATCTCGCCGTACCCGGGATCGCTGAGCCCGATTAGCCGTAGGCGAGTCTCTTTCCGTACTCTCATTCTCGCCTCACCCGGGATCGCTGAGCGTCTGCTCGGCTCTTTCCGTTCTCTCATTCTCGCCGTCCCCGGGATCGCTAATCGCGTTATGTTGCAGTCGTCGTTGCCTCGTCCGCGGCGCCGAGCGCTTGGTGCGCGGGTTTGACTGTGGCGTCGGGCGCGACGTAGCGGACTTCGCATTCCAGCAGGCCGCCGGTACGTTTCAATACTGCGGCGCGGACGCGGCTGATGAGCGCGCGCACGTCGGTCGAACGCGCCTGGCCCAGATTGACGATGAAATTAGCGTGCTTGGTCGAGACCTCGGCCTGGCCCTGGCGTAGGCCCTTGAGGCCGGTCTCTTCGATGATTTTTCCGGGCGGGCCGTAGACCGGATAGAGCGTTTCGCTGCTCTTGAAGACAGAGCCGCAGTTAGGCTGGTCGAGTGGGAATTTGCGCTCGCGTTCGGCGATGTCGTCGCGCATTTCCCGTTCGATGGACTCCCGGTCGCCGGCCGCCAGACAGAGCCGCGCGCCGACCACGACGCACCCGTTGGTCTGAAATACGCTACAGCGGTAGCCGAAGCAACAGGCCTCGGGTTCGAAGACGCGTTTTTCGCCGCGCCGGTCGAGCGCGACGACGTGTAGCGTTACGTCGCCGATGGCGCGGCGGCGGCTGCCGCCGTTCATGGCCAGCAGGCCGCCCAGCGTGCCTGGGATGCCGACCGTGTGTTCGAGCCCGGAAAGCCCGCGCGCGGCCGCGGCCCAGGCGAGTTCTTCCATGGTCGCGCCGGCCAGGGCTTCGAGCTCGGCGCCGTGGAATTCAAAGAGTCCCATGCCTTTACCGATCTTGATGACCACGCCGCGCACGCCCGCGTCGTCGAAAAGGATGTTCGAGCCGCAGCCCAGGACCACGGTCGGCAGCTCGTGCGCCGCGGTGAAGGCGAGCGCGCGGCTCAGATCTTCCACGCTCTGCGGCGCCACGAGCAGATCGGCTGGGCCGCCAATGCGCCAGGTCGAGTGCTCGCACAAGGGCGCGTGGCGCGTGGCGACCCCCACCCCGGCAGCGGCCAGTTGCTCCAGAAGATCAGAAAACCGTGGCATGAAGTCCTCGATATGGTCTAGATTCAGGGCGCGGCGTCCAGGACATTTGCTCTCTCAGAGGTCGTAGAGAGTTTCATCGCGCGCTGGTTCGCGGCGCGTCTTGCTTGGCTTGGCCAGCATCGCGGCGTCGAACATGGCTTCTGCGTCGATGGAGTCACCGAGTTCTGCCTCCACGGCTTCTGGGTCTTCGCCGGCCTCGAGCCTGCGCAGGGCCTCGTGCATGCCGGGCGGGAGATCGAGGCCGGCGGTTTCGTAGAGTTTGCGCATGAGCCGACCGGCCTGCCGCGGATCGGGGTTGCTTTCGTCGATAGCCGCGCCTTCGCGTTCGAGCAGGTGCATGATGCGTTCGAGACTGGCCTCGCTGGGCATGTTCTGGGGGTCCGGACTGTCGTCCGCGCCGTCCTTGCGCGTGCGGCCGAGAGCAAAGCGCGAGGCGCGGCGTTCGAGCTCGCGGCGAGAGCAGCGCGGGCAATCAGGCTGTTTCTGAGTGTCCACGCGCGTGGCGAGGAAGCTGAAGACGGTATGGCAGTCTGGGCAGTAGAATTCGTATATGGGCATAGGGTCTCCGTGTCAGGAGTAATTCCAGTCTTTGAGCCTGAGGTCAATGGAAGCCAGGCCATTGTAGCGGTCTATTTTGGGGGTAAAGGCCACGCGCATGGTTTTGCCGACTACGTCCTGGCCGAGCTTGTCAGCCTGTCGCCAGGCTTTGGCGCGCAGGGTGACGCCGGCTTTGGAGTCGTGGAGGTCGAGCGTGGCGTGGTTAGCGCCGAATATTTTGCGTTTGCGGACTTGGACGTCGGGCGAGGAGAACAGGGGTTCTGGGTTGCCCTGGCCAAAGGGCTGGAGAAGTTCGAGTTCCTTGAGCAGCGTGAAGTCGATCTGGCCAAAGGAGAGCGCGTCGTCGATGGCCAGCCGCGCGTCGAGGAGCACGTCGCCTATTTGTTCCGCCACGACGCGGGGAAAGCGTTCGCGCAGCGCGTCGAGGTTTTCTGGCGCGAGGCTCAGGCCCGCGGCTTGGTGGTGGCCGCCGAAGCCTAGCAGCAGGTCGCCGCAGGCGGCAATGGCGGCGTAGAGATCGCATTCCGGGATCGAGCGGCCCGAACCTTTGAGTCTGCCGTTGTCGTGGCAGAGGATGAGCGTGGGCCGGTAATAGGCCTCTACCAGCCGCGAGGCCACGATGCCGATGACGCCGGGGTGCCAGGCCTGGTCGCAGAGCACGAAGCCTAGTTTGTCGAGCTGCTCTTCGGCCTGGTTGAGCGCCTGGCCGAGGATGGTTTCTTCTTCGCGCCGCCGCTCGACGTTGAAGGTGTTGAGCTTGGCTGCGAGCGGCCGCGCGGTGTCGAAGTCAGGCGCGAGCAGGAGTTCGAGGGCAATCAGGCCGTGGCCCATGCGCCCGGCTGCGTTGATACGCGGCGCAAGGCCGAAAGTGATCTGTCCGGCGCCAAGTTCGGCGCCGATGGCAAAGCCGGCCACGTCCTTGAGCGCGGCGATGCCTGGCCTTCGGCCTTCGCTGATGAGCAGCATGCCGTTTTTGGCCAGGATGCGGTTCTGACCGGCCAGCGGCACGACGTCGGCCAGGGTGCCGAGCGCCACCAGGTCGAGGACCTGGCGCATGTCCACGGGCTCACCGGGCAAGAGCTTGTTGAGCGCGGCGATGAGGAAGAAGGCCACGCCCACGCCGGCCAGGTCCGGACAGGGACAGTCCCCGAGCTTGGGATTGCAGATCGCGTCGGCCGCGGGCAGAACGGCGCCGGGGGTGTGGTGGTCCGAGACCACGACGGTGAGGCCGCGTTCGCGTGCGTGGGCCACGGCCTGGTGATCGGAGACGCCGCAATCCACGGTGAGCAGGAGTCCGACGCCCGCGTCGGCGAGCTGATCGAGACCGGCGATGTTCAGCCCGTAGCCTTCGTGCAGCCGGTTGGGAATGTAGTGTGCGACCTCGTAGCCGCGGCGCCGGAGCACGTCGGTGACCAGGGCTGTGGCGGTGACGCCGTCCACGTCGTAATCGCCCCAGACCGCGAACTTTTTGCCGGCTACCAGGCCTTTGGCCAGGACGTTCGCGGCTTCTGCCATGCCGGGCCAGGCTGCTGGCTGGGCCAGATGCTTCAGTCCTGGGCTCAGGAACACGTCCATGTCCTTGAGCGAGGTCAGCCCGCGCCGCCAAAGCAGCCGGACCAGGAACGGCGTGACGTTCAAGGCCGCGGCCCAGGCGTCGAGTTGGGCGTTGGCCGCGGCGGTCGGCGTTGGGTTGGCCAAGGTCCGTTGAGTCCATTTCATGGGCACAGGTGGCTCCGATGTGTAGTCCGGATTGCTGAGTCGAGCGCGGCGCTGAGGGGTTTCTCGCTCAGGCGAACCATGGGCGACGCTTTTTAAGACGGTAAGGATTCTGGTGCGTGCTGTCAAATCGGGGGGCAATTTTAATCCAGAGCAAACGCACCACGACACGGATCAAAACCGTCCTGTCGGCGCCGTGCCCCATAGGGGCTTACTTAAGAAGAAGTCCTGGGGGAGGAACTTTTTGAAATTCCCTCCTGCCCGCCGGAGACTTCATATTACGTAAGTTAGAGCATTTTAACCTTGAAAAGTTCTAGACGCTGGGGGCGACACCGTCGCCGAAACCGTAGCCGAGCAGACGCTCAGCGTTCCCGGGTGAGGCGAGATTGCCGTGCGTTGCACGGCTCTACTCTGTCTTCTCGCTCTCGCCGTACCCGGGATCGCTGAGCGTCTGCTCGGCTCTTTCCGTTGTCTTTGCCTTTGCCATTGACGATGGCGGGGGTCGTCACCGTCGCCGGCATCCCTAGCTTTTCAAGGTTAAAATGCTCTAGCGCTTATGGTGCCGTGACCCCATGTTGACTCTTTACTGAGATGCTGTATTCTCTAGGAATACAATAAGAGGAGGGGGATATGCAGACTGTGACAACCATCCGATTTGACCAGGAAACACTCGGACACCTAGACGAAATGGCTGCGTCCCTCGGAAGACCACGGGCTTGGGTGGTCAAAGAGGCCGTCAAAAGGTATCTGGAATATGAAACCTGGTTCCGGCAAGAGGTTCAGAAAGGGCTAGACGCCGTGGCCGAAGGTCAGACTGTATCCCACGAGGATGTCAAGAATAGCATCCGATGATCGGTATCAACTGAGTATTAAAGGTTCATCACATTTCATTCAGTTCGAGTGGACTGGCCGCAGAGATGCGGAAGTAACGAATGTCGATTTGATTTAGCTCGTAGTTTTCTCAAAAGATAATTGAAGAAAATGAGGCAAATTATGTTGGCTCCATCTGCTGAAGTTCTTGACACTGCGTGGATCAAGGCTATGCATCCTGGGAAAATATTGGCTGAAAACTACCTCTACGAGCTTGACATATCTATCAACAAGCTCAGCAGGGAATTAAAAGTTCCTGCAAACAGGATATCTAAGATTGTGAATGGCGAAAGGTCAATCACTCCGGACACGGCATTGAGGCTTGCAAAGTATTTTGGCACTTCAGTTGAGCTTTGGATGAATTTGCAGGCAACGTATGATGCGGCGCTTGTCACGATGTTAAAAGATGAAACTTTTACGCGAGAAATCGTTCCTTATGCCGGGGGCTCGGCGCGGTAGCTTTGTGATTCATGCGTGCTGTCAATTCCGCGTTGACTCTATTCAGAGAATGGAGGTATAGATAGGAAGCATACGATTCTTGGGGGATATTCGCGCGCGCCGCGTCGTCCGGAGGGACAAGATGATCAGAGCTACTGTTATCGTATTGATGTTGTTGTTCGCAGCCGCGCCGGCCATGGCCGCCGCACTGCACGCGGATTTCAAGGATTTCCACACCACCAGTGACGGAAAGGTGACTTTCGAGGACTTCAAGGAGCACTTTCCAAAGGCGACCATGGACGATTTCCGCTCCGTGGATACCGGCGGCAACGGTGCCTTTACGCGCGAAGAATGGGACGCCTACATGAAAAAGGCCGGGATGCAGGACCACGACGCCCAGAAGGGCCATGGTCCTAGCCATGGCAAATAGCGGCACGGCGCTGTTCCGGGTCGTTCTCGCGCTCCTCGCGTTTTTCGCGCTGCATATTGGACTGTGCGACGCGATCGCAGCCGCGGACATGGAGCTCGCGCCGCTCGTGACCGAGGCCCTGGACAAGAATCCAGAACTCCTCGCGGCCCAGGCCCGCGCCGGCGCAGCGCGCGAACGGATCACCATGGCCAGGGGCCTGCCTGACCCCATGCTCTCGGCCGGATATCAGAACGTCGGCCTCAGAAGCTACACCTACCCCAAAAACCCCGATGCGCAGTGGACTTTCGGCCTGAGCCAAACCCTGCCCAATCCTGCCAAGCTCGTACATAAAGGCCGCACCGCCGAACACGACGCGGAAAACATGACCATTCTCATCGCCGCGCTGCGGCTGAAGACCACGGTTCAAGTCAAAGAACTCTTCCATGACCTGTTTTGGATCTACAAAACGCTCGATCTGCTCAAGGACAAGGCCGCGGTCTTTGCCAGGCTCGAAGACGCCGCCCTGGCGCGCTACGCTTCGGGCATGGGCACTGCCCAGGAAACAGTTATGGCCCAGACCGAGAAATACATGCTCCTGGAAAAGGAGACCATGCTCGCACAAAAAAAGACCGCCCTGGAGAGCCAACTCTGCGTCGCGCTCGGACGCGCGCCCTGCGGCGGACTGGGCCGGCCAGCCACTCCGGCGCAGACGGCCTTTGCCTATGAGCTGGACGAACTCCTGACCATGGCCCAGGTGAACGACCCCACGGCCCGCTCTAAAGAAAAACTCATCGAAAAGGCCCAGTCGCAGATAAAGGCGGCCAAGGCCGAGTTCCTCCCGGATTTCACCTTTGCCGCCGGCTATGGAAACAAGGGCGAATACATGGTCAAGACCGACATGGAAGGCAATCCAGCCAACGAGCAGCGTTACATGGACATGTGGTCGACCTCGGTCTCGATCACCCTGCCGCTCTATTTTTGGAAACAAGTCGCGGGTGTGCGCGAGGCCAAACGCAACTTGAGCGAGGCGCAGCACGATCTGGACAACGCGCGGCAAGCTGCTGCCGCGGTCGTGCGCGAGAATTACTCCATGATCAAGGCCGCAGATCGGCTCGTGGATCTGTACAAGAACGGCCTGGCCGCCAAGAACGCCCAGAATTTCGACCTGACCTTGAGCCGCTACGCGACCGGCAAGCTCGAAGTCTTTGCCGCTGTCGGCTGGATCAAGAATGTGCTGGAGTATGAGACATCCTATTGGGGGCAGGTGGTGGAACGCGAAAAGGCCGTGGCCCGCATCGCGGCCCTGGCCGGAGTCGACCAGGCGCCGGCAGCCCAAAAAGCGCCTGGGGGCGCCGGCGCCTTGGTCACGCCAGTGGTGTTTGGCGCGCCTTTTGAGGCAGGGATTCCCAGAGCGCAGAAGATGAAAACTAAGGATGAAAAATAAGCGGGGCGCCATGCATACCAACACATTCCATAACTTTCCGGCCCTGGCTTTTTTGGCCTGGCTTTTTCTGTTCAGTGCGTCGCCAGGGGCCTGGGCAGCCTCGAAACCGGCCGATCCGCACGCGGGCCACGACGCTTCTGCTTCTGCTCCTGCTCCTGCTCCTGCCGTAGCTCCGGCCGTAATTCCAGACGTTGGGCCGCCCAAGGTCGCGATCACGCCCGCGGCGCGCAAGGCCCTGGGGCTGGTCGTGGTCACGGCGGAAAAGAAGCATTTGAAGAAGTCCATTTGGATCGTGGGTCGCGTGGAGATGGACGAGGGCCGCGTCGTGGCGGTCAACGCCAAGGTCGAGGGCTATGTCGAGCGGCTCAATGCCAGTCGCGAGGGCATGCGCGTGCGCGAGGGCGAGGAACTGTGCGCCTTGTACAGCCAGGAGGTCTACGCCACGCGCCAGGAGCTGGCCATGCTCCAGAAGGCGAAAAAGCAGGCCTGCACAGGCGGCGAGGTCCAGGGGTTGCTGGAAAAAGACGCCGAGGCCCTGCTGCGCGCCGGGCAGCAGCGACTCAAGCTCTTCGACGCGGCCGGGCAATTCGACGCGCGCGATGGGCGGCGGCTGCTCCTGCGCAGCCCTATCGACGGATACGTGCTCAAGAAAAACGTCACTTTGGGCATGCGCGTCGGCATGGGCGATCCGCTCTTCGAAATCACGGACTTGTCCACGGTTTGGGTCACGGCCGACCTGGCCGAGGCCGACATGCCGCTCGTGGCCGTGGGCCAGCCAGCTATCATCCGCTTGCGCGCAGTCCTGGGAAAAAGTTTCAAGGCCAATCTGGACTACATTTATCCTTTCCTGTCTGCCGAGACCAGAACGGCCAGGCTGCGTTTCGTGCTGCCCAATCCGGACCTGGAGTTACGGCCGCAGATGTTCGCCGAGATCGAGATGCGTATCGACCTTGGCGAACGGCTAGTGCTGCCGTTGGACGCAGTCCTGGACACGGGCACGCGGCGGCTGGTCTATGTCGAAGAGGCGCCGGGCTCATTCTCCCTGCGCGAGGTCTCGCTGGGCGTGCGCGGCGAAGACGTGATCGAGATCGCGCAGGGGCTGCGACCAGGCGAAATAGTCGCCGCCTCGGCCGCGTTCCTCATCGACTCCGAAACCCGCTTAC
>Ga0247840_10004440_pt1 | contig 22196 bp, 21 predicted proteins | sample LaCruzMarch2015__FD_192404 | JGI IMG/M metagenome (GOLD analysis project Ga0247840, IMG submission 192404) | Freshwater microbial communities from meromictic Lake La Cruz, Castile-La Mancha, Spain - LaCruzMarch2015_17m | ecosystem: Environmental > Aquatic > Freshwater > Lake | place: Spain... | reverse complement strand
TGTGGTCGATCAGTTTACCCCTAAGACCAATTATTTCAAATATCTAGAAGGCCAATCTAAGATCTTTAAAGACCTTCATTTTGAGACCAAAGCTGAATCTAAATATTTTGCGGTTGCCTGTGCTTCTGTCATCGCAAGAAATGCTTTTCTAAAAGAACTGGAAGCGATGGGATCTAAATATAAGACTGTTTTTCCTAAAGGCGCATCCAATCTAGTTGATACATTTGCGAGCGACTTTTTATCAAAACACGGGATTTCTACATTAAAAAAAGTGGCAAAGCTCCACTTTAAGAATTTAAAACCTTTAATCGATCTTCAAAACGACTGATACTTTATGAGGCAACTGTCTTATGGTTACCCCTGCTGAATTCAGCATTCTTTTACTTGCCTTCACATGATCTGTATCTGCGTATTTATCATCCTCATAGACGATCTCTTTGATGCCTGATTGGATAATAGCTTTTGCGCATTCATTGCATGGAAACAAGGAAACATAGATCTTACAATCATTGACAGGCATAGGTGAATTCAAGATCGCATTGAGTTCCGCATGGACCACATAGACATATTTGGTGTCTAACGTAGTGCCTTCTCTATCCCAAGGATACTCATCATCACTACAGCCTTTAGGAAGCCCATTATAGCCTATACTAACGATCTTATTGGATGAGGAGACAATAACTGCCCCGACTTGAGTCGATGGATCTTTAGAGCGTAACGCTGATAAATGAGCCATCCCTATAAAGTATTCATCCCAACTGATGACGTTTTTTCTTTTCATTGGCCCTCCCGTTGATAATAGGACACTAAGCTATCATCGAGTATATTCGCATACCAATCTAATCCTAGATCATAGGCCATATTGACGACCCCTTGATCAGTTAAACCATAATACGGGCTATGTTTCTTATCTATCGCGATCAAACCAATCATGACCACCACAAGGATAACAGAAGAGATCAAGACATGACGTTTAAGAGGTTTCCATGAAGGTTTATAATTGAAATACAAGGCCATCAATACCCCACTCACAAAGCCCCCGATATGGGCTTGAAAAGCAATACCTGGGATAAAGGAGATAAAGAGATTGATAATTAATAACTGAGCCAGTTGCATCTGAACAGGACGATATTTGATTTGACCACTTTCAATCTGATAGACAACTAAAGCCCCTAAGATCGCAAATAGACCACCACTTAATCCTACTGCCAAGACATTACCTGATGTGATAAATAAGAAGGCAGAACCTGAGACAACACCCGTTAACAAGGTCGCCACAAAACGCTTAGCCCCAAACTTAGACTCAAAGAAGATCCCAAGATTATATAAGGCATACATATTCATCATCAGATGGATCGCATCGATATGGATAAAACCTGAACTTAAAAAGCGCCAGTATTCATAGTTTGCGATGATAAAGATCTTATAATAGGCACCAAGTAAAATCGACGTATTGACAGGATCATAGCCTAAGAGATCGGTCATCAATGTGATTACCCCAAACATCACCAGACACATGATCAAGATGACAAGAGTCGCCTTTGGTGTTTTAGGACGAGTATTTTCTGTTCGTTTAGGACGTTGTAGATCCAGTTTACGTTGAGCATCTTCTAGATCCGTTGGTTTTTCTTCGATCGCCAATAAAGTAGGCTTAAGCACAGGAAAACGATCCAAGAATATGTTTTCACTGGTTCTTGGACTTAATATGACCAGGGCTGTATCTTCTTTCAGCTCATAGCCTGTTTCTTCTTCATCGAAGCGGACATCATACAGTAAAGTACGTTCCCCAAAGATCTTCTCTATGGCTTTTCTTATCGCATTGGTACGCTCTTCTTGACGAGGTAGATTAAAGCCCCCATTCAAAGAGAAGCGAATCAATTCTTTCGTATTTTTAGGATGATTGAGCCAGATCTCTTTGCCTAAGATACGGACATCGATGATCTTATAGCCTTCTTGTTCAACCAAGGCTAAAGCGGCTAGGGTCATTAAGTATTCGTTGTGTTTGTTCATACGGCGTTTCCTAATCTGAGTTTATCCAAAAGGGTTGTAAAATAGTTTGGAAGTGGAGCTTCAAAGTGCATGGCTTGTTGACTTGTTGGATGAACGAAGTCAATGGCCAAGGCATGAAGGCATTGTCCATCGGTATCTAAAGTCTGATGAAGCCCATATTTGAGATCACCAACCAAAGGGAATCCTATGTATTGAAAATGAACTCTGATCTGATGGGTTCTTCCTGTTTCTAATTGACATTCAACCAAGGTCATATCTTTAAAGCGTTCCAATACTTTAAAATGAGTCACCGCGGCTTTTGAATTGATGGCGGTAACGGTCATCTTTTGACGATCTGATTTATCACGTCCAATAGGCGCTTCTATACGACCACTGTTGTGTTCTAAGACCCCATGGATCAAAGCCCAATAGGTTCTTTTTAAGGTTCTTTCCTGAAGCTGATGAGAAAGTTCATGATGAGACTTGTCGTTTTTAGCGACCACCAAACAACCTGAAGTGTCTTTATCGATACGATGAACTATCCCAGGACGAGTGATCCCATTGATCCCTGACAGATCTTGACAATGATACAATAAACCATTGACTAGAGTATGAGAAGGATTCCCTGCCCCTGGATGAACGACCAAGCCTTTTGGTTTATTGATGACCAAAAGATCACTGTCTTCATACAGCACATCAAGATCCATTTTCTCCGCAACGACTTCTAAGCTTTCCGCTTCTGGATATTCAGCGGTGATGATGTCGTTTTCTCTAACTTTGGTGTTTCGTTTAACTTCTTCATCGTTGACTAAGACATAACCAAAGTCTATCAACTGTTGGATGCGGTTTCTTGAGAAACCAGGCATCGCTTTGACCAATACTTTATCTAAGCGCTCTCTAAGGTCTAGCGCATTTGCGATATATTCGAAATCAGGCATGTTTTCTTCTTTCATCCAAAATGGTCTCAATGATCATACACACTACGCCTACATTCAAGGCCATATCTGCCACATTAAAGACAGGGAAATGATAACCAAAGATATTGAAGGCTAAGAAGTCTCTTACTCCACCAACAGTCAATCGATCGATCAAATTACCAAACGCACCTACAAACATAAAGATCAAAGCGTATCTTAACCATGTCGATTTTTTATCGGACTTGATAAAGAAAACACCCATGACCACACAAGCAATCGAAGCTAATAGGATAAAGAACCATTGCTGGCCTTCCATAAAGCTCCAAGCAGCACCTGTATTTTTAAGATAAGTTAACCAAAAGAAATCCTTGATGACGACCACATCGGAACCATAAGGAATCAAGGTACTAATCAATGTTTTAGTGGCAGCATCTAAGCCCAAAACAAATAAGAGTGTGAACCATTCCATTTTTTTCATAACGACATTATAACAGAAAAAAGCCTCTCCCTTTAGGGAAAGGCACGGCTTATCGATTACTGCTTCTTAGCTTTTCGATGAGATCCCAATCAACACGCTTCACAAATTCTGTAAGCAAGGTGACTGTATCACAATAATCTTTACGATGGATCAATGCTCTATGAGAATGGATATAACGAGCAGGAATAGATAGTGTACAATTGACTACCCCATCAAAGGATTTATGGAGTTCACCTGAATCGGTTCCTCCTGCCAATAAGGTATCATATTGAACATCCAACTTAAGTTCTTTAGAGATATCAGTAAGAAGATCTAATAATCCACGATGACCTAAATGAGATGAATCTTGGACAGCTAAGGTGATCCCTACGCCCATCTTCGTCCCAGGTTCACTTCCCGGCATATCATTCGCTACAGTCACATCGATGGCGATCCCAAGATCAGGTTTGACCGCATAGGTCGCTGTTTTAGCGCCTCTTAAACCAACTTCTTCTTGAACGGTCCCTACCGCATAGACATCCGCTGTATGTTGGACCCCTTTTAGTTTCATTAAGACTTCCGTTGCGATCAAAGCCCCAACGCGATTGTCCCACGCTTTAGCCATCAAATAATTAGGATTGGCCATAATGGTGAATTCAGACTTAGGGGTAACCATATCGCCTGGTTTGATTCCTAAGAGCTCAACTTCTTCTTTATTCTTGACCCCAAGATCAACGAAGAGGTCTTTGACTTCCATGACTTTCGCTCTAACTTCAGGTGATAAACCATGAGGAGGTTTAGAACCGATGACCCCAACGAATTTCGCATTTGAACGTGTAGTAATGATGACGGGCTGAGACAATAAGACATGTCCCCACCAACCACCAACTGGCGCTAATCTAATGAAACCTTTTTCATCGATGGCTCTTACGACAAAACCGATCTCATCGATATGTCCAGAAAGCATGACCTTAGGTCCTTTTCCACTTCCCTTTTTAAGGGCGATCAAAGATCCTAGATTATCATAGGTCACTTCATCCGCATAAGGTGAAACATAATGTTTCATGACTCTGGTCGCTTGTTTCTCACAACCTGATATCCCATCAGCTGAAGTAAAAGCTTCCATCATTTCTAAATCTACGACCCCATACGCATCTTCTAAATGCTCGATCTTCTTGTTTTTTTCCATGTTTCTCCTTCTCAGTAGTTGTTCTGCTGACGATGATGGTTGATCTCATTCTTCTTCACATAAAAATCATAGACATCTTGGGCATCAAAGCCCATCGCTAAAGCGATAGATCCTATATAAGACAAAACGATTTTGTATTGATTAAGATTGAATTCTGTTTTTAGTTTACTGGTCTCATCCATCCAATCGATGAATTGTTCGCTCAACGAAGCATCTCTTGATATAAAAGCCATTTCCGTTGAATCATCATGAAGATCTATCCCAAGTGAGATCGTAAAATGAACACAATCTCCTAATTCTTCCAATAGCACTTCTTTTTCACTGGCTTTCTTAAAGCTCCAAAACTTAAAACAACGGGTCTCATTGGCCAGTTCTCCGATCTCAACCCATAACGCCCAGATCCTCTTGGTTTTGGTCTCTGATCGAGTTACCTTATGATTGGCCATGATCTGTTCATCGAGTTCAGATTGAAGCTGTCTAATGTCGCTTAAGTGTAGATTCATAATTTCCTCTTAGAATGATTATAGTTGAATTAATGCTCAAAAGATAGACTGGCTTCTTCATCGCTTTCATGTAGATTCAGCAATTGATTTTGCAGATCTTCATTGAACTGATTGGTGTATAAACGATAGTAATATCCATGTTTCATCATCAAGTCATGATGTATCCCGTCTTCTACGATAAGTCCTTTACGAATAACCAAGATACGATCTGCATTCACGATCGTCGATAGACGATGAGCGATGATGAACGAAGTACGATCTTTCATGAGGTTTTCGATGGCTTTTTGGATGATCTGTTCAGTTTCTGTGTCGATCGATGAAGTGGCTTCATCTAAGACGAAGATACTAGGATCAGCGATGACAGCACGCGCAAAGGAGATCAGTTGTTTCTGACCAGTTGATAAACGATTGCCACCTTCACCAACATCGGTTAAGTAGCCTTTATCGAGTTTAGTAATGAAATCATGCGCATCAACCAAACGAGCTGCCGTTTCGATCTCTTCATCGGTTGCGTCAAGTCTTCCATAGCGAATGTTTTCTCGTACGGAACCTGAGAATAGATGAGGTGCTTGTAGGACATAACCTAGGTTAGAATGAAGCCATCCGACAGAGCGTTCTTTTAGAGGTATCCCATCGATACTGATAAACCCATCATTGGGTTCATAGAATCGACAAAGTAAATTAACGATGGTGCTTTTTCCACTGCCTGTTTCTCCAACCAAGGCAATGGTTTGACCTGATTTGACTTCAAGATTAAAATGCGTCAAGACAGGTTCTGCTTCTTTATAGGCAAAGGATACATCGTTGAAGCGGACTTCTCCTTTTAAACGATGATACCCTGTAGTGATCGGATTAAGGATCGTCCCATAGGACTCAATGACTTCTTTCGTATCGATAAGATCTGCTTCTGTGTTGACCAAGGTCAAAACACGTTCAGCAGATGCTTGAGCCATTTGGAACTCAGCCAATAGACGAGCCAATTGTCTAAGTGGTTCAAAGAAAGATCCAGCGTATTGCGTATACAACATCAGTGTCCCAAAGCTCATCGTCCCAACTAAAACCTGTTGACCACCGACCCAAAGGATCATCGCTAAACTAAAGGCACCTAGACCCATAACGATAGGCATAAAGATCGAGGCTAAGATATGAGCTGAAATGGCTTCACGAGACAGTTTATTCGTTAATTCTTTGAAATCTCTGATTTGGCTATCTTCTAAAACCAAGGTCTTAGAAGTCTTTGCGCCTGTGATGCCTTCTGAGAAAGCCCCTGTGATTTGAGAATTGATCTTACGGGTCAAACGATATTTATCTAAGATCTTACGTTGAAATTTAACTGAGATAAAAGCTAAAACAGGCACAACCATCAAGATCAATAAGGCCATCTTCCAATCGACGATAAACATAATGATGGTGACACCGGTCATGACCGTTAAGCCCCACACCATATCGATCAAAGACCAAGAGACGATTTCCGCTAAACGACCGATATCTGAAGTCATTCTAGCCATGATCCATCCTAAAGGTGTCTTATCGAAATAGGTAAACGAAAGCTCCTGTAGTTTTCTAAAGGCACGATTACGCATGTCATAGGCAAACTCCATTTCGATCTTACCTGCTTGTTGAATAAAGAAGAAAACAACGAGACCTTGAACGCAGATCATCCCAAAATAACCTAAGCCATAGATCCATAGGGTACTTTGAGACCCATTGCCTTCAATAAAGTAATCCATCGCATAGCGATTCATCAAAGGAAAACCTACGTCGATGGAGGCAATCGCAACCATCAAAAAAATCAAGAAAGTGAGATTCTTCTTATACTTCATTAAATAACCGAAAATCTTACGCCATAGATGCGTATCTAGTTTATCTGTATTAAAATCTTGTTCTTCGAAATGTTCACTCATGCTGCTTCTCCTTCTATCATACGACCTTGGATCTCAACGATACGGGCATATAAGCCTTCCTGTAAAACGAGTTCACTATGGGTACCCATCTGTGCGACCCCACCATCTTGAAGCACCACGATTTGATCTGCGGCCTGTGCTGTCGCTACTCTATGGGTAATGATGAAGGTGGTCAAACCTCCAGATAGTTCTTTTAATGCTCTTCTAATAGATGCATCTGTTTCTGTATCTACTGCGCTCAATGAATCATCGAAGATCAAGATCGGTGATTTATTGATGATGGTTCTTGCGATGGCGATACGTTGTTTCTGTCCACCAGATAAGGTAACGCCCTTTTCCCCAACTAAGGTTTTATAGCCTAAATCAAATTCATTGATGACACGATGAACTGAAGCTGCTTTAGCGGCTTCAATGACCTGTCTTTCATTCGCATTAGGATTAGCCAATCTTATGTTTTCTAAAATGGTCTTAGAGAATAAGAAAGGTTCTTGTAGAACGATCCCTATGTTTTTACGTAGATGATGCCTTTGTATTTCTTTAAGTTCTGTTCCGTTTAGTGTAATGGAACCTTTCTGATAATCGTAGAGTCTTGTGAGTAGATGAACCAAAGAACTCTTACCTGATCCTGTAGGACCCAATAAGGCTATGGTTTGACCTTGTTTAACTGTAAAGCTTACATCTTTTAGAACTTCTTGTTCACCATCTTCATATTTGAAGTACACATGATCAAAGACGATGTCACCTTGGATCTCAGGAGTAATGCCTTCTTCTAAAGGTTCAACTGGACTATCAAGGACTTCTTGTAGACGACCAATAGACACCAACATCTTACCCATATCCGATAAGATTCTTCCTACGTTACGAATCGGCCATAAGATCATCCCTTCATAAGAGATGAAGATAAAGAATTGTCCTACAGTAAGGAACCCCTGTTGAGCGAAACTGATCCCAAACAAGACAACAACTAAGATCTGTGTCAAACAAATAAAATCAGAGAAACCCCAATAGAAACCTAAGAGTTCGATCAATCGATAAGTAAGATTCTTATAGGTCTTGTTTTTTTCATCAAACTTCTCAGCTTCATAGACTTCTCTATTAAAAGCTTTTACAACTCTTACTCCAGCTAAGTTTTCTTGTATCGTATTCGATAAATAACCTTCAGCTTCATCAGATTTCTTAAAGAATTCTTGCATCTTGATGAAGAAGACATAAGCGAAGATAAAGATGATCGGTAAGGCAATGATCGCGATCCATGCTAAAGGTGCATAGACATTAAACAAGACCACCATCGCAATGATGGTTACAGCGAATGCATATAACATTTCAGCGAATTGTCCAGCGATAAAACGACGTACTGTATCGACATCTGAGGTACAACGTTGGATCAGATCCCCTGTTTTAGATTTTTGATGATAGGCATAAGGCAAATGCTGAAGATGAGAAAACAAGGCATTTCTTAATTTCTCAGCGAAGATCTCTGAAATCTGTCCATTCCATTTACCTCTAAAAAACTGAAGGCTTAGGGTTAAAAGATTGACCGAAATGATCATCAGAGCCCCAAGCCATAAGTTCTTACGGATCAAATCAACTCCCCCAAATAGACTAGAATACCAACTCATCAACGGATTGTTTAGTGGATCTTGCTTAATGACATTGTCGATCAAAAACTGAAATAGGATAGGCGATAATAAAGATAGCCCTACATAGATGAGTACAACTCCCATCAACACAAGGAACTTAAATTTTTGCCCATCCATAAAAGTTATGATGAACTTCATTTTTTGTATTGTATTTTTCTTCTCTTTTACTTTTTTCATACACGATTTCTTTCTGTAACTTTTAAACGTTTCAAGACTTGGATACTAAGTGTTCCAGTAATATACCCTGTAGGTACGGAACTAAACCATAACATAGGCAACCAATAGATCATCATCACGGTGTTATTGATGAAGATCAAGGCAAGGATCTGACCTACCCCATGAAAAGCCGAGGAAGCCATAGAGATCCCTATCTTGGTGAATTTGTTTTGTTTAAATAAGATGATGGTAATCAATGAACTAAGCAGCATCCCAGACATGCTCAACCAGAATCCTGTCCCAAAGATGATGCCTCTTAATAAGGACGCCATCAAGACACGCATGATGTTGATGGTCATCATTTCTTTGACCCCAAAGAGATACAAGGTGATCAAACCTAAAATGTTGGCTAAACCCAATTTGACACCAGGTACTGGAATGGGTAAAGCAGGTTCGATCATATGTAGAAGGATACTCATCGCTAAAAGCATCGTCAATAAGGTCATTCGACGAGTAGCTGAACGTTTTCTCATGAGCTCACATCCGGATCATTAGGATCTAGAACACCATTTTCGATGATGATGACGATATGATTAGGCAAACATACGATAGGTATATTCGCATAAGAGACCCAACCTTGGATAGAACACAGATGATAAGGCGAGGTTTCTTTCTCGACTCTTACTTTTCTATCCAATACTTCGATTGTAACGGTCCCTAAGGTCCCTTCAACGGTATAACTCTTATCGACCTTAAGATCGATCCTTAATACTTCCTTGTCATACGAATAAACCACGGCCACGATTTGATCCGAAGTCGTAGAGCGGACAAACCATTCCATGGTGGTATACATCACAAGTGAGCTGACGAGAATAAAAATCATCAGGCCTTTATCGTATCTGTTCATAAGCCCCTCTATTCTATCAAAAACAAGGACGCATTAAAAGACCTATACCGTATTTCAAGAAAGCATTGAACGAAGTGCTCAGTTTTGATAGAATATACACATTATGAAAGAACTAGCACTGATCCTCTTCTTATCGACTTACGCTTGTTTGCTGATTTTCCCCAAGTACAGAACTTATGTGGCCTTAGGATCCGCATCCCTCTTCGTTCTTGTGGGCATCATGCCCATCGCCAATGTATTTCCAGCGATCGATTTCAATGTCTTGATGATGATTGGGGGAACGATGGGAATCGTTTATCTCTTCATCGAATCTAAAATGCCTGCCTTATTAGCGGACATCATCTTAGATAAGACACCTAACGTTCAATGGGCAATCGTTTCTTTAGCCCTATTTGCGGGAATCATATCGGCTTTCGTCGATAATGTCGCTACAGTATTGATGGTTGCCCCTGTTGCGATGACCATCGCCAAGAAATTAAAAATCAACCCCATCAATGCGATCATTGCGATTGCTGTATCCAGTAATCTACAAGGTGCTGCGACTTTGGTTGGGGATACGACATCGATTCTATTGGGTGGAGCAGCCAATATGAACTTCTTAGATTTCTTTTTCTATCAAAATAAAATCGGGATGTTTTGGGTCGTAGAAGTAGCCGCTTTCACCAGTATGTTTATGTTGCTTTGGTTGTTTAGAAAAGAGAAAGCTGCGATTGGTTTATCAGAAAATCAAAAAGTAACTGATTACTTCCCAAGTTTCTTATTGGTTTCCATGGTCGTACTTTTGGTTCTAGCATCCTTATTCCCTTTCGGAAATGAACTTATAGCGACTCATATCAATGGGATCATCTGTATCAGCTTAATGATCATTGGTTTACTCTATGAACTTCTCTTCAATAAGAAGGCATCAAACGTCGTTACTGCCATCAAAGAAATCGATTATCAGACACTCTTATTATTGGCTGGACTTTTTGTGGTCATCGGGGCCATCAAACAAGCAGGTTTGATTACAGATATTGGTAATCTCTTCGCTCAAGTCTCAGGAGGCAACCTCTTTGTGGTCTATACGATGATCGTATGGGTTTCTGTCTTCTTATCTGCCTTTATTGATAATATTCCTTATGTCGCTACGATGCTTCCTGTGGTCGCAGCCTTAGCTTCATCATTAAATATTCCTCCTACCATTCTCTACTTCGGTCTATTGTGTGGTGCTACCTTAGGAGGCAATTTGACTCCAATCGGTGCTTCTGCCAACATCGCTGGTTTAGGGATCTTACGTAAAGAAGGCTACGAAGTATCCGCTAAACAATTTATGAGTATAGGTGTTCCGTTTACACTCATCGCCGTCTTAACAGGCTATGTGATGATCTGGTTGATCTGGTCTTAAATAAATGAATTAAAAAGCGCAGCTCTATTGGGCGTCGCTTGTTTTTGGGAAAACATAATGGGCAAAGTCTAGATAATCTTTAGCGTTGAGTGTATCTCCATTACCTGAATCAAAACGATGATCATATTCCAATTCCTCTTGATCTAAAAGGAAGTAATACCAATTATCACTTGTCGCATAGGTATCATCTTCCCAAGTCGAATCTACATAGCTCCATTCACCATCGATATAGATCATATTCCACGCATGATCATCAACATCTGATGAGATCAAAATCGCAGGGATATCCATATCTTTTAAGAGTCCCATATAAGCTTGAGAATACCCATTGCATACAGCCTGTCCATCTTGGAATACTCCTAAAGCAGTATAACCGTCATCAGTGCGTGCTTCATCGTTAAGTGCAGCATCATCATAGACCACTGCTTCTAACATGTCCATGAGGCTGTATTCAGCCTTATCATGATCTGAGAAATAACTGCTTTTATATTCATAGGTCCATTCATCGATCTCATTCTCTACTCTATGGGTCTTATCTAAGTTATAGGTAAAATTATAAGAGTAATAAGTATTCGTAGGATTGTTTTCAGGTACATCATAAGATCCATCTTCGATCTCTACTTCATTGACCAGTAGTGCCGTTAAATAAGGCCAGATCTTCTCATAGTCGAGTTCTCTATCTTCTACATAATAGAAATCATAGGCCAATTGTTCGATATGTATGGCCATCAATAAAGCCAGTTCCATTTCACTATGAACGATATAGACATCGACATCCTTAAATTCAGGTTCATCTGAGAGATCAAAAATAAGACCCACCCCATAGTAAGGATGCGTATTGATCTCATATCGACCTTCAGGCAGTTTTCCTTTATTGTCACTTAAATAAGGATCTTCATTGATGATGATGTTTTTTGTACATCCACTTAAAACCAAGAGACATATTATGATAAGCGATCGTATTTTTTTCATAGACAGGATCCATCCTTGCCTATATTTTACACTAGACACTTATAAAATTAAAACAGCTTTCGCTGTTTATCGAATCAAATTGAGTACTTCTCTTAAGATATTCTCATCTGTAACCATATGAACCGTCTTCGTTTTAGGATGTATCTCTAATCGTTTTCCTGTCATATGGACCTGATTAACATGGGTCTTATCTAATAGATTTAGAAGATTGCCTTTATGAACGCCACCACCTGGAAGCAGTTGTATCTTATCCCCATATTTTTCTTGAAGTTGACCTAAGTAATCAATATGATCATCGATTTTACCTTGGCCTCCCCCAATCAATACACGAGTCACCCCACAACGAATCAAAGCTTCTAGACCTTCACTGATATCTTCAAGTTCATCGATGGCTTTATGAAAGACCGTTTCTTTGCCTTTGGCTAGATCTACTAAAGCCTTGACCCTATTCTCATCGATTTTACCTTCAGGTGTCAAACAACCAAAGACGATCCCATCTGATCCTGCATCCAATAAGATCTTCGCATCTTTTTTCATCACTTCAAAATCGAGATCACTATAGGTATACGCACCATTATGAGGTCTTATCATCACCATGATGGGCAAATCAACCAAAGCACGTGCTTTCTCAAACATGCCTAAAGATGGAGTCAAACCTCCCAACTCTAGACCAGAATTGAGTTCAATACGATCCGCTTTTACTTTTTGAGCGATAAGGCAATCTTGAACACTTCCGCAACAGACTTCTAATTTAATGGACATAAGGATCTTTCCTTCTTTTTAAATATCTAAAGCTTTTCGAGTTTATTTGAAATCAATGTATCGATGGCGATGATCATCGCCTTTGTTTTCCCATTATCTTTGAGGGGATTATATTCTACGATATCAATACTTGATACTTTCTCAAAAGGCAAGGATTCTAGAAGAGACATAACTTCATGAACGCTTAAGCCATCTTTGTAGGGAGTATTGACCCCTGGAGCTTCTTTAGGATCAACACTGTCACAATCAAATGACACATGAAGTAGTTCATGACTTTCAATAAACGAAGACAATTCTTTATTTACCCAAGGCCATCCTTTAGATCTTATTTCTTCCATCGTTATACTACGAATGCCCCACTGTTTCATCAAGTGGGTTTCTTCTTCATCAAGTGATCTTATTCCGATTTGGATAATATCTGTTCCTTTTAAGATCACATCATTCAGTTGAGTCAATTGAGGATGACCATATCCTTGAAGAACAGCCAAAGGCATCCCATGGATCCTGTGACTTGGGGAAGATTCAACGGTATTACAATCCCCATGAGCGTCGATCCAAAGTACGCCTGTTTTTTGTGTTAATGAAGCTGAGATACTGCCTATGGCTAAAGCGTGATCTCCTCCAAACACCAAAGGAAAATCACTCTGTTTATGAGTTTCAGAAACAATATTTTTTAGTCGTTGATTTATTTCTGTTACTGCTTGTAAATAAAGTGGTTCTTCGTTTTTGATGAGACTTGGGTCTATAGAAAGGATCTCATCGAAATCGAGGAGATTTTGAAGCGATTTGATCGCCAAGTCTCCTCCATTAATATCACAGCCTTCTTTAAGTTCTACACCGATTCGTTTTATCATGCTTATATTATAAGCGAAACTTACTTAAAAAAGAAAAAGAACGCCTCAGCGTTCTTAAAGTTTTCCTTGATATTCCATCGCTTCGAACTTATTTGCTTCGACGATGACCAAGAGTTGATCTTCTGCTTTAACGGCATAATCACCGTTGATGTTGAAATTAAGTTTAGCGTCTTCTCCATTACGTACACCTAAGATATTTAGACCGAATTTATTTCTCACATCGAGATTCTTTAAGGCAAAGCCTACCCATTCTTTAGGAGCAGTCAATTCCATGATGGAGTAATCCTCATCGATGTCGATCATATCGACGACATTGCGACTTAGTAATGTCTTAGCGACACGTTCACCCATTTCTTTTTCTGGACGAATGACTTTATCAGCGCCTACTTTTAAAAGGATCTGCATATAGACTTTATTTTTCGCTTTAGCGACGATATAAGGAACACCAAGTTCTTTGAGATGAAGGATCGCTAAGATGGAAGACTCTAAACGACTTCCTGTCGCAACGACAGCCACATCGACATCTTGGATGCCTAATTCTCTTAGTTGATCGATGTCAGTAAAATCAGCTTGAACTGCTTGGGTAGCGAATTCAGCCACACGTTCAACACAAGTAAGATCACTATCGATCCCAATGACTTCACAATGGTATTCACTTAAGGTTTTAGCGATGGTAGATCCAAAGACCCCCAAGCCTAAGACTGCGTATGTTTTCTGTTTCATAGGTGCTCCTTTTAGCCAATCAGTATGTTGGCAGACGGATATGTCATGTCGTTTGTTTTAATATGTTTACTATGATCACCAATACTTAGAAGTAAGGTAAGTGGTCCAATTCGACCAAGATACATCAAGGCAATGATGATTATTTTTCCAGCTGCACTTAGAGATGGAGTGATGCCCATCGATAATCCAACAGTCGCAATCGCTGATGTGGCTTCAAAGAAGATGGCCAACCAACTGAAGGGCTCAATCAAGGTTAACAGCAAGATCCCTGTAAGTAAGGTCGTCATCAACATAAAGAAGATGATGAAGGCTTTTCTAAAGAGTTCTCTTTCGATGGTTCTCCCAAAGACGATGATGCTTTTTTGACTTCGTAGTTCAGCGACGATCATCAGAACCAAGATCGCAAAGGTCGTTGTCTTAATACCCCCAGCTGTTCCACCAGGTGATCCACCGATAAACATATAGATGATCATGATCATCTGAGTCGCAGGTCTTAGTAGACCGATATTAAGGGTCGAGAACCCTGCGGTTCTTAAAGTAACGGATTGAAATAAACTGGCCAAAAGTTTGGTACTTAATGGAAGATTTGCGATACTATCAGGATTTGTATATTCGATCGCTAAGATAAGTGCCATGCCTGAGAAAATAAGGATCAAGGTCATGATGACCGCAAGCTTTGTATGTGATTTTAATCTTTGGATGATTCGACGTAGACTTTGGTTCTTCTTAAGTACAGACTTCGAGGCGTGAGATAAATCAAACCAAACCCCAAAACCTAGTCCACCCATTACGATCAAGGCAGATACTGTTAAGCTCATGATCCAATTGTCTACATAAGGCACCATATTGACAGGTCCAAATACATCGAGACCCGCATTACAGAAGGCACTGACTGCGGTAAACAAGGATTTAAACATCCCATCCCATAAGCCATATTCAGGAATCAATTGGATACACATGATCAGGAAGCCTGTAAATTCAAAGACGAAGGTATATTTAATGATGTTGAGGATGAATTTTTTGAAATCAACGAAACCTGGTCGATTGGTAGATTCTAAAAGCGATAAACGATCTGATAAGGTCATCTTACTTCCCAAATAGATCACAAAGGCTGCGATCATCGTCATCAGACCTAAACCACCGATCTGCATCAAGAAGATGATCACGATTTGTCCAAACAATGAATACTGATACGCAGGAATCACAGTCGCTAGACCAGTTACACATACTGCTGAAGTCGATGTGAACAAATGATCTAAGAAAGGTGCTGGAGTCGCACTGGCTTGATTACTTATAGGTAACCATAGTAAGAAGCCCCCTGTTAAAATAACACCAGCGAAACTTAAAACGATCTGCTGTGCAGGTTTGAGTGATCCAAAGGTAAATTTATCGATTAATCTGTTTTTGTTCATAGAGTTTTGATTAGGCACTTACTTATCATACACCTGCTATTGTTAAAATCAAGTCATTTATAATTTATGATCAAGTTCATCTCAGCGACATTAGATAAGGTACTAAATACTGAACAATACTTCTTCGCAAGTTCCATCGATTTGGTCAATGCTTCTTCTTGACCAGCGGGTAAAGTCACTGTAACTGTTACTGATTTTAGTGTCGTAGGGATCTCATCGCGTTTTTCGCCTTCTACTTCATAATGAGCGAAATCGATACTTAAGCGCTTTTTTTCTAGGATATCTAAAAAGGTTGAGTGGAGACAAGAAACCAAGGCTCCTTGTAGTAAATCATAAGGCCGAGCTTCATTGGCTTGTGAACCTATGTCGATATGGCCTTCTCTAAGTTGAAGTTGTCCTTTAAATGTGCTGTTGAAATCTAAGACGGCAGATACTTTGGTTCCCATAGATTACCTCTGAATTATTCTGACATACTCCAATGACCCTGTCAAACGTGGTTGTATATTGGTGGTCGATAAGGTAAAATAATGAGCGTTGGAGGACACTATGGACAAAGTCAACGTCGTCATCATCGGTGGCGGAATCAGCGGCCTTATGGCAGCGACCCGTCTTATCGAAAAGCAGCCCACCCTCAAGATTACATTAATAGAAAAAGGTCACGATATAACACAAAGAAACTGCCCTATCATTACAGGTAAAGTGCCTTCGTGTATCAATTGTACCACTTGTGGTGTCATGGAAGGATTGGCTGGAGCAGGTGCCTATTCAGATGGGAAATACATCATCTCAACTGAATACGGAGGATGGCTCACAGATTTCTTGCCCAACAAGACCGTTTTAAACTACATTGAACAAGCGGATGCGATCATGGTAAGCCATGGGGCAACCACTGAACGTTATATGCCTTCCAATGAACTTAAGACCCTATGTCTACAACACGACCTGCATATGCAACAAGCACAGGTCAAACATCTAGGAACCGACGCGAATTATCTTACAATGATCAAATTGGTCGATGCTCTAAGACAAAAGATCACCATCATCACCGATGCTGAAGTCAAAGATGTCGATGCAAAAAATAAGATCGTAACCTATACAAAATCAAAAGTAACACATGAATTAGAAGCTGATGCGATCATCTTTGCGGTAGGAAGAGCCGGTAGTCGATTCTTTTCTACATGGTGCGCAAACAATAAGATCCCTCTCATCAACAATCAAGTCGATGTTGGAGTACGAGTTGAATTGCCTTATGAAGTGTGGATGCATTTCTCTAAGCTCATCTATGAACCTAAGATCTGGTATCGGTCTAAGAAATACGGAGATATTACTCGTATGTTTTGTTTCAATGAAAGAGGCCATGTCGTCATGGAAAATACCAACGACATCCTTACTGTAAACGGTCATTCTTTTAAAGAAGAAGACAAGAAAACACCTAATTCAAACTTTGCCTTATTGGCCACCATAAAATTCACCACACCTTTCAATGATCCAATAGATTATGCCCGTCATGTCGCTCATATGGGCAATCTCATCAGTGGAGGATCCGTCTTGGTTCAACGCTTTGGAGATCTGATGCAAGGAAGAAGAACCGATGAGAAACGTTTAGCGGCCAATACGGTTCAACCTACTTTAAAAGCAGTAGCTGGGGATTTATCCTTATGTATGCCTAAGCGTCAACTCGATAACATCATCGAAACTTTACAAGCACTAGATGAGATCGCACCAGGCACTGCCAACGCAGATACCTTACTTTATGGGGTCGAATGCAAATACTATTCAGCACGACCAGAAACCATAGATTTCGAATTGGTTCAATCTCCTAATGTTTATGCGATCGGAGATGGAGCTGGGTTTACTCGTTCATTGTCTCAAGCTGCTGCTCATGGACTTTATGTCGCAGATCTTTATCTCAAAAAACTAAAGGAGAACGCTCATGATTAAAGCAGTCGTAGGCGCCAACTGGGGCGATGAAGGCAAGGGTAAATTAACCGATGTCTTCGCTAAAGAATCCGATATCGTCGTTCGTTATCAAGGTGGAAACAATGCTGGCCATACCATCATCAATAGTTATGGTAAGTTTGCCTTGCATATGTTACCATCAGGCGTCTTCTATGGTCATATCATGAATGTGATTGGGAATGGGGTCGCTTTAAACATCCCTGCTTTCATCAAAGAATTGAGAGAACTTGAAGAACGTAAGGTCCCAAAACCAAACATCATCGTTTCTGATCGAGTTCAGATCGTTATGAGTTATCATGTCAATTTCGATAAATATGAAGAAGAACGTTTAGGTAAAGGTGCATTCGGCTCGACAAAGAGCGGTATTGCCCCTTTCTATTCCGATAAATATGCGAAAGTTGGTTTCCAAGTCTCAGAACTATTTGATGAACAATGGCTCTCTGATAAACTAGATCGTATCTTACCCGCAAAAAACACCTTACTTGTTCATCTCTATGGAAAAGAAGCCCTTAAAAAAGAAGACATCATGGCTGAATTGATTGAATACCGCGATTTGATCGCCCCTTATGTCCATGATACCTTGAAGTTTTTCCAAACAGCCCTTGATGAACATAAAGTCGTCCTATTAGAAGGTCAATTGGGGGCTCTAAGAGATCCTGATTTTGGGATCTATCCTTATTCAACCTCTTCTTCGACCTTATCTTTCTATGGACCTATTGGAGCTGGTTTACCTAAGTCGATCGATGAGATCTGGGCCGTCACCAAAGCTTATTCCTCATCTGTAGGCGCAGGACCTTTCGTAACCGAGATCCATGATTTAGAAGAAGCTCAGATCTTACGCTCAAAAGGTGGAGATGCTGGTGAATATGGGGCTACTACTGGTAGACCTCGTCGTATGGGCTACTTTGATGCTGTTGCGACAAGATATGGATGTCAAGTCCAAGGTGCTACTCATGTCTGTATGACCAATCTAGATGTCTTAGGATATCTCGATGAGATCAAGATCTGTGTCGCTTATGAAGTCGACGGAAAACGTCGTGAGCATTTCCCAAACATCACACGTTTAGCTTATAGTGTCCCTATCTATGAAACGATGAAGGGCTGGAACTGTGATATCTCACATGTACGTAATTATGATGATCTTCCAATTGAAGCCAAATCCTACGTCGATCGTTGTGAAGCCTTGATTGGAGTTCAGATTGCCTTGGTCTCAAATGGACCCAATAGAGAACAAATCATGACAAGAAAAAAATGAGCCACAAGCTCATTTTTTAGTGTTCTTTTGAATAAACTCCATGAAGTCTGAAGTCGATAATGGTCTACTCTTATGATAACCTTGGATATACTCAAACCCCATTTGTCTAACCATAGATTCTTGCATTTCAGTTTCTACACCTTCAGCTAAGGTTGGGAAACCACTTCGTCTAAAGGCATGGATCAAACCTTCAACCATCGCCATCGACTTATGATTTCCGAAGGATTCAAGAATCAAAGTACGATCAAATTTAATCAATTCAAGAGGCAGCTTAACAACGCTCGCAAGATTAGAGAATCCTGTCCCAAAATCATCCAGATGAATACCTACTCCTATCTTATTGAGACCCTCTATATTGTTTATGATTTGAGAATAATCTGAAATGAAGATACTTTCTGTGATTTCGATCTTAAGTTGAGAAGGAAAGATGCCAGTCTCTTCGATAAGGCTCTCTATATCCTCAATCAAATGAGCATAACCCATATGATGAACAGAATAATTGACTGATATAGAATCAAGATAGATCCCTGTATCATTGCATTCCTTGATGAACTTAGCTGCTTTTCTAGTGACAAGTTTTCCGATAAGAATGATGAGTCCTGTTTCTTCCGCTAAAGGTATGAATTCTGATGGATTGATCACTCCAAGTTGTTGATCCGCTAGTCTCAGTAATGCCTCAGCTTTCGTATACGTCCCATCCTTTATAGAATAGATAGGTTGGATCGCTATAGAGAAGAGATCTTGCTCAACAGCTCTTTTGATGATTTCTATGACTTGGGATCGACGTTTCATCTCATCTAGTGATCTTGAAGAAGATCTAATGAAGTTTTCTTTTGGATCTTGTTTGATTTTAGCGATCAAGAATTCTAAGATCGCTAAAGCATTTTCACTGGATCTAATATGATCTGGGTATTGGGCGAAAACAAACTTTGCCCTTAAGGTCGTGGTGGTCTCATTTACAGTAAAACTCTTTTTAAAGCGATCTCTTATGTCCTTGAGGATAAGTAAGGCTTTCTCTTGATCCTCTTTTAGAATCAAAAGGAAAGTGTCTCCTGAATATCTGAAAACAGATCCTCGATTGGTGATGGTCACCAAATAATCTGAGATCAAACGTAAGATCGCATCCCCAAAAGCTTGGCCATATAAGCCATTGATGGTTCTAAAATCACTCAATGAAATAAGGACCAATTGAGTTGGATTATGATATTTATCCAATAGTTTGAGTTGTTGTTCCCCTGCGGCTCGATTCAATAGATTAGTTAGTTGATCCGTTCTCATTTCCATATTTTGGATATAAAGATATAGAATCAATATAAACAAAACGGATGCTGTTCCGCTTAGAACTTGACTTGGGAAGAGATATTGAATGCCTAAGAAGACAAGATAAACGATAATATAACTTATGATTACAGTCGTTAATTGCGGACTTAATACTTTTCTATAGCGTATAGCCAAAAAGAGAATCATCAGCATGTATAATATCGCAATCCCAAAAATCAAAACTTCACCAGAATGAGCAACATATCCAGTGGTCCTTGAGATTACAAACATAAAATGATTGAAAGGATTCAAAAGCACTATTCCATCATAGATTAGTTTCGGGATGTATCCAAACCAAAAGATTCGACTGATTAAGCGATCGTTATTTTCGAAAATGATTGTACAGATATAGTAGAAAAACAACACAGGAACAACAGGATACGTCATAAAGAAAATTGTATGGATGAATACATTAAATGGATCAGATACAAGATGTGGATGTGTCGAAAGCATGACTGTCGCAATAGATAAGATCAACAAAACAAAGACGATGGCTACCATCGAAATAAAAAGTCGATTACGTCGATTAGGTACCAATCGATAACGTATCGAATAAATCAATATAACCAATAAAAATAGTGCTGAGATTATTTCAGGCGAGTAGTTCCAAGTCATATCTAACTTGAGTATAACATATATCAAATGATATAGTCTTTTTTACTGTGATTATCTATATGAGTCTATTTTTCTTCAACAACTGGACACATCTTACATGAATAAGTGATCCCATACTTAGCATAGATATCTTGAAGCATGATCGTCATGACTTTAAACATTCTGACATAGATCTGTCGATCATAGCGCGTGATAAAAGCAGCTTTGTCTTGCATACGCATAAAGACAGCTCTTGGCTCCTTATACATCACATATTCACGAATATCATCATAGATAAAAGATCTTTCGAATTTAGTAAAGTTAGGATCTGTATCCGCAAAGCGATCATCCGCAAAAGCCATCAAACCTAAAGCGAAGTCTCCCATAACTTGTTTATATTGATCAGGATTATCATATTCATGGCCCAACATATCAATGCGTTTCTCACTAGAATAATCACGACTGATCATTTCTTTATAGATCGGTTTTAAAAAGAGATAGATGTCTAAGAATTGAGCGTTGATTTCTTCTTCTGTGATGGGTTCTACCAAGTAATATAGGATTCCATATTGATTATAGAGATCGATCAAATCGATTTCTTTCCCATTGATCGTGACTGTTTCTAAACGATTGTTGACATAGTCAAAAGGATTAGTGATAACGAAAATTGGTCGGCTTATTAGACCCTCCATTTCAACGACGACATCATCAGGCTCTTCAACCACAACAGGATCCTTCCTAAAGAAGGTATTGTAGGTCCAAACAGATGCGATCGCTAAGGCAATCACCAAAAGAACTAAAAGGATGACTCTAAAAATCTTTAATTTGCGTTTTCTTCCGCGAGGTTGGATATAAGACATGGTTCTATTATAGGGTATCTCCCCTCTTCTTTCAATGAAAGTCCCATTAAAAAAGCAGCATTTGCTGCTTAAGGTCTATGACTATGTTGATCGAAACGATGCCCAATAACGGTTTCTCCATCAGGAACATCCCTCACTACGACCGCATTGGCCCCGATTTTAACGTCGCTTCCTACGGTAATGGCGCCTAAAATAGAAGCACCTGCCCCAACCATAACACGATCACCTATCGTAGGATGTCGTTTCACTGGGTCTAGATTTACCCCACCTAGGGTCACCATATGATATAGCGTACAGTCATCGCCGATCTCAGAAGTCTCTCCGATGACGATGCCCATCCCATGATCGATAAACAATCGTTTACCAATTTTAGCCCCAGGATGGATCTCTATCCCTGTTAAGAATCGATTCAGTTGAGAAATCGCACGTGCGATGAAAT
>Ga0247840_10004434_pt1 | contig 22209 bp, 20 predicted proteins | sample LaCruzMarch2015__FD_192404 | JGI IMG/M metagenome (GOLD analysis project Ga0247840, IMG submission 192404) | Freshwater microbial communities from meromictic Lake La Cruz, Castile-La Mancha, Spain - LaCruzMarch2015_17m | ecosystem: Environmental > Aquatic > Freshwater > Lake | place: Spain... | reverse complement strand
CCGTTGCGCCCGCATCGGAGCACACGAGGACATCATAGATTCTGTCTTGAGGAGAGGGAGGGTTGAAGCCGAGCTTCACCTTCTCCTTCTCCGCGCCATTCATCGATCCCTGGATGACTCCTACCCGGAGCCCCTTCGATTCGAGGGCCTCGCGGAGGTTGTCGATGGTTTTGATGTTGTGCGCGAAAATTACACCAGGGATTCGATCCCCCGGCTTCGATGCGGTTTTCGGATGCGCCGCCTTGTAGCGCTTGCTGTCTATGATGTCGAGGACTTTCTTGACCTTGGCATTGCGCTTCCAGTCGAACTGGTTTACGACTCTGTTGAGCGCCTCTTCTTTGATGATTCCCACCGACGCCTGGAGCTTCTGCGCGATTTCCTGATGCCTCTCCGGATGATGCTCCGAGAATGCGTGCGGAGAGAGGTAGCGCATCGCGTTGACATCGACCGTTCCGGATCGCTGTGCCTTCGATGCAGTCTGGAATGCCTGGAGGACATGATCATACTCTGCTTGTTGCTCAGGACTGAGCTGGACATCCTCCCGGTTCTCTGCGCGCTGAACCCCCGTAACTGTCTGGGAGGAGTAGTTGTAGCGGTTTATGAGACGCTGGAGCGAGGTTCTCGCATAGTGCGAGTCAACGGAGAAGCGTTTCATGAACTCCGTCCGGTCGGAGAAGCGTTCAGGAGCGACCTTATGGAGCATATCGTAGGCTTCCGAAATGTCATTCTTGACCGGAGTAGCCGACTGATTCATGAAGTAGGTAACGTTCTGGTTAAGTGCGGTGAGCACGTTCGAGAGTGTCGAGTCTTCCTTCCCCTGGCGATTCGTCGCGTAGTGCGACTCGTCCACCGTGAGCATATCGAAGCTGATGCCGGCGGCATCGAGCGCCGCCCGAAGCATCGTCCTGCGGTCAGGCTCCGAAGCGGCATTGAAGGTTTCCTTGGCCTTCTCCTCGTCCACTTCCTGATGTTGCGCCATGAGATAGACAAGATCATCGCGCAATGATTGATGCGTGCACACAACCATATCGAGGTTCCCGTCCCGCATTGCCGCGATCCGATCCTTTCTACTGAGCCCAGGTTCCGCGGACACCTTGAAGCGCCCCGGCTCGCAGAACACTGAGACTTCGCTCCCGAACTGAGCCTGGACGACGGACGGAACCGCGAAGATAGCCCGTTTTGCCTTCCCCTTCGCCTTCAGATTCGCAAAGGCTCCTATCGAAATGATTGTCTTCCCTTTCCCCGTTCCGAAGGTCAGGTTCATCCTCATGGATGCTTCGAGCATCCTGATGGCGCGTTGCCGTTCTCCGTTCGAATCCATGCCCCGGGAGACCGCGAACTTTTGCCCCCGCCGGATGCTCCCCGTCAGACTCGGGATCATCGATGCGAGCTGCTGTTCCGCCCGTTCACCGATCGACAGTACTTCGGTGCCGTCATCCTGCCGGAGATCCTCACCCCCGAACATCTCCATCTGCGCTGCATCGGCTTTCTTCTGATCCTCGAGGTATCGGTATGCGGCTTCTTTCCAGGAACCCGCGGCAAACTTGCCTCCGACACGATTAGCGACTGTCGCGCCTGCCGACGCGAGTTGTGCCGTGAACTTGTTTTTGTAGGAGTCTCGCATCTCTGGATCGAGGAGCCCGAGGACATGATCCTGATAGTTCCGGATCTTGGCAACCTTCGTGTTCAGCTTTCTTTTGGAAGTCTTCGCATAGTTGCCTGCGAAGCGCTCCACAAACTCGCCCTTGATGCAATCGAGGACAGCGGCTTGCGCCCGGTCAACACTCCCGTGCATGCGGACATACTCTGCCCATGGTGAGCCTTCCTGCCTCTCCTCGCCAGCGCTGAATTGCGCCTCCGAGTACCCGGACATGAACGTCAGATAGTGCGACCGCATCTGACCTTCATAGAGTTCCGTGAGCTTTTCTGGTAATTCCGCCTCGAGCTTCTGGCGCTCCCGTTCAGCCGCTGCGGCATCCGTCACCATCGAAGAATCCGAAAGATCCTCTATCGCCTGGAACAGTTCCCGTGCACCATCCACATTCGACTTGTAGGTTTTCCATGCGCCCGGGATGACTCGAGCCAGAGGAGGCGGAGACTTTTCCCCGAACATATCCTCCTCCGAATGGTTTTCTATCAGGTCATCCCTGATGGCGTCAAATGCAGATTCCTTGTCTCCCTGATGTTTCCCCCTGAAGAACTTTGCCCAGGCAGCTTGTCGGGAAATACCTTTCTCCTGGTACTTAGCCTTCGAGCCCCTCGAGGCCATCGTGCCGGCATAGAGCTTCGTTTCCCAATACCGCCGGATATCGGTCTGATCCTGAGGCGAAAGATCCTCTACCGCCTTGAAGGCAAACGCTCCTTCCGGCATCTCGCCGAGCGTCCGATGCGCCGCTTCCTCCGCCTGCTTGACTTGTGGAGCGGTATCCCCCAGTGACTGCGCATCGACGGAGCCAGGAGCTACCTTCGCACCTATTCCAGGATCTTGGAAACTCTCTGCCGAGCGCCTGACAAGCCCCTCTGGGAGCCAGTCTTGCTCATCCCGTTGCCCTGCCTTGATACTCGCGACTTCCTGTTCGATTTCCCTATCCTCCGGCGCAGAAATGCGGATCAACTTCTGTGGGGCCGTTATGGTCAGGATCTTGTTTCCTGCAACAGTTTGAATCTCATAGTCCGCAGCTTCGAGCCCGAGAGCACGAGTCCGGATGATCGCATCCTCCGTGCTGATCGCCCCCATGTTGACCTCTATAGATGCTGGATCGCGTTTCCGCTTCAGCTCCGCGACCATCGCGGCGGAGGCTTCCAGACTCCCGAGGGCCTGCCCGGCTATCTGATTGGCTTCATCGAGGTATGCAAGTCGCGATTCGTTCAATTCCCGGAGTGCCGCGAGTTCCCCAGGATCGGTAGCATCTATCTCTTCCTGGATCGACTCTGCCCGTGCGATAAGCTCGTTGGCCTTCTCCGTCGCTTCGGATGCCAGCGCCTCGTTCATTTCCGCGTGGTATCGTTCCATCGACTCGGCAAGATCCTCGTAACCCTGCGCGGACATCGACCGGCGGGCCTTCATGGCCATGAGCTGCGCAGATGCCCCGATGCCCAGGACATCGACGATGTCGCGATCAAGCCCTTCATCCTTGAGTGCCGCAAGCGAAATTGCGTTCAAGCCGGCATAGTTCCCATTCGCGATCCACTTTCCCGATCCGCCCGAGTTCTTTTCGACTGTGGCGAGGAGGGATGAATGCACCGCCGCCTGCCGAGCATTGAAAATGCGCGTCGCTTCGTCGGCCAGGTCATCAGCGAAGAGTTCTACGAAATCGAGCTTCGTACCACGTCCGTACTCAGGCCCTTCATCTTTGGGTTCCTCATGTTCAGGGACAACTTCGCCATCCATGGTGTATTGTCCGGCTTCCCTGTCTTCGAGGGAGGCGAGGGTATGCTTCATCTCAAGGTATTGCTTCAGTATGTCCGCCCGCTCATCGACCGAGGCTATAGGAGCCTTCGGGAGTTCTTCGGGTTCATACAAACCGTTCTTGAATGCGCTGATTTCCCTGTTTGTCTGGATTCCCTTCTCGATCATGTCAGCCAGTTCAGGCCGCTCGTCAACGTACCGGATTTCGGCCATCCGTGCATCGAATATCTCGTCCTTCTCTGCCGCGAGAGTTCCCTCATCGAGCTTCCCTTTCTCGGCTGCTGATTCCCTATATTGGGTTGCGAAACCCTTTCCGGTTCCCTTGTTTTTCGTCCGGATGACTTCCGCGGCTCCTGTGGAGGTTCCCAGTCTTGTTTCTATTTCTTGGCGGAGGTCGGCATCTCCGATGACTTCGTGTTCGATGCCCCGGACTATGTCCTTTGCAGCAGCGAGGAAGTGCTTCCGCTGTGAGTCGAGGGCGCGCTTCTTGGCCTTCTTGGCAACGCTCAGATCGTGCCGGAGCTTCTTCAGCGTCTCCTTGTCCGCGTCATCGTCGAGAGCGGTTTCCAGAAGGTGTTTCGCCACCTGAATGGCCTCGTCTGCCACATCGGTAAACTCCGCGGCATCCCAGCCCATCCTCTGGATCATGGCACCCACGAACCTCCGTTCGGCTTCCGCCCTTTGTTTCTTCTTGCCGGCGGCAGAATCTTCGGCGGCCTGCTTCTGGAGCTTCTTCCCTGCCCGGTACTGCTCCCGTTCCCGCGGAGTCATGTTGGTGATTCTCTGCTGTTCAGCGAGGCGCTCTTTGGCTGCCTTGAGCTTGTCGCGTTCCTTCTTGTCTTTGATGGCCTGCGCGTACTCTTCCTTGGACTTGATCTTGTTCAATTTGAGTCCATTCAACTTTCCGCCGGCACCCGCGATGATATGCGCGGTGCCGTCTCCGGACTCCTGGATGAGGACAGGATGCCCTTCCTGATCCCGCCCGTTCGGATGCACCGTGATCCATCGCGCTCCGGCAGGAAGCGCGGTCTTCGCTTTCCCCGGCCCGCTCTTCGGCATGCTTTCTGCCGGGGCCTTCTGTACGGCTTCATCCTTCGCCTTGTAGAGCCTCAGATACGCATCTGCGACTCGCAGGGATTTCTGCATCCTGAGCCATTCCGGGATGGATAGATGGACATAGCCGGAAGGTTCCACATCGAGAGGCAAGCCCTTCTCGAGCCGCTCGAGGGCTTCCGCGTCATACGCATAGGCTTGTATGGTGAACATTATTCCTCCAATGCTTCAGCGAGTCCTGCCGCCTTCAGCTTCGAGTAGTACTTCTTTGCAATCTTGATGAAACGCCTTCTGGGTAGACCGACGTGAAGGGTATCCTGGGCGGCGTCCATAAGAAGTGACGGGGGGAGAGGTCTTCTCTCATCGGAGTAGGTTGCCCTGCCGGTATTATCTCTCGTGGGCATCCGCGTGAGACGAGCAAGGTGTTCCTTCGCTATCTTTTTCGCGACTTCCGGATCATCGGTGTGCTCCATCTCGACCTTGATGCCCATGGAGAGTTCGGAAGGGATGACGAAAGCTTTCAGAACGAGTTTTTTGCCTTTATTCGCCTTGGCGAATGCTTTCTTCTTGAAAGAATCAATATCGGTCTCATCCATGCTTCCGAGAAATCCTGGACGATCATATTGTTTGAGATATGCCCGTTTTGCTTCCGTGGCGTCTCCGAATCCGAGCATGACTTTGTCTTCGTCGTATTTCCCGGTGACTGGATCGTTCTGGTGGATGACGAAAACTTTCGTCGATTCAGGATTGGGGCCGATGTAGCAATCAAGATGGTCTTTATCTTTGCCTACTGTTCCCCGGATGTACCCATACGCAAAGTGCATCTTTGTCCGCCAAGCATGCCCGTCCTTGTCTGTGCCGCGCCGAACTGAGCCTTTCTTGTTCTCGATGGAGATATCCATGCCATGGATCCTGGTTCGACCTTGGAGCCTGTACCCTGACCATGTGAGTGACTTGGTTGTTTTTGGATTGTTGATGGCGAATGTTTCTACGTAGTCGGCTCGGGGTTCTCCGTTCTCATCGAGGTCTTTCAAGACATTTTTGCCCTTGACAGATTCAACCATCCGTGCGAGCTTATCAGTAACGCCAGCGGGCCGGTGTGAAGAATGTTCCTCTGTAGAGGCTTCCCCATGTAATGACGCTGGCGTTTCTATTTCTACTGCATTGATCAAATACAATCGCGATCCATACTCTTTTTCCTGAAACTCTTTCACCATCATCTTTATTCGCAATACGTCGTCCATAAACGGCATAGGTACTTCGAAATGATGAATTGCACTTAGAACATCGTTATCGCCTTCTTTCTTTCCAGCTCTTGTTTCGCGAAGTGTTGCCAGAGAGAAAAGCTTTTCAATGTTTCCGAGGGCTTGATAGTGAGCCTGTGGAGATACTGAGCCCAACCTAGCCGCAGAACTCATCATCTTGCGAAGCGATTCTCCCGATATAGTCGCAACAATTCCTGATTCAATATTCCTGAAGGGCTTCCCAATCAATTCTGATTTTATAGCAAGGATCTGATCGGAACCGCGTACATGCCGAAGCGAATTATTGAGAGCAAAAAGCTCCCAATCCCCGAACTGTGCCTTGAACTCAGGAGTCCGAACCATCTTCCACTGTGCGGGATTCAGGTTTGACGGCTTCCCATTCGGAGCTAGATGTGGAGTCTTTGTCTCTTTCTGAAGATTTTTCCATCGATGGGCAGGCTTCAGCAGACCGAACTTCGTCTTCGCGACTGTCGGCGTGAATGTGAGCTTCGATCTATCTAATGCTTTCTGAAGGTAGCTCTTCCCGAGCCGTACTACCAGTATCATGCCGGCAGTATACCGGCAGGTAATGAAATGACCTTAGAATCACTGCTTCCGATGATACGATTAGTAGCGTCTCAGAAGGATGCCTTGAAGTTAGACTAGGTTCCTTCATAACGCCTCCTTGAATAACACATTGATCCTGTCCAGATATCCTGGAGTCTCATCCGTCGGATTCATAATGCCCTTTGCCCGAAACTCCACCCGAGCCTTCTCGACAGCAGTTCCCCATGCTTCAGACCGTGCGCGCAGTTTCGCTTGCATGGCATCGAAGGAAGCCGTCTTCGTCGCGGAGGGCGGATACCATCGAGACCATACCCCGCGGCACCAGGGATGCTGTGTGCCGGCTGCGATCCATGGATCTTTCGCCTTTCGCCTGAATCTGCTTTTCCCGTCCCATATCGCAACCGATGCGTAGGGATCTTCGATCTTCTCGGATTCCCGAGGCTCGTTGACCCAGAGCACCACTCTTCCCTTGATCGCGTTGCAGTGCTTGCATACCGCCTCATCCGCAGCCTCGTAGCGCTGGAAGTAAATTTTCTCGCCCGCCGGGGCTTGTGCAGCTTGTGAGGCGAGGAATGCCCGATTCATCGATTCGTTGGTTTCCGTCTCCACGATCCTTTGCCAGTCCCGGTTCAAGCCTCCGAGCTTGTCGAAGAGCACTTGTCCGACTTCGCCCTTCGTGGATCGTTCCTTGATGCCCTCCACCAGAATTGTCCGGACGGTATCCCGGGTCTTTTCCGCGATGCCCTGGATATAGATGCCTGCGGAGGTTTCCGCGACTTTGATTCTGTCGGCTTCCGAGACGGGAACCTTGAAATGCCTGCGGAACGATCCTTCATCGGAGAAGACCTTCTCGCCTGCCTGTGAGCGCGCTTCATCGAGTCGAAGCCGTTTCACCGCCTCCCAGGTGTTGAACTTGAGCATCCTGTCAAGGATCTTCCCGAGAGCGGCAGCGGAGAGCACGAGGCGCTTCTCTGCCTCTTTCAGATTCCGGTTGAGAAATTGCTCGAGCGCAGTAACGAACGCATCCCATTGGAACCGGGATATCGGCTTCCCGGTTTCCGGAGAGTAGAGCACGCGGCCCTTCCAGGCCATGAACTCTTGCCCGGCATGCTCCGGTCGAGGCGAGCGGGTTTCACTCGATAGGTTCTTCCTGGCTTTCTGGAGCCGGCCTACTTCCGGGATATCGAATGCAGTACAGGTCGTCTTGTAGACCTGCTCGAGGATCTTCTCGTACCAATCGTTCCATTCCTCCACGAGGTCACGATACGCGAGGAACGGGAACTCTTCCTGCTTCCCCTGTCCGTGGCTCCGGGGTTCCCGGAGGGTGTACGGCACCCGCATGGACTTGGCCAGTGCTCCGACCGCATGCAGGTACTTGTCCCTCCGGTTGGCATCATCAACGCCGCTCACGATCAACCGATAGTCCATAACCTTCCCCACCGCGATTTCCGCAATCCCTTGCTTCGTGCGTATGCGTCCAGTATCTCCGGAGCTGATCCAATTCTGTAGGCACCGTCCTTGGCCTTCTCTTGCTCGGCGGGCTTCTCTAACGACAGCGAATCAGGGGCTTCATCCTTCACATATCCATCCATAATCAATCTTTTCTTGGAGTATTCCATTTCGTGTTTTTTGGCATCCTGAATGGTATCGAATATCTCCCCGTCGGTGGTTTCGAACCGCGAGTTCCCCCGGCGTTTTGGCCCTCCGCTATCTTCGATGGTTCCATAAATCATTGTGGCGCCTTGATCGTCGGTGTAGTGCCAAATATACCCGGCTGAGTTCTTGATCCATTTCCCGCTTGCCTGAGCTTCTTTCCATGTCTTTTTTTTGATTGCTGGTTCTGCCTGAGCCGCGGGCGGTGCCACGGGCGGTGCCGGCTTCGGGGTTTCCGGCTTCGGGGGAGGAGACGCGGCAGGCTTTGGAGCCACTGAGGTTCTAACTCTAACCCTAACCATGTGTTTCAATGTTTCCAACGCTTCTTCCATTTTCGCTTCATGCCGTCTAATTGCTAGCCTTGCTGAGGCGAGTCCGATATTGTTCCTTGAAAGCCCTCCGATCAACTTCCGCTGCTCATCGTTCGGGATGCTTGCGATATGATCCTTGCGTCTTGCTTTCGCATCCTTTAAGCCTTGTTCATGCAAGTCGTACTGGTAGAGTGCCATCTCGATTTTTTGATCGGTCTTCGCCAGTTCCCGTGCTTGAGTTAAAATCCTAGCCCTTTCCTTGATCTTGTCTGCCTTTTCCTTCTTGCTTGCGGCTGTGGCTTCAATATATTGGCGCATACCATCAAAAGACCCACCACCACTCTTGAACTGATCGGCTTTCATCGCAGCAGCTACATATTTTGCGTCATACCCTAAGATGTAAAATGCCCTGCGAACAGTCGATGAATCCATATAGCCGTCCTGTCTGTAAGGAGCAGCAAAGCCATATTCCCTAAGAGCATCCAGGTCAGGTTCTTTGCCCTCCATGGCTGATTCAATCTGTGCTGTTATTGCATCACGTTTCTCTTCGTCCGTCGCGGTGTCGTAGATCGGCTTCGCTCCATTCTTCCCATAGTCATCCGGAGCCCATATCCTGCCGTTGTAGGAAACCACGCCGACTACCTTCCCCTCTCCATCGATAACCTGCACCTCCGGAGTAGTCGAACTCCCTCCGGCCCCAATGCGCATCCTGGTATCTCGTACCGCCGCGTATTTCTCCGATGCGTCCTTCAGCGATGATACCGGCACTTTGTCTTTCGAGCCTGCAACGCGCAAAAATAGCTGACTGCGTTTCGCAACTGCACCTTCATCTCGAATCGCAGGAACCATCGGCCTCTCATGCTGGTTGACCACGAGCGTCGGTTGATCCTTCGCTTCCGGTTCATCCTCAAAATCGAATCCGAACTGATCTACCTGGTTCTTTTTCGTCGGATCTACCCAGACGGTTGTAGTGAACGGCATCGAGCCTTCCCGAGTGATCACCCGGCGTTCCGGTACGAGCTTCGCGCTCTTTTTCGCCTTCTGTATAGCGTCTTGAAGTATCTGTAGTACCAATCTCATTCTGGCCTCCTCTCATACAATGATTTCAACCGGCAAGGACTTCTGACTTCGCGCCTGCATGCCCGTCTGGTTCTTTCCCGAAGGTTGCGGAGCCCCGGAGCCCTCATCCCCTTCATCGCCTTCATCGCCTTCATCGTCGTCTCCGAGGAGGAGCCGCCGGTAGTCATCGTCCTCGTCAGGCCCTGCGCCTTGCATTCCTTCCTGTCCTTGTTGCTGCATACCGCCTCCCACCATCTTTGACTGCTGTTCCATCTGGAGCATCTGGATGACCGCGGAGTTGAGCGGGATCGTGCTCCATTCGGTGTTGAATGGCTTCAGCCCATCGGCAAGCCGGAGTTCATCGATGGTCTTGTAGGTTCTGAGATCCGCTTCTCGTTGTTTCGACTTGGCATCCGGATCTTCTCTTTCATAGCCGACGAACTCGAAATCGAATCGCGGATCGATTTTGTCCAGGATCTTTTGGTAGTGCTGCTCGAGGAAGCCCAGGATGGAACCCAGGCCACGCGCCTTCGAGGCTTCAATCCGGGGCGTCGTGTTGTCGCCAATCACCGCTGCATTTTTGGATGTCCGAATGCCCATCGCCTCGAGGTCAACACCAAAGAGGCTTGCGACAGACGACCATAGAAACTCTGTCCACTGGCTGAACTCCATGTCCTTGTTGGTTCCCTGGAGCGAAACCCATTCGATCTTCCGCTCTGCCCCGCCCTTCGATCCCTGGCCTGATGGAATGATGGGAACGCGCCACTTCGAGGAGGGAGGCCCGGACATGATGTTGATCATGTAGTCCTCGATCATCTCCACTTCCTCCGTGTCGGCGTCGCCCTGGAGAAGGAGAAGCCCCCGCGGGAGCTTGTCTTCTGTGAAAAATCCCATGTTATACATGAATGCGTTGATCATGCCGGTCACAAGGTCGATCGCCTGCTCGACTGCGGAGTAGCCGTATCCGGAGTGGTCTATGTCTGTGCGAGGATTCATGTAATCGAATACGAGCTGATCTTTTGTATAGAGGGCAGTAGTCCGCATGTCTATTTCTTGTATGTACTTAATGCGGTCATCGCCTTCATATCCCTGCTCCGCACACCGGAGGACGGTAGCAGGATCGACAGCCCACATTGCGTAGACCTGTCCGCCGGTAGTGCGCTGAAGCTCCGTCGTGATCTGGTCGAGCGTCAATACATCGCGGATCGCCTTTGCCGTGAATGTCGCCATGGAGTCTTCTCTGTCCGGATCGTCTCCGTAGCCGGTACGGGAAAAGAACTGCTCATAGGTTCGAGCGAGCGCCTCCGTCTTCTTGTCCATCTCCGCGCCATCTTTGCGTCGAATCTGGAAACCCCGAACGTTTTCATCGGTTGACGTCTTGCAGAATGGCCGGGAGGAGTCGATCAAGTGCTTGATGATGGCATTGATGATCCATGCACGTTCCGCGACAGTCCGGAGGATCTTGTAGTTGATCCCCCGGTTCGGTTCTATGATGTTTTTCGATCCGCGGTACATCGTTCTGTTGAACGGGTTGACGGTGACGCTTATGGTATCGAGTGGCCCGTCCTTCTGCTTGCGGACGACGCCTGATTTCCTGAGCATGGCCACAATCTCATCTTCGGATGGAGTGCGCATCATATCCTCCTGCGGGTCAACAGGCTTCCGACAGGGTCGGCATGCTTCCCGTGTTTCTGCGAGTACTGGCGGTAGAATCCGCCTTGAGAGGCTTTCCCGTAACCCACGGCGCGGTTGGCGAGTGCGAAAGCCCAGAACTTGTCGCTATGGTGAGTCTCGTTGTGATCACAATCGAATCGTGCGGTCTTCGATGCGGTGACGGACTTCTTGATGGCGTGTATCTGCTTGTGGAGTTCCCGATCCGCGGGAAGCACAAACTCTCGTTTATCGAATCCTACCCACATAGGTTCTGCAAGCTCTTCCTTGACCGGCCCGGAGAACGTGACCGGCTCCACCTTCCGCGGGAACCGATCCTCGAGCTTCTCCGCGAGCATCATGCCGAGTCCAGTTGAGTCTATGCACAGGCGATGGATCGGTAGTTCCTTCAGGAGTCCTGACAGGTTCTCTTCCTGGACTTCGAACTTCACCTGTTTGAACGATATCGAGGCGAGTACGCGCTTGAGGCTCTTGTCTGCATCGTAACCGATGATCACGAGTTCCGAAGCATCGTTAGTCCTGCCGACATCGTAGCCGGCATAGAGGTAGCCGTGCTCGTCCGGGTTGTAGCCGAGAATGAAATCGTCGATGGTCTTGAAAGCGACAAGTTCCTCATCGCCGAGAGGAGTACATGCCTGGATCATGGACAACGGGATAAAGGATGCAAGCTCATCGCGGAAGGCACCCTCATACTCCTGTTGGAAGTCCTCGAGCGCCATCGAATCGAATATCTGCCGGATGATGGCAGTACCGTATTTGGGGACAAGGTTCCGAGTTGACAGGTATTTCGAGTCATCGACAGCACGATTGACATCCCGGCACAGCGCCGGAGAATCCCACCAAAATATGAACATGCGCTTGAACTGCGGAAACTGTTTTTCGTCTACGAGGATGTCATGGAAGTAGCCTTTATTTCCGAACGGGGTTGAGCCTATCTCGAGGGAGCCGCCGCGGGAAATGACCGGAAGTGCTCCGATATAGATTTCTTTGTCCTTGGCGTGGAAGGCGAACTCGTCAAGGGAGATGTCGCCGCCCTTGCCTCGAGGGGCCTTACATGGCCAGGAGATCAGGCGGGAGCGGGAGCGATGGTTGGTATCCTCAAACTCTAGGATGGTCTTGGAATCGGAGACGAGTTTTTTCGGGCGGAGTATGGAAGGGATCGACATATAGAACTCGCGTGCAACCGCGATCTTTTCCTTGGCGTCTTCCATGGAATATGAAACAAACTGCTTTGTGTAGCCCGCATTCCCGGGGTCGAGGGCGTTGAGCACTCCCTTGAGGGCGGTTGTGAACGACCAGCCGACGCGCCGCGACTTATTGGCAATGAGAAACTGGTGGTCGGTTTGAATATACCAATCCTGCCACCAGTCAAACTCGAATGACTCATTGCCGGCATAATTCAATACCGCCGTCGCAATCTCCGACTTCTCCGCTCCGCTCCAATTCCCGCGTCGTATGAGATAGAATGCTGCTACCCCCTCGGGACAGCGCGTTTTGAGTTCGGCCTTTTCCCGGTACTTCATTCATCCTCCCCAGGTTCCGGGGTTTCCTCCGGCATGGCAGTACTCGGTGGGTCGATGCGTGCCCAATCGACCTTCTGCATGATCGCATAGTTTTCCTTCCTGTGCTCCTTGGCGATGATGTAGCGGCGTTCGACCATCGATATGACTTGATCTATGCCGGAAGTATCCTCCGCCGGTTTCGTGAGGAGGCTTTGCTTGAGGAGGGATTCGGTCTCGCGGAGGCGGAAAAGCTCCATTGCGCGGATCTCTTCCCCTGCGTTTTTGATCGCATCGTTGATCACGCGCCCGTCCGGTTCGATCTTCCGGAGTTCTCGCTTGATGTTTGCCCGGTACTGCTTCAGCCGGTACTCGAGGGATGCGAGAGGCTGCGTTGCTTTCGCCGATGCGAGCATGTCGCCTTGAGCCTTGACTATCTGTTCGCGGAACTTGAGCCGCCAATAGTATACAGTTGATGCGTTGATCTGAAGGCCATACTGTTTTTCAATTTCAGCGGATATTTTTTGGCAAGGCATACACTGCGCAGACATGTCGATGATCATTTTTCGGATGTATGCGGGAACCTTGCGACTTGATCCTAGCGGAATTGGTTGTCTCCGTATTTCCTTGCGCGTGCGCGAGTCATTGCGATCCTGAATGTTCACCGCGGTTTGCTCCTGACGATAAGAATCTTCTTCTTACTGTCGAAGGCCTCTTTGAGATCGGAGGCATGTAGCTCGAATCTCTGTGAGACCGTTGTTACCTCCCCAGAGTCAAAGGTGAGCATGAGGTTCCCATAGACTCCGGCATCAGCGCAGTCATCGAGATATTTATGTATTTCTTGACTCGCGGGCATGTGCTTCCTCCGTAGGGCAGTGGTGCAAGAGTTTCCCCTGAGCCAATCGGCCACGTTCGGTAATGATTTCAACCAATGGTCTCTCAACCATGACGGGCTTACCTGTGGCTGTGGCGATCCAATCAATCGGATTCCCGCAATGGGGGCATAGTGCCTTTGCGAACATAGCAGGAGGATAGCATCCTGGATGAGTAGGTCAGGTGTCGTGGTGATACGATTAGTAGTGTTGCCTTCTTGAACGTTGAAAACCTTAGTTTTTGAGAAGTCCAGATTGGATGGATATAGTCCGTATCTGATCGGCTGTCGGTGGTTCTGAGGTTTTGGGGAATGCGGTTTTGATGGCCTGCATGAGCATCTCGAGTTCTGCCCGGTCGGGAGGGTAGGTGCTGAAGAGGAACTTCTTGACCTCGAGTGCATCGCCGGAGAAGGTGCCATCGCGGTTGTCGGTGAGTGCGGGATACGGCCCGTAGTGGAGTTCGAGGGAATGGACGAAGAGCCCATAGATATCGCCTTTTTTGTATTTCATGCCGATCTCCAAATTCGGCTTTTAAGCCATGTCTTTTTGCCTGGACGAGAGAAATCACGTCCACCGTGGTTCCGACGCAATCCAAGGCCGGGAAGAGGCCTTCCAGGGCATTTGTTGTTTTTCAAAATGTTACAGGATGCGCCGCTTAGAGCCGGGTAGCCTGTCATGGCCGTTCTCTCTGGCCTTTCTCTCGCACTCCACCATGACGTAGGAGGCGAACCAACCATCCTCGTCCACGTTGATGCCCATGGATTTCGCTGCGGTCTTGTATGTCTGGAATCCCTGTCGCTCCTCTTCGGTGGGTGGAGGAGGCAACTTCTTCTCCCTCGACCAGTCCATGATGTGGGTAGGCATGCGTAGGTTCTCTCCTCGCTCCTCGGCCCTCATGACCGCGAGTTCCGCAGCCGCAACATCCGGTGCTCCTCGTGCTACCGAGTGGCTTCGGAGGATTGCTTTGTAAAAGGCATCGATGCGATCAGGGTGGATCGACTCTGCCAAGTATTCGAGAAGCGATATCCTCACCTCTTTGTTCGACCAAGGGCCGTAGATTTTCTCGAGCTGGGCGAGCAATGTCTTGATAAGGGGCAGATCCATAGACTCCTCCTAGCCCTGTCGTGCCAGGGCGATAACTCGCGGATCGGATTCCCAGTCATCATCCGGTGCAGCTGCATGCTCCGGTGCTACGAGTTCGGCGTAATGGCCGGCGAATCCTCGGAAACTCCAGTCAGGCTTGTGGTTGGGAGCCGATCCACGGCGGGCGAACCAGAACTGTTTCCAGTCCTCGAGGTATTTAGAAATGGCTGCATGTACTTCCTCCTGGAGTTGTGAGGTCAGTGATCCTCCTAGGCTGGTGAGGAGTTCATGAGCGAGTTGGTAATCTCGGTTTTGAGGCCCTACGAGTCGGGCGGTCTTGATCGACCACATGCTGAAAAACTCGGTTGCGATCCATCGGCTATCTGGCTGTGCTGCTGTAGTAGTGGGTACAGGAATAGGCGAGTAGGGTGATGGTGGCTTGGTACTCCTGTACTCATGGACTACTGGATCTGCGTGATTCGTGCGCGCGCTCTCCTCTTTCTTCCCTTCCTTTTCCCTTTCCCTTTCCCTTTCCTGGGAATCCGGAACTTCCCCGGAGAGTGTCTGGATAGGTTCCAGATACGTTCCAGATACGTTCCGGGTAGTGTCCAAAACCTCTTCGGAGAGCGTCTTGATAGGTTCTTTGTGGTTCTCACTCCTATCAACTACGGGTGGCTTCGGACAACGCCCACCTGCGTCAAGTTCCTTTCCAGTTAGCTTTTGGTGCTTCAGAAAGGTCGGGACGTAGCCATATTCATGACCATCTGCCTGATACCGGACGATGTAGCCGGCATCGACGAGGATGCCGAGAGTCTTGGCCATGTCGAAGTTGAGAAACGGCAGGATGTCGAGCTTGATCTGCCGCGGCTTGAAGGGGAAACAGCCCTGTGAGTCGCAGAGCGTCCACAGCCCTTCGAACACGAACATCGGATAGCTCCCGGGGTGTTGTATTTCAAGCTCTTGGAGCCCTTCATGCCGGAAAAACTCCGGTTTCATTGTTCTTATGCGTGACATCCGTACCTCCTGTCGATGTCTCATTTTCTAAGCATTTTACCGTGTCCAGACTTTCGACCGGACACGGTAAGAAGGCTCAGAACGGTATTTCGTCCTCAAAATCGTCCATCGGATGTTTCGTTGTCGGCTTTGCTGCATGAGGCTGTCCGGATGCCGGAGTGCCTGAAGGCGTATTTGCCCCATCCTTCGGCCTCGGATCGGCGAGGAGCTGTACGGCGGAGACGACGATGTAGACCCGGCTGCGAGTCTGACCGTCCTGATCCCAGCGATCCTGTCGGAGTTCGCCGGCCACCGCGACCTGTTTTCCCTTCAGCAGGAATGCGGCGCGAGTTTCGGCGGTCTTCCCCCAGAGCTGGCAGTCGAAGAAGGAGGCTTCGTTTTTCCACTCGCCGCCATCCTTCGGTGGGATAGAGCGGTTGACTCCGATAGAGAAATTGCAGACGGAGGTTCCGGAAGGGAGCGCTTTCAGCTCGGCATCGCGAGTGACGCGCCCGATGATGGCTACTGCATTGAGATCAGACATGGTGAACTCCTTTCGTTCATTGCATCCTCTAAATCTTTATAGATGTAGAGGTTATAGAGGACAGGTTTTGCGTTGGCGGCTTTTGCCATAAGCTGAAGCGCTCCTCGTGTGACTCCGAGCATACGAGCGGCATCAGACAGTGAGACGATTGCTCTGGGATTTTTTGATTCCCGATCTTTGAGGAGCCTATCGATATCGGATTTTGGATAGACATAACGACGGACGCCTGGGACTATGCGATGGATGATGTGTGCGATCTGTATCATTGCGTTGATAGTTTTGCGATGAAACCCAGTGGCGATGACGATATCCTGTAGGTAGACGAACCCAGGCGGGATAACTGGCGAGTTGCATCGAGCCTTCTGAGAACTATTAAAGGGGCTGAAGTCGGCAGTGAGGCGCTCCCACTCGGGCCCGATGTTGCGAGGGTCAGATGGATGGATGCACTCGTCACCCATCCACACATAGTCAGGATCGTGCATGGTCTACTCCGGTTCTCGAATTCTCAGATTTGAGGGCATCTAGGAGATGGTGAGACCGGCTGGACTGAGGTACGCTTCGATGGTGCAGTGGTTCATGGGCGTTCCTGTAGGCTTTCCCGCCATTTGTACATTCTCTCAAATGAAATGATGACGGCATCGTGCCTGCCATCGTCCCACTCCAGGTAATCTTCATCGATGTGGGGTTTCTCCCTGAAACCGTTCCACGTTCCGTTGCGATCCTGAGCTATGTAGTTCACGTAGCTCGGCATATTTTCCCAAATCCATATACGTTTCATGGACGTTCCTCCTCTCGTACCGTGCCCTCCATGAGCAAGTTCCATTTGCACCCTTCTGGTCGCAGGCGCAGTCTCACGATTTTTCCTCCAGGCTGTCCATCCAGTCTTCCCGCGGGTCATTGATGATTTCGTACCGAGTGCCCGCCAAGTGAACCCACCGATCATCCCGAATCTCAGGTTTTGCTTCGAACACGATTGTGCGTCCGAGGCTGTCGTCCACGATGTACCGCGCCCAGGCGGGCGCGATCTTCCAGATTGCCCTTTTCACCGTGAGCCCTCGAGGAATCCTGTGATCCTGGCCGGCAGTTCCCGAGCCAGTTTTGCCCGTTCAATGTACTCGCCCGGGGTCTTCGAGGGCGCAGGGGACAGGACAGACAGAGCGTCATCCAGGAGTTTTTTCCAACTCTCTTCCAGACCGAGTGCCCGCCGGCACACGTCGCACGTCACGAACTCCTCTCTGTCTGTCGCTTGATCCGCCCTATAAACGAACCAGAAGGCGTTCCGCCCGCATGCAGCAGCGTTTGCGGACGTTTTGATGTAGTGGACTTTCTTCATGCCGTTTCTCCTCCGTTGAGATCCGATACGTTGATGACGCGCTCGACCATGGCTTGTATCTCGGTCGAGTGGCTGATGAGAATCGTCTGATAACGATTCGATGATTCATGAGCCGCATCGAGCATACGGTAGTACGCGATCCGAGCGTTCGGATCGAGTGCGCCGTCGGCCTCATCCTGGAAGACCGTAGCGAACTCGAGCCCAGTATTCTGCGCCCTGATCGCCGCGAAAGCGTCATAGATCGCCCGCTTGATCCAGACAGACTCCCCGCCCGAGAGGAAGGCGAGTTCTTTTTCGGTTCCCGTTTCCTGGTTGAGGATGAAGATCAGGAAGTCTTCGACCTGTTTACTCTTGGCGCCCTTGCCGGCAATGCGAGTCGTCCGGAACTCAATATTATATCGAGACCCGTATGCGGCCCCGAGTAGATTGTTGGCGATATGCGAAATTGAAGGAGAGAGGGCATCGAGTTCGAGTGCCTGGATGCCATCCTTCCCGCATGCCGTTTCGAGGAGGCTTCAGTCCTGGAGTTCTGTCATATCTGATGCCTGGGAGATGAGGAGTAAGTCTCTCCTCTCGAGTTCCATGGAGATTTCATCGATGCGCTTTTCGAGTGATGCGATGAGGCTTGTGAAAAATCCAATTTCCCTGGATGTCTTGCTGTGGTCGGCGCGGAGAGTCTCATAGTCGGACGAGGCTTGCGCGTACTCGGACGATGGATCGGTAGGGAACTGCTGGGCAAAATCTGCATCGAAAGCCTCAAGGTTTTTCTCGTACTGCTCAATGGCCGAGATGAGCGTTGCGATATGGCTATCGATTGCTTTGATCATCGCAGAGGCTTGCAGCGAAGCGTCATGAAGCCTGCGCATTGCAGGAAGGTCGAGAGATGCAAGTTTTTTCTGAAGGCCGCCGAGATCTTCTTCGCGTGGAAAGGGGCGCTGGACTGGCCGCTGCGGCTCTTTTCGTCCTTGTGCTTTGGCTTCGATCGAGGAGATGTCCCCCTCCAGGTGCGTGCATTGCTCATGGAGATCCTGGATGCGGCCCCGGAGAGCTTCCTTGCCCGCCATGATCTTCTGTAGTGCTTCAGCCGGCAGGCTTTGCCCGCAGGTATGGCATGTCTCCTCCGCGGGGCGTGCGAGTTCGGCTTGCGCCGCTTTCAACTCCGCCTGGAGAGGGTAGAGAGCCTGCGTCAGTGCGCTTTTCTCCCTCCAGAGGGCTTCAGTCCCCTCCCGGGAGATATCGCGAGCCGCATAGTAGGTGGACATATCGCGATTGTAGGAGTCGTTGAATGTTCGGCGCTCATCCTCGAGCGTCGCAATCAACCCGGTGAGCATCTCAGCTTCTAGTAATGCAGTTTCGGACTCATGGCCACGAGCTGCCGCATCTTCCCAAGCCTCTCGATCAGAGAGTAGTTTTTGCCTCTCCCGGATCGCACGGTTGATGCCGTCAGCGATGCCGGAGCGAGTCGCCAGGGCTTCCCGACGATCCGTTATTTGCTCACTCAAGTCGTTGAGCCGGGCGCGGACGCGATGCCCGGCTTCAACAATACTTGCCAATGCCGATTCGTGGCTCCTCTTCTTGGTTTTGGCTTCCTCGAGGTCGAAGAGCGCGCTGGATTTCTGAGCAGGAAGCCCTTCCATGGACGCTAGAAGAGCCTTTCGACTCTGAACGGAGCGATCGAGGACATCGGCACGGGCTTTCGCCGCACTCGCATAGTCGGACAGGTAGGAGATCCCCGCGAGTTCTGCAAAAAGCGCCTTCCTGTCGCCCTTCGTGGCTTCCGCGAGGTCGGGAGAATTCTTTGATGGCCGCTGAGTCACAAAGGCAGTCCGAAGGTACAGGGAGAGTGGGCCGAAGAGGCGCTGAATCTCAGCCTCATAGGCTTCGAGCCTGCCAACCACCCCAGGTACTGGCTCGAAGCCAGTGCCCGTGTCGCGATACAGGAAGTATTCCGCCGTCCCGGAGGCGGATGCTGCATTTATCTGGATGAGGGAGCGGTAGCGGATGCCCGTTGCGAGATCGCGGAAATAAAGATCCCTGCACGAGTCACGAAGGCGGAAATGAGATTTCAGCGTGCCTGACCTCGTAAGCATCTGCGGATATGGATGTAGGTTTTCCAGGATGGTCGTCTTCCCGGTTCCGTTTTCTCCTGCCAGAGCGATGATGCCCGGGCCGAAGGCTGCGAGGTCGAGCACCACGATGTCCTTCCGGGAGACCTCCCACAGCCCGATGGCTCCGCGGAGGATGAGTTTATCAATCCTGATCCGAGACCCGCAGAAGGAACGTCCTGAGGCTGCGGCTTCCGACTCGAGGAGATCCGCCTTCTTGAGGATGGTTTCTGCTGGAATCTGGATAGATGAGTTGGCGCCCCAGATTTCGACCTTAGCCCGGAGCGACTTCCTGGCCACGATGTCCCCGGCCCGCACCGTTTCCGTGGGAAGCACATTGAGAGTAACGCGAGAGCCAGGAGCCGCACCTTCAGCGAGGAGCTTTTGGACGAGTTCCGCGGTGTCTGTTTTGGCGGCTTCCTCCTTCGTGCAGGTGACTTCCTGCCAGAGGACGCATCCAGAGTAGGAGCCTACGGATACCGGATCGCCTGCCCGGATGGAGACTTTGACTCTGCGAGGATGCGGGAAGTTGACGCGCCGTACTTCGAGGCCACTTTGCGACATATCCGCAATCGTACACCCTGTCTGATGCGTTTCTCCAAAGTCTACAGGGTAGATGCTACCAGCATAGTAGCCGGGAAGATCGCCGACCTGCTGCGGGAGGTGGATATCCCCGCAAGCGATGTAGTCGGCTCCGATGGCTGCCAGGTCATCGCGAGTGACCGCGATGGCAGACTCCGCGGAGTATCCGGTCGAGGTCTTGGCGCCAACCACCTGCCCGTGGTACAAAGCCACGCAGGGAATCTGTGGATTCTGCTTCCTGAGCCCGCCAAGACCGAGGAGCAGGTTCCGCATCGAGTCCTGGATGGCGTGGTCTGCCTCATCCCTCCTGGTGGCTCCTACTGATTCGTCAGCGAGGAGCCACTTTTTATTGGGTTCCGGGATGCCGAAGAGCACGCATTCGATTGCGCGCCTTGTCGTGTCCATCCTGACAATTTCCCCGGCTGTCAGCCCGTATGCGATCCCAGGCCGGAGAATCTTGATGGGATGAGAGGGGTGGAGGGCTTCGAAAACCTCCAAAGATCCATCCACGTCATGCGTCGGAGTCCCGTAGATCATGGCCACAGGCGCTTCTGCAGCCAGATCCGAAATCATCTTGATGAACTCCGGGAAGTGGGAGCCGGCGGTGTTCTGCACCGGCCCGTCCCAGATGTCGCCTGCGATGGCGATGAGATCCACCGCCTCTTCTCGTGCAGCCTCGAGCGCCGCCCTCATGGAGAGAGCAGCGTCCGCCACGCGATCCCGGGAAAAATGCAGATCCGCGAGGTGCAATACCTTCATGCAATTCCTCCAGCTCTTTTCATCTCAGCCATTTTGTCGGCTGCTGTCTTGACCCTGGCGATAAGCTCATGAAGCGTTGTCGGGTCGGATTCTCCGCGATCCAGGGCTTCGGTGATGGCTGTGCGGGCCTTTGTGGGGATGTCCGCGTTGAGCCACTCGACCAAGACCGTCTGAAGTTTTGTCGTCTCCGGAGATATTTCCGATATCTCCAGCACCTCTTCTGGCGCGAATGGATCGTAGTCACCCGCGGTGTCCGTCGGAGCCATGGCCGCGGGAGCGGGAAGCTGCTCTACGACTCTGGCATGCGCAGGCCCATAGAGCGCCATGGTTGTGCCCTTGAGGTTATCGATCATGGCGTCCATGACCATGCGATTTTTAGCGTTCCAGATGACGCGGCTGAACAGGAACGGGACGCTCGTCGTGGCTGTCCTCGGAAACAAGTCTTTGAATCCCGTCTGCATTCCGAGGACAGCCACAATGGCGCGGGAGCGAGCACCCGTGTTGGCGCGCTGTCTCCCGACCTTCATGAGCGTGAGCCTCTCCTGAGCAAGCTCACGCGCATGGAACTCCCGGACTGTTTTCTGTCCGTTTTCCCATGCCGTCTTCCTATTGAGCTTGAGTTCCTCGAGGCGAACCTCGACATCGAACTCGTACTCACATACCGGCCCGTTCTGAGCCTTCCCGTCCGGCCCCAGGACATACGCCTGTGCCGTCCCGACATAGCATCCATCCCCTTCCCGACGGGTGGACTCGGCGAGTTGGTTGAACTGGATGCCTGCGGCAGCCGCGAAGCGATCCAGCGTCTCTTTTTTGGGAGCGAAGGTTCCACGGAGGTCGTGGAAGTCGCACCGCTGTACGATGACGGCCTCTACGGCCACTTCGAGGAGTGGATTCAACTCCTCCAGATGCGAGGGCTTGATATAGCTCAAGCCCTGAGGATACCTCGCGAGAAACTCGCGAGCCTGATTCGGTGTCATACTGCACCTCCTGGACATCGTTATAGTACCATTTGTGATCTGCTGTCAATCAGAAAAATCACAAAAAATCACAGATTGAATGTGAATAGACTCGTGAGGTTGAAATGTGCTACAACCGATCTATGGAAAAATCAGAAAGCATCCAACTCAGTATTCGACTCGATCCAAAAGTCCTCGATGCCATTGAGGAACTTCGAAAACCTGTATTTCGTAGCCGAAACAACATGATCCAATACATGCTCATCGAGTACATCCGTACTCACGGCTACCCAGACTTTCTAGTTGAAGAAGACTAGCCTCTCTTCCTCCCTTCCGCGATCGGCCATCGTTCCTTCAGGATCGACAACTGCCGAACCAACTCATCGACTCCACGGTACAGATACCCCGAATTGTCTGCCGCTCGTATCGTAGTTTTGCGCGCCCATCCGTTGTAATCCTCTTCCGCCTGATCCCGAAGCGACGATCGCGGCACGAGCCAAACGATGAGGTCGAAGC
>Ga0247840_10004416_pt1 | contig 22266 bp, 23 predicted proteins | sample LaCruzMarch2015__FD_192404 | JGI IMG/M metagenome (GOLD analysis project Ga0247840, IMG submission 192404) | Freshwater microbial communities from meromictic Lake La Cruz, Castile-La Mancha, Spain - LaCruzMarch2015_17m | ecosystem: Environmental > Aquatic > Freshwater > Lake | place: Spain... | reverse complement strand
ACGTTCTAACCAACTGAACTACGACCCCGTTTTTCTAATTTCTTGTAAATCCTGCGACCTTCCCGACTTGTCGGGACGTTCTAACCAACTGAACTACGACCCCGTTTTTCTAATTTCTTGTAAATCCTGCGACCTTCCCGACTTGTCGGGACGTTCTAACCAACTGAACTACGACCCCAGAATTAAAATTTGGTGCCCAAATATATATTTTGCACCATATAAATACAAGATGAATTGCTAAAAAATTTAATCACCAAATGATATTCCTATTGCTTTTGCAACAAATACAGCCTGATCATCCTGCCTTACTAATTTTTGTCTGCTGATTGCATCTTCAATTTTTACATTTTTAATTTCAGCGCCTTTTAATGCAACCATCCTGCCAAATTTTCCATTGGCAACAAGATCAATTGCATAAGCGCCAAATTTAGTGGAAAGAATTCTATCGTAAGGAGTTGGACTTCCACCTCTTTGAAGATGACCTAATACTGTAACCCTTGTTTCCCTGCCTGTCATTTCTTCAATTCTATCAGCAACAACCTTTCCAATTCCGCCAAGTTGCACAGGATCTGTTCTTTTTATATCTGTACCGCGTGTTATCAATTCGCCGCCAATTGGTTTAGCGCCTTCGGCAACACAAACTAAAGAAAATCGTTTTCCCATAAGTTCTCGTTCGCGAATTTTTGCAGCAATTTTATCCCACGAAAATGGAATCTCAGGGATTAGTATAATATCTGCGCCGCCCGCCAGACCACCATTAAGAGCTATCCATCCCGCATATCTTCCCATAACTTCTACAACAATAATTCTGTGATGCGATGATGCTGTTGTATGCAGTCTATCAAGCGCCATCGAAACAACATAAACAGCCGAATCGTGACCAAAAGTAACATCAGTCGCTTCAAGATCGTTATCAATTGTTTTGGGAACTCCTACAACATTCATTCCCATTTTGGATAATTTATTACAGATATGCATAGTTCCATCGCCGCCAATTGCAATTAATGCATCCAAACCCCAGGATTTATAATTGCTAAGCGCAGCTTGAGATTTATCTTGAATTTCAATTTTTCCATCTCTTTCAACGGGCCAATGAAATGGGTCGCCTTTATTTGATGAACCAAGAATAGTTCCACCTCTTGCCAAAATTCCGGAAACATCTGAATTACTAAGTTCGCGCGCTTTACCTTCAACCAAGCCTTCAAAGCCGTCAATTATTCCATAGACTGACATTCCATAATCTTCAGCAGGTTTTGTAACACCACGAATTACAGCATTAAGTCCGGGGCAATCTCCGCCGCCTGTTAGGATTCCAATTCTTCTTATTACATTCTTTTTTGCCATTTATTATAATTTATCCTTTTATCGTTTGATTAAACTTTGTGAATTTTTGAAGTGAAATTTAATCAATTTCAACAAATATTCTTCATTAAATTGATTTAAAACACGATTAGCAGCATTTGTAACCGAAACACCGCCGCCTTTCGGCAATTTAAAGCCGAGTTCTTTACTGTTTTGATTGAACCAATCAACAACCTTTGCACGCGCTAAAATAGAGGCTGCGGCAACTGCAGTGTATCTTTCTGCTTTTGTTGTTTGATATAAATTTACTTCGATGTTTTTCTTTTTTAATTCGTTTTTTATTAGGCTTTCATTTCCAAATTTATCGCTAATTACATTATCACATTTAATTTTTGAAAGAACATTCTCAATAGTTTTTGAATGTGCCCAAGCTAATATTTTGTTTAGATTTTTAAATGATTCGTATAATTGGTTATACTTTTCAGGGTTAACAATAACAATATCAAACTTATCTTTAACAACTTTTTTAATAATTGGCTCAATGGTTTTTATTCTTTCGTCTGTTAATAACTTACTATCCTTCACACCTATTTTTTCTAATTCTTTTGATATTACCTCATCAACATAAACAGCAGCAATAACTAAAGGACCAAAATAATCTCCTTTTCCTGATTCATCTGTTCCGATATAAATATCAAATTTCACATCTTTATTTAAGTTTGCTACATCATCTTTACCAAAAAGATTTTCTCCGTAAATCAAATTATAAACTTCTTTAAAAAACTTAGACTCTGCATTGCCCTGAATTAAAGTTTTCAATCCTTTTTTACCGAAATAAACCAGCACTTTTAACGAGTCCTGTTTAGTAACCACTTTTATTTCGTAATTGTACAATTTTTTATCCGCTGTTGTGACGTTTAATCCTTGTGCCTTTAATAAAGCGGCAATTTTTTGAATTTCTTTCTCAGCTTTGTTCTGGAACGAATCTTGCATTGTTTAAATAAAATTAAGTTTGTATTTAACGGATAATAAAATTAGTTTTTATTGTTTCGTACAATAAAAGGAGATAAAAATGAGTGTAAAGATAAATATAAAATCATTATTGATGTTATTGGTTGCTATGGCAATTTCATCAAATTTTTTAATTGCCGGAATAAATTTTCAGGATGATGATAAACTTTCTCAAATAGTTTCGACTTTTACGCAAAAGGTGCTTCTAACAAAAGAGCAAGAAACAAAGGTTCTGACCATTCTTACTAAATTTACTAAAGATGCTTTTGCACAGCCGGAAAAAAAAGATGCTTTTTTAAAAGAGGCACAAAGCCAGATTGAAGGTTTGCTTGATAAAAAGCAAAAGATGAAATATGATATTATTAAGAATGATCTCTGGAAAGAAATTTCTAAGATGTAAAAATTAAACCCGGCAACCCCGGGTTTTTTATTGTAAAAGTGATGCTGCCATTATAATTGCGGTCTCCGCCCTTAATCTGTTTTCTGCAAGATTCAGTTTTATCCCCGGATTTATAAATTCAATTTCCTTTTCTGATAAACCGCCTTCAGGTCCAAATATCATCAAATACTTTTGTTCTTTTCTAAAAATGGATTTTTCAATTTTTATAGTGGAAAGCTGTTCAAATAGAACAACTTCACATTCAACAAAATTTATTTCTTTAATAGATTTTACTACTGAAATTTTTGGCATAAATGATCTAAGCGATTGTTTCATCGAAGACAGTAAAATTTTATTCAATCGTTCAACGTTATAGTTTTTGCTTAATGATCTTTCGGAGTTAAAAAGGATAAAATTGGTTATTCCAAGTTCGGTGCATTTTTCCAATGCAAACTTTAGGCGATCGGGGTTTTTGAGGTTTGGAATACAAAAAGTAAAATTGCATAATTCGTTTTTATACAAGTAAGTTTTTTGAATTCTTGCTTCAATGGAATCTTTAGTAATATTTTCTATAATACCTTCAAATATTTTTCCGTTACCATCTGTTGCATAAATTTTTTCGCCGTTCTGATTTCTCATTACTTTTGCTGCGTGATAAAATTCTTCTCCAGTAATTAAAAAACTACAATGCAATTCCTGATAAGAAGAACAGAAATATAATTCAATATTAGAAAGATATTCCGACATCCATTACTACCTGTAAATTTTTATATTCATCAAAAGCAAAATCAACTCTTAAAACACTATATGGCAGTATTAAAAAAGTTAAACCTGCGCCATATCCGCTTTTAAAACTTGAGAACGTTAGCGGGTCATTTTTATAAGATGCAGCGCCGGTTTCAGCAAAAATCTGTGTATAAAATCCAAGCCTGTAAGAAAGTAATTGATCGGGAATAATCGGGATAAAAGTTAAATCAACATTTAGTTCTTCAACAATTGGATAATAAAACTCAACACCGCTAAATAAGTAATCTCTTCCTTCATATTTTTGATCATAATGCCCTCTTATCTTATCACTAACACCGAGAATAGAATTATCATAATAAGGTACATTATCACCAAAAGTAAACCTTGACGCAAACCGCCATTTAGCAATCAATCTTTCAACAAGTTTTCTATATTCTCTAAAATCAAGATAAGCTACTTTGTAATTTATGTCATCAATACCCATACCTTTAAAGGCAAAGCTAAGGTTGGAATAAATTCCATTTTTAGGGAATTGAATTAAATCGCGCGTATCATACTCATAACTAAGACTTATATCCGCTAAATTGTCAATACGGTTACCAGAAGCATTTATCCCTGGGATATATACAGGAGTTTCGATGTAATTAAATCCAAGTGTTAAAGATAAGCGATGAAAAAGTCCGAATCTTCTTCCAATCAAAAATTGCCCGCCAATAACTTTTTGAGAAAATTTATCGCCATATATTGTTTCTGCCGATGGGCTTTTATTGGATACATCGGAATAAACAGTTGTTAATCTGATAAAAATATTTTCTTTTCCTATAATGTTGGGATTATAATAACTAAGAAACAAAGTGGGATCATAACCAAAAGCAATTTTAGCAGCAAGATCTTCATTTCTGCCTCTAAAATTTCTTAATCTAAAAAACATACCATAGGATAATTTGTTTAAATCTTTTTCTTTTGCCTCAACAAATGGAATGGGATAAATATACCAGCCTTCTTCAATCTCGATTAATAAAATATTTCTATCATCAAGTTTAGTCGGAATAAAATAGACATGATTAAAAATACCAAGACTGTAAACACGTTCGCGATTGTAAAAAGAATTTGATTGTGTTAAAGTATCCCCGACTTCAAAATTCAATTCGCGTAGAATTATAAATTCTTCGGTAATTTTATTTCCGGTGATAACTATCGAATCAACAACAAATGGATAAAATTTTGCATGAATTAATGAATCCGGAACTTGCGCTAAACAAACTGAGTGAAAAACGAAAACGATAAATATCGCATGTATTAGATTTTTTAATTTTGGTTTTATCACTCAGAGAAATACTCTTTATGTCTTTAATAATTTGGTTGATTACTGATCAGCTTTTGCAGCCAAATATTCAGATACAGGTAAACAACTGCAAACCAAATTCCTATCACCATAAGCATTATCAATTCTGCTAACAGATGCCCAAAACTTATTTCGTTTTAGCCATTCTGCAGGATAAGCTGCTTTTTCTCTTGAATAAGGAAAACTCCAATTATCATCAATAACCATTTGCGCTGTGTGAGGAGCATTCTTCAAAACATTATTATTTGCATCTGCTTTGCCTTCTTCAATCTCACGAATTTCTTCTCTTATACATATTAAAGCAGCACAAAATTTATCCATTTCGGTTTTCGATTCGCTTTCGGTTGGCTCAATCATCAATGTTCCGGCAACAGGAAAAGAAACAGTTGGTGCGTGATAACCATAATCAATTAATCTTTTTGCAATATCTTCAACTTCAATATGCGCAGAAACTTTGAACTCGCGCATATCAAAAATTAATTCGTGTGCAACTCTTCCATTAACACCTGCATACAACACTTTGAAATAAGGCTCCAATTTAGCTTTTATATAATTGGCATTAAGTATTGCTGCTTTAGTTGCATTACTTAACCCATGCTCGCCCATCATTTTTATATAAGAAAAAGAAATCAACAGAACATTTGCGCTTCCAAAAGGAGAAGCAGAAATTGCATTGATTGATTTTCCTTTGTTAATATCTACAATGCTGTGTGCAGGCAAAAACGGAACTAAATGTTTCGCAACCGCTATAGGTCCAACGCCGGGTCCGCCTCCGCCATGCGGAATACAAAAAGTTTTGTGTAAGTTTAGATGACAAACATCTGCGCCGATTTCAGCGGGACTTGTCAATCCAACTTGTGCATTCATATTTGCGCCATCCATATAAACCTGCCCGCCGTTTTGATGAATGATATCGCAAATTTCTTTTATTGACTCTTCAAAAACTCCGTGTGTTGAAGGATATGTAACAAGCAAAGCGGCAAGATTGTTTTTGTTCGATTCTGCTTTTGAACGTAAATCATTTACATCAATATTGCCATTCGCATCACAATTAACTATAATCACTTTCATTCCTGCCATTACTGCACTTGCCGGATTTGTTCCATGCGCAGAAGATGGAATTAGTGCAATATTTCTTTCTGCCTGTCCTTTATCTTCGAGGTATGCTTTAATTACCGATAAGCCTGCATACTCGCCTTGCGCGCCGGAATTCGGTTGTAATGATACGCCTGAAAATCCTGTTATTTCGGAAAGGTCTTCATCAAGTTCATTGAATAACTCATAATATCCTTCCGCCTGATTTTTTGGAACAAATGGATGAATGTTACCAAATTTAATATTTGTAACTCCTATCATTTCTGTAGTTGCGTTTAATTTCATAGTGCAGCTTCCCAGCGCAATCATCGAATGAACTAAAGATAAATCTTTGTTTTCAAGATGTTTCATATATCTTAAAAGTTCTGTCTCTGTTTTGTAGCAACTGAAAACAGAATGCTGCAAATAATTTGTACTGCGCTTAAACTTTTTACTGTTAAAAGATTTAGAATCATTTACAATTTCTATTATTCGGTCTATATCAAACCTTTTATTAACTGCATCAGAAAACAACTCTACAAGTTCAACAACATCTTCAAACGATGCTGCCTCATTTAGAGAAATACTAATTTGATTTTCAAAGAAATAGTTTAGATTTATTTCTTTTGCCAGCGCATTCTGTTTTATCTTTTCTATTAATGATTTTTTAATTTCAAATGTAATTGTATCAAAATAAAAACTATTTACTTGTTTAAAACCAAGTTCAACAAGTGAGAAACTTAGCAACTTAGTTAAATTATTTATTCTCTCAGCAATAGCTTTAATTCCATCGGCGCCATGATAAACAGCATACATCCCAGCCATAACAGCAAGTAAAACCTGCGAAGTACATATATTACTTGTCGCGCGTTCTCGTTTAATATGCTGTTCACGAGTTTGTAAAGCCATTCTTAAAGCTCTGTTTCCTTGCGAATCAACTGAAACGCCAATTATTCTGCCCGGAATATTTCTTTTAAATTCATCTTTGGTTGCAAAGTAAGCGGCGTGCGGTCCGCCAAATCCCATTGGAATTCCAAATCTTTGTGTACTTCCAACAACTGCATCAGCGCCAAATTCACCAGGCGGAATAATCAATGCCAAACTTAAAATATCGGCTGTAACAACTTTGTTTATTCCTTTTGTTTTAGCCGCATCAAACAATTCTGAATAATCATAAATTTCTCCGTTCATCGCCGGATACTGAACTAACAAACCAAAGAATTCATCTGACAATTGAATAGTATGATGATCGCCGATTACAAGTTCAATGCCAAGCGGTTTTGATCTTGTTTTAAGCACATCAATAGTTTGTGGAAAAACTTCTTGAGAAATAAAAAACTTATTTGAATTAATTTTATTCTTCTTGCGAATATTGTAAAACATCGCCATTGCTTCGGCGGCGGATGTAGCCTCATCAAGCAGCGAAGCATTTGCAATCGGAAGTCCGGTTAAATCAGTTATAACTGTTTGAAAATTCAAAAGAGCTTCCAATCTTCCCTGTGCAATCTCTGCCTGATACGGCGTATATTGCGTGTACCACGCCGGATTTTCAAGAATATTCCTTTGAATAACAGCAGGTAAAATAGCTGGATTATAACCCATGCCAATGTAGGATTTGTATATTTTATTTTTATCTGCCAATTGATTTAGTTTTGATAAAAATTCAAACTCGCTTAATGGTTCATCAAGATTAAGTTTTCTTGCTAAGCGAATATTGGCAGGAATAGTTTCATCAATTAATTCGTCAACCGAGTTTGCACCGCACTCGTTTGCCATTTTAGTAAGTTCGTCTTGATTTGAACCGATATGACGGTTTTCAAATACGTCATGATGCTGAAAATATTTCATATTTATACTTTATAAAACTTGTGATTAATTATTTTTTTTATTGAAATAAAATTAAGTAAAAAACTTGGATTTCTATTTCTGTTTAGATTGATTGCGAAGTCATTTTTAGATATAAATTTATGGAATAGATTAACCGATTATTTTTTTTAACGTTTCTTTTGCGGCTTTTTGCTCTGCGGTTTTTTTGTTTTTTCCAGTACCTATTCCATAATGATTTTCGCCCAGCTCAGCCTTTATTGTAAATACCCGTTCGTGCTGCGGACCTTCCTCTTTTACAACAATATAATTTGGTAATTCCAATTTATTTGCTTGAGCATACTCAAGCAGCTGGCTTTTATAATTTTCATCAATTAAAAAATCGCCATCTTTGTTTAGCGGATTAATCAGAACACGATAAATAAAATCTTTGCAGGCGTTTAACCCGTGATCAAGATACAATGCCCCGAGTATTGCTTCAAATGCATCGCAAAGTATTGTTCTTGATGCTTTGTTAAAAACACTATTCAAATTATGATTCATAAGAATGAAACCCGCTAATCCTAATTCTTCTGCTGCATCAGAAAGAGCAATACGGTTTACAATTCTTGCGCGTACTTTTGTTAAAAAACCTTCATCTTCTTTAGGAAATTTCTCAAATAAATACTCGGCAACAATCAAACTTAAAATTGCATCACCAAGAAACTCCAATCTTTCATTTGAAGTATCTTCTTCTTCAAGTTCTTCTAAAAATGAGCGATGCATTAATGCTTGCACATAATGTGATTTATTTTTTATTGAGAAACCAAGAATTTTTTCGAGTCGTGAAAATTTTTTTGATGTGAGTATTTTGCTAACTTGATGGTAATTGTCATTCCTTCCCTTAACTCCAAAAAAAACAAGCAGCCGGGAAAAAATCACGTGCAAGACTATTCCTCAAACTTTTTGAATAATAAAGAAGCATTATGCCCGCCGAAACCAAACGTATTACTAATTGCAACTTTTATTTCTCTATTTGTGGATTTGTGTGGATTATAATTTAAATCACATTCAGGATCGGGATTATCCAAATTGATTGTTGGAGGAATTACACTATTCTTGATTGCAAGGATTGTTGCGATAGCTTCAACACTGCCAGCAGCACCAAGTAAATGTCCAGTCATTGATTTGGTTGAATTGATTATAAGTTTATATGCATGATCGCCAAATAGTGTTTTGATAGCTTTGGTTTCATTTACATCGTTATGCGGGGTTGAAGTTCCATGAGCATTTATATGATCAATATCGGTGATTAAAAGTCCAGATTCTTCAATAGCATTTTTCATCGATCTTACAGCACCCTCGCCGCCCGGCGCCGGCGCAGTAACATGGTGCGCATCAGCAGTAAGTCCGATACCTGCTAACTCGGCATAAATATTTGCTCCTCTATCCAAAGCGTGATTCAATTCTTCAAGAATTAATGTACCGCCGCCTTCACCCATAACAAAACCGCTTCTATCTTTATCAAAAGGGCGTGATGCTTCCAAATATCTATCATTCCAAGTGGATAAAGCTCGCATAGAATTAAAACCGCCTATTCCAATTTCCGTAATTGGTGCTTCGCTTCCGCCGCAAATCATTACGTCGGCAGTTCCACGCTGAATCAGCATAAAAGCATCCGAGATTGCATGAGAAGCCGTAGCGCAGGCTGAAGTAGTTGCATAATTAGGACCTTTAAAGCCAAATCTTATAGAAATTTGACCAGCCGCTAAATCGGAAATCATCATTGGAATAAAGAAAGGACTGAAAACTTTAGGATTTTTTTGTGCAAAAAATTTTTCATTTTCAACTTGAAAAGTTAGCAAGCCGCCTATTCCGCTGCCGTAAATTACTCCGCATCTTTCTCTGTTTATAATTTCAAGGTTAAGTCCGGAATCGTTAATTGCCTGCACAGAAGCAGCAATTGCATATTGAGAGAAAAGGTCTAATCGTTGAATTGATTTCCGATCAAAATAATTAAGAGGTTCAAAACCTTTAACTTCAAAAGCAAAACGAGTATCAAATTTAGATGTGTCAAAACGTGTGATAAGAACAACGCCGTTTTTACCAGAAATAAGACCGTCCCACAATTCTTGTATATTTAAGCCAATAGGTGTTATTGCACCAATACCTGTTATCACAACTCTTCTATTAGCCATTTAGCCTCATACAAAAATTTGGGTTAAAATTGAAATGAAATCTTATAATGTAAAGGCTGTCTAAAATTAAAATGATTTATATTCTAAAGACAGCCTCACATTTATACTCTTATCCTAATTTTTCAGTAAGATATTTAGTTGCATCTCCAACTGTTCCGATCTTTTCTGCATCTTCATCCGGGATTGAGATTTGGAAAGCACTTTCAAATCCCATAACTAATTCAACTATATCAAGTGAATCAGCACCTAAGTCGTTTGTAAAAGAAGCTTCGGGAGTAATTTGAGATTCTTCCACGCCTAACTTATCAATGATGATCTCTTTTACTTTTGCTGCAACATCCATGTTATTCTCCTGTTTTTGGTTTATGTTTATTTGAGTTATTTATTGATTTAAATTTAACAAAATTAAAAAGTAATAAACAAATGATTCTTAAAATTACATTGTCATTCCGCCGTCAACAGCAATTACCTGCCCAGTAACATAATCGGCATCTTTGCTGCAAAGAAAAGCCACAACTTTTGCAATGTCTTCTGGTGTTCCCATTCTTTGCATCGGAACATTTTGAACTAATTTTTTCTTTTGATCATCTGTTAATTTATTAGTCATATCTGTTTGGATAAATCCTGGAGCAACTGCATTAACTGTTATTCCTCTCGAAGCTAATTCACGCGCCATAGATTTTGTAAACCCAATTACACCGGCTTTTGATGCTACATAATTAGATTGACCCGGATTTCCTATTAGAGCAACAACGGAGGCAATGTTCACAATTCTTCCGTAACGTTGCGCAATCATAGGTTTTAGAACTGCTTTCGTATAATTAAAAACACTTTTAAGATTGGCGTTTATAACATCATCAAAATCTTTCTCGGTCATTCTTAAAAGTAAATTATCTCTGGTAATGCCAGCATTATTAATTAAAATATCCACGCCGCCGAGTTTTTCTATGGCAGCATCTACAGTTGCTTGAGCTTGCTCTAATGATGTAGCGTCAGCTTTGAATCCGTAAACTTTTGTGCCGGGATAATCAATTTCACTTAATAATTCTTCAGCACATTCATCACAGCTATTATAAACAAAAGCTACATCCGAAAATAAAACACCGCAGCAACTTCTTGATGCAAGTTCTTTTACTATTGCCCTGCCGATGCCGCGTGTTCCGCCAGTTACTATTGCGCGTTTGTTATGACTTTCAATTTGCATTTTATTTTACTCCGGAAAAAAGTTCTGATAAATATTCTTTTCTATAATTCTCTAATTCATTAAATCCATCATCGCCAAAAAAATGTTGCAACTCTTCCAAACAGGATTCATATATGGAAATTTCAAAGGCAGGATTGCTGTTACAACTTTTTAATCTATCAATATGTTCATCATCAATTGTAAGCGAGCCTTCAAATACAGTTAGCGGAAACAAGATGCAATAAATTGGTTTGTATTTCCATTTATGTTCGCCATCCATCATTGCTAATTTTTGAAGAGTACATAAACCGTTTTTATCCAGAAATGTACATTTGCCATTTATAATTTCTGTTCCTACAGCAACACCGGAATCAAAATCATCATCATCTTCAGGTTCTTCAAACCATGAATTAATATCTTTAGTTTGAGATTCATCTAACAGCGGAATGATTTTATCTTTAATGCTCATTATATATTCATACTCTTTTAAATCTGCATAAACACCGTAATGGCAGCACTCGCCTGCACATTTGCAGGAAAATTTGAATGTAAATATCTGCGGATCAATAAACAGACCATTAATCTTTTTTGTGAATTTAGGATGAGTATTGGTTTCCATTAAAGATATTTCTCCACGTCTTCATATTTATCAATTCCAAAACATTTAACATCGGGATTAATACGTTTAACAAGTCCTTGTAAAACTTTTCCTGGTCCAATTTCATAAAACTCATCAAATCCGTCTGCAATCATATTGATAATTGTTTCTTCCCATCTAACAGGTGAAGTTACTTGCTCAAATAATAAATTTTTAATTTCATCTTTTTGTGTTACAGGTTTTGCAGTAACATTGGCGTAAACAGAAAAGCGGGCATCATAAATTGGCGTTATATTTAAAGAATCAAGTAATTTTTCTTTTGCAGATTGCATTAACGGCGAGTGGAATGCCCCGCTGACAACAAGTTCCTTAACTAACTTTGCTCCGTTAGATTTACAAAGTTCCATTGCTTTTCTAACTCCAGAAATCGAGCCTGAAATAACAATCTGCCCCGGCGAATTAAAATTAGCACATTGAACAATCCCTGAAGCGGATGCTTCTAAACAAAATTTTTCTACTGCGTCTGGATTCAATCCAACAATTGCTGCAAGGGTTCCGGGATTATCAATACCGGCTTGCTGCATTGCTTTTCCTCTTTCTCTCACCAACTTAATTGCATCATAAAACTGGATTGCGCCGGCAGAAACTAAGGCAGAATATTCACCGAGTGAGTGGCCTGCAGTTGCTTGCGGTGAAATTGTTCTTATTAAACTTCCAAGAATAACGCTGTGCAAAAAAATTGCAGGTTGAGTGTATTCGGTTTGCTTAAGTTGTTCTTCGGGTCCATTAAACATTATGTAAGAAAGATTAATTCCGAGCGCATCATCGGCGGTTTTTACCATTTCTTTGGCTTCATCAGATTTATCGAATAAATCTTTAGCCATCCCTATATATTGCGATCCTTGACCCGGAAATAAAAAAGCTATTTTTGACATTTGCTTAATACCAATATTAAAATTAAATTGACCAAACAATATGCGAAGCGCCATAGGTATATCCTGCACCGAAAGCAGAAAATATAAGGTTATCGCCTTTTTTTACTTTTCCATCTCTATAATATTCAGTTAAGCAAAGCGGAATTGTAGCCGCAGTTGTGTTGCCATATTTACCGATATTGATCATTACTTTCTCTTTTTCTAATCCCATTCTTTGAGCAGTTGCATCTATAATTCTTAAATTCGCTTGATGAGGTATAAGATAAGCAATATCCTTGGATTGTAAGTTACTTAGTTTCATTAGTTCAACCGACACATCTGCCATACCTTTTACTGCAACTTTGAAAACAGCTTTACCATCCTGATAAATATAATGCCATTTTTTATCTACTGTTTCGTGCGTAGAAGGATTTAGACTACCTCCGCCGAGCATATTAAGTGCATCTTTTCCTGAGCCGTCAATTCGAAGTATAGAATTTTGTAAACCGTAAGTTTTATCTTCCGTTGGCTCTAATAAAACCGCCGAAGCGCCGTCACCAAAAAGTATGCAAGTATTTCTATCAGTGTAGTCAACAATAGAGCTCATTTTATCTGCGCCGATAACTAATACTTTTTTGTATCTGCCGGATTCAATTAGTGCTGCGCCTGTTTGAAATGCGAAAAGAAAACCTGAGCAAGCGGCTGATAAATCAAATCCCCAAGCCTTTTTAGCACCAATTTTATTTTGGACTAAGCAAGCAGTTGCCGGGAAAAACATATCGGGCGTAACTGTTGCAACAATAATTGCATCAATATCTTCAGCAGAAACATTGTGTTTTTCAAACAGGTCTAAAGCTGCACGTGCAGCTAAATCACTTGTTGCGCCGACTTCTAAAACTCTTCTTTCGCTAATCCCTGTTCTTGTTCTTATCCATTCATCGTTGGTTTCGATAATGGACTCAAAATATTTGTTATCTAAAATTTTATCGGGAACATACATCCCGACACCTGTAACCATAGCGTTAAATTTCTTATCTGACATCTGCCTAACTCTTTTTTTGTGAATATTGTTTGATAGAGTTTTCTATTTTCTTTATTAAATCTTTTTGGTGCATCTCTCTCGCTTTAAGCACCATATTTTTTATTGCTTTTGGAGTGCTGGAACCATGACCAATTATGCTTATTCCATTAACACCAAGTAATGGAACGCCGCCGTGTTCTTGATAATCTAAAGGCTTTAAGGCTTTTTTTAACACGCCTTTAATCAGACCGATTTTAATTTTATCAAATAAACTTTCTTCAGCAGTTTTTTTCAAAAGATGTTTTAACAGTTTTGGAACAGATTCGCCGAATTTCAAAATTATATTTCCAACAAAGCCATCGCAAACAACAACATCAACATCCTTTGTTAAAATATCCCTGCCTTCAACATTGCCGATAAAGTTTAAATTAGATTCTTTCAACATTTTAAATACTTCAGAGGAAACTTCGTTTCCTTTACCTTCCTCCTCGCCCATCGCAAGAATTCCAATAGAAGGATTTTCTTTTCCGCTCATTTCTTTTGCATAGATTGTTCCCATTATTGCATACTCAAATAGATGAGATGCACGGGCATCTTTTCCCGCTCCAACATCATACAAATAACAAGTACCATACATATTTGGAAATTCAGCGCCGATAGTTGGGCGACCAACACCAGGAATTCTTCCCATTATAAGTGTTGAAGCGCTCATCATAGCACCAGTGTTGCCTGCACTAACAAACGCATCGGCTTTACCTTCTTTTACTAATTGTGCGCCTTTTACAATGGATGAATCTGGTTTTGATTTTAATGCCGAGGTCGGCGAATCAACCATTTCAATAACTTCGGAAGTATGAATTATTTTACTTTCATCAAAAGAAAGATTGTTTGATTTTATAACATCAATTATTTCATTTTTTCGCCCGATGAGAAACAATTCAAAATCCTTCTTTTCATTAAAGGCATCAATGGCGCCAACAACTGCATTCTGAGGGGCGTAATCGCCCCCCATTGCATCAACAATTATTCTGCATTTGGATTTTGTTTCGTTAGAATCAACCATTAGATGGGTGAGTTATTGTTATCAGCTTTTTGGTATAAAAACAGAGCGCTCATTATAGTAACCGCAGGAAGGACAAGCACGGTGTGCAAGTTTCATTTCGCCGCAATTAGAACAAGAACTTAATGATGGCACAGTTGCTTTGTAATGAGTTCTGCGTTTATCTCTGCGACTTTTAGACATCTTACGTTTAGGATTTGGCATATTTACATTCCATTATATTTAATTGAGATTTAATTTATCTTTCAAATTCATTAGAGGCTTCCACCTCTCGTCAATTTCGGATTTTTCGCATTTACATTGTTCAACATTCAAATCGGCGCCGCATTTATAACATAAACCTTTACAATCATCACTGCAAAGTTTTTTCATAGGAACTGAAAGCAGTGCAAATTCAACAACATCATTGCTTATGTCAATTTTATCTTCATCACGACTAAGATAAACAACATTAAGCGATTCGGTTTCTTCCTGTTTTTCGTTCATCAGGTAAACCATATCATAATCGCTTTTTAATTTTGATTTGAAGGTTTTTCCGCACCTATCACATTCATATTTAACTTTGAAATCGCTTGAAACTGATAGAATCAATTGGTCGTGAAGTTTGGTTAAGTTTAATGCAGATTTATATTTCCCGAAAAACGGCAATTCTAAATCCAGCGACTCAACTTTGTCTTCAAAAACAAACTCGTGTTTACCTTCGCTTAAATTTGATATTTTTATAATCATAATGTAAAATAACGCAAAAAACGAGGTCAAATATATATTTCCTGCACCTTATAATCAAACAATTGACAATTGTAAAAAATTGGTTATTTGAGCAAAAACTTTAGTTTTGCAAAAAATTATTAATTAAAAATCTTTTTACATAGTTTTGAAATAGTATTTTATAATTCAGTAAAAACTAAAAGAAAGTATTCCAAATCATTAAATGTGTTAATCATGATTATTAAAATGCTGAAATTCAAGCTTAAAAATCAAAACAGGAAGTAAATGATAATATTCATATCAGCATTAGCAGCAATAATTCCGATGTCGCTTTACCTGATAATAATTTGGAGATTTGACCGCTACGAACGAGAGCCGTTCAAACTTGTTTTGGCTAATTACTTTTGGGGCGCGCTTGGCGCTGTTGCACTTGCTTTAATTGCAAGTTTTGCTGTTAATTCTTTCGCATCGTTATTAATCAAAGACAAAATTCAATTAGAGCATTTTGGTTCGATGGCAATTGCGCCGGTGGTTGAGGAAATAACAAAAGGATTATTTCTGCTGATTACAATGAGTAGTAGAAAGTTTGATAATATATTAGATGGAATTGTTTACGGCGGAGCAATTGGGCTGGGTTTTGGGATGACTGAAAATTTTTTATACTTTGTTACTTACAATAGTTCTCTGCCAAATTGGATTGCATTGATGGTTATCCGTAGTTTGTTTTCCGGTGTTATGCATTGTCTTTCAACCGCTTCGTTGGGTGCATTTCTCGGTTTGGCAAAATTCCAATCTAAAATTTTTAAATATATTACAGCATTTTTCGGATTGTTTCTCGCAATCGGAATACATTCAATCTGGAACACCACACTAAGTGTTGATGGAATTGAATATGTTGGTTTTGTGTTTTTGATTTCTTCTGTTTTTATTTTCGCAATAATATTTAAAGTATCGCTTAACAGAGAACGAAAACTAATCTTAAATGAACTTGAAGAAGAGACAGAAATAGGAACTATTCCAAAAGCTCATCTTCAAATTCTCAGCTCATCGCAAAGAGAAAGAAAAGGTTGGTTTGATGAACGGAATCGAAAATTATACATCAATGCAGCAACAACTTTAGCTTTTAGAAAAATTCAAGCTCGCAAATCAAGCGGAGTTAGTAAAACTTACTATGAGCAGGATATAATAAATTTTAGAAAGTTCATCACAAATTTATTGACCAATTCACAAAGCGTTTAAAACAAATGAATACAAATGCTATTTATATATTTCCGCAGTCCCAAATTTTTACAAAGCAACCGGATAGTGAGTTTATTGGAATCGGCAATGAGGAAATTTCATTTCTCAAATCAACTCTTTACTTAAATTTGTTGGATAATGTTCTGCAAAGAAAAGATAAAGTTGATGTGTTCTGTTTTTTTGATGAGAACGATAAAGAATTATTGCCGGATGAATATCACTCAAACGACTACAAAATATTTTTTGAAAATCTATCGGATAAAAATGATGTTTATGATAAACTTGCTACAAAAGAATTTGCCGCATATAAAAATAACATTCTTATTTTTTCTGATGTAATTGATATTCGTCCTGCTGCGCTTGATCAGTATATAAATCTTTTAAGTATTGATGATGAAACAATTCTAATCGCAAAAAGTAAAGAAGGCGTAATCGGCGCTTTAGGTTTTAATAATTTAGCATCAAATGTTTTTCACGAACTTGAAAAATCAGATTTCAACTTTGATAAACTTTTAAGTATAAATAATTCCTGCAATCAATTTATCCACATTGTAAACGATGTGCTGATTGTTAGAAATATTTCTAATTTTAAGCAGCTTTATTCGGAGCTTTCGCAGAAAAAAAGTACTGAGTATTGTTCACAGGAAATGTACGAACGGTTTACACATTTATTTATCGAATACAAGGATTTACTTAAATGAGCAAAGTTGGAATTTTCGGCGGAACCTTTGACCCGATTCATCATGGTCATCTTATAACGGCGCAGTCTGTTAAAGAATTTCGTGGATTGGATAAAATTATTTTTATGCCTGCCTACATTTCGCCCCATAAACAAAGGGTTAAAACATCATCGGCACAAGATAGAATGAACATGATAAAACTTGCGCTTGATGCAATCCCCTTTTTTGAATTTTCCGATTATGAAATTAACCAGCACGAAATTTCTTACACGGTTGATACTTTAAGAAATTTCAAAAAAGATTATGACGAAATTGATTTGATTATCGGATACGATAATATTTTTTCATTCAACACTTGGAAAGAGCCTGATGAAATTTTTAGGCTTGCAAATGTTGTTGTGTTAAAACGCAAATCTTCTCACCCGATTGAATTTATTGATAAGTATGTTGAAGCGGCAACATTCGTTCAAACGCGCGGCATAGAAATAAGCGCAACAGATATACGAAACAGGGTGCAGCAAAATTTACCTATTCATTATCTCGTTCCAAAAGAAGTTGAAGATTATATTTACACTCACAAATTATACAAGGAATAAAATTGAAAATATTAGTTACCGGCGGAGCCGGATTTATCGCCTCTCAGGTTGCAGATGCTTTTATTGCAGAAGGAAATGATGTTGTTATTCTTGATGACCTTTCAACAGGATTTGAAAAGAACATCAATCCAAAAGCAAATTTTGTTAAAGCAAATATCTGCGATAAAAATTTATCCGAGCTTTTTGAATCCGAAAAATTCGACGTTGTAAATCATCACGCTGCACAAATGGATGTGCGCCGCTCCGTAAAAGATCCCGAGTTTGATGCAACTACAAATATTCTCGGAACAATAAATCTTTTGCAAAATTGCATTAAATACGGTGTAAAGAAATTTATGTTCTCATCAACAGGCGGAGCAATTTACGGCGAGCAAGACTACTTCCCTGCCGATGAAAAACATAACTTGCAGCCAAAATCTCCCTACGGCATTTCTAAACTTGCTGTTGAAAAATATCTTTACTTTTACAATTCTGAATACGGATTGAATTATTCAATACTTCGCTACGCTAACATTTATGGACCGCGCCAAAATCCCTTTGGTGAAGCTGGAGTAGTTGCGATTTTTTCAACTAAACTTTTAAAAGGCGAGCAGCCGCTTATAAACGGAAGCGGTAAACAAACACGCGATTATGTTTTTGTTGGCGATGTTGTTAAAGCAAATCTTCTTGCTCTTAAAGATGAATCCTCCGATATTTATAATGTTGGAACAGGAATTGAAACAGATGTAAATGAATTATTCATTGAGTTAAATAAAATTATCGGCAGCGGAAAAGAAGAAAAACACGGACCCACTGCTGCGGGCGAGCAAATGCGCAGCGTAATAACAAGCGATAAACTTTTTAATAAATTCGGCTGGCGTCCATCAACCAAAATTGATGACGGTTTAAAGGCAACTGTTGAGTTTTTCAAAAATGAAATTCAAACTAAAAAATGATTGAAACGGATTTAGCGGAAAAAGTTTTTAACAACGATAGAAGAGCGATTGCACGCTCAATTTCTCATATAGAATCGGATAATTTAAAAGCAGATTTTCTGCTAAATACAGTTTATTCAAAAACAGGCAGCGCTTATAAAATTGGAATTACAGGTCCGCCCGGCGCAGGTAAAAGTACAATAACAAATCAGCTTACAAAGTTATATCGCAAACAAAATAAACGCGTTGCAATTATTGCAGTTGATCCCACTTCTCCATTTACAGGCGGCGCACTGCTTGGCGACCGTGTGAGAATGAACGATATTGGAATGGACAATGGAGTTTTCATTCGCAGTATGGCAACACGCGGCAGTCTCGGCGGTCTTTCAAATAAGGCAATTGATGCTTCCGATGTTCTTGATGCGGCGGGTTTTGATATTATCATTTTAGAAACCGTTGGAGTCGGGCAATCGGAATTGGATATTGCACAGGCTGCCGATACAACAATTGTTGTGCTTGTTCCCGAAAGCGGCGATTCTGTTCAAGCTATGAAAGCAGGACTGATGGAGATTGCCGATGTGTTTATTTTAAACAAAAGCGATCGTCCGGGCTCGCAGCAAGCATTTACTGCACTGCAAACAATTTTAATGATTAAAGATCACGATGAAAATTTATGGCTTCCGCAAATTGTAAAATCTGTGGCTTCGGAAAATAAAGGAACAGATGAAATTGCAAATCAGATTGAGCGGCATAAAAAGTATTTGATTGAAAAACATCTTTTTGATATTAAAAGAGCAAAGCAATTAAAAGTTAGAATTAAAAACATTGTTGAGCAGCGATTAAAAAATCATCTTTGGTCTGATATAAGCGAAGGTTCGTTAAGTGCTTCGTTAGATAAAATCATAAATAAAAATGTATCGCCTTATTTTGCCGCCGATAAATTAATTGAAATCTTTAAAGAAAAACTTTAACCTGTTGTAATCGTAAATTTATTTCTTCTATAATTAAAGAGGATTTTACAATGGAACAATCATTTTTAGGTGAACTAACTGAAAATCAAATTATAATCCGTAACACAATCAGGGAATTTGCTGAGAAGAATATTCGTCCCGTTATAATGGATTATGATGAACCTCAAAAATTCCCGATGGAAATTATGCAGCAACTTGGGCAGCTTGGTTTTCTGGGAATACTTGTTCCCGAAGAATACGGCGGCGCAGGACTTGGCTATCTTGAATATGCAATTGAAATTGAAGAACTTTCGCGAGTTGATCCGTCTTTTGGGCTTTCTGTTGCGGCACATAATGGGCTTTGCACAAATCACATAAATATGTTCGCAAATGAATTACAAAAGAAAAAATATCTGCCCGATCTTGCAAGCGGAAAGAAAATAGGCGCCTGGGGATTAACGGAATCTGCTTCCGGCAGTGATGCCGCAGGCTTACTTTCTACAGCAGTAAAAAATGGTGACCACTATATTTTAAATGGAAGTAAACAATTCACAACTCACGGTACAGTTGGCGAAACAGTTGTTGTTATGGCAATAACAAATAAGGATGCCGGCAAAAAAGGTATTTCGGCTTTCATTCTTGAAAAAGGAATGGAAGGATTTATCGTTGGTAAAAAAGAAAACAAACTCGGAATGCGCGCAAGCGACACAACGCAATTAGCATTTGATAATTGTAAAGTACCAGCCGAAAATCTTTGCGGTGAAGAAGGAATGGGATTTATAAATTCTATGAAACTGCTTGAAGGCGGTAGAATTTCTATTGCTGCTTGCAGCGTTGGATTGGCACAAGGATGTTTGGATGCTTCAGTAAAATATTCGCAGGAACGAAAACAATTTGGTAAACATCTTGCAGATTTTCAGGCAATACAATTTAAACTTGCAGAAATGCAAACAAATATTGAAGCTGCAAGATTATTAACTTACCGCGCGGCCTGGATGAAGGATAACGGAATTGCAAATACAAAAGAAGCAGCGGAAGCAAAATTATTTGCAAGCGAAATTGCAGAGAAAGCTGCAAATGAAGCAGTACAGATTTTTGGCGGCTACGGATTTATAAAAGATTATCCCGTTGAAAAATTTTACCGCGATGTTAAACTGCTTACAATTGGAGAAGGTACTTCCGAAATACAACGGATTGTAATTGCAAGAGATTTGCTAAAAGACAATTAGCGCAAAGGGCATAGAGCAAAGCGGAAAAATAATTGTCATTAAATGGTCATTGATTGTCATTAAATTGTCATTCTCTCGCCTCTTTCCTCTGACTTCTCACTTTTTGCTTCTCACTTCTCACGTTTGACGTCTCTCGTTTCTCGGCTAGCATTTGACTTTTACAGCCTGCTTATTTACTTTTGAACCAAAAATTAAGGAAATGCTTTTTGTTCTACGCTGCTTCAAATATTTCTTTACGAATAACCAAACCTTTGGATTTTATACAGCAAAGTAAAAAGCACGTAGTTGTGCATAGCCTATTTTTGAATATTGATAATATTAGAGAAAAACAAAACAACTGGAACTTAGATATTAAAGAAATTGCCTATCTATGTTCTTTAATATAAACAAGCTGCCTAATTGATAGTTAGGCAAATTTTAAGGGAATTTTATGAAACTATTTTCTCAAATCCTGCTTATACTTTTCTTACTAACAATTTCAACTTTTTCTCAAAATCATCAGACTTATTTTAGTGCTGGATATAGTATACCAACGACCACTTCAGTTTTAAGTACTTCTCAGTATGATGATCAATCTTTTGACCAATTAGTATCAACTTATTCTAAAGGTTTTATACTTAATGGTGGTTATCAATTTTTAGTAAATAATAACTTTATTTTAGATCTAGGAATAAACTATTTTTTTGGTAACAAAAACGAAGAATATTTTAGTACCGAAATTTCAAATTCAAATTACACAAATTCAAACTTTTCAATAGTTCCAACAGTCAATATAAAATTTGATATTGGTAATTTTTCACCTTACACAAAGTTTGGTTGTTCTTTTAATTTAATAAAATTACAAATGGACTTAGACTACATTATTGGATCAACTAGATTCGAATACGAATATGTTTACAAAGGAAATGTTGCTATAGGCTTCGTTGGTGGTATCGGTGTCAATTATCTTTTCAATCAATCATTGGTTGGGTTTATTGAAGCACAATTAAATAGCCTTACTTACTATCCCTCTGAATTGCACTTAACCCAGATATTAAGCAATGGAGAAAAGAATACAACAATATTTAATTTAAAAGAAAATTTTAAATACAATAATACAAATGAGCACGTTATTCCTTCTGAGGATTTTCCATTCAGCTCATTAAGTTTCATTTTAGGTTTACGCATAGTATTATAAAATGCCTAGCAAGCGCCTCAACCCGTTATGTAAAAAGTCAAGGGTTGAGTTGAAGTATTAAATAGAAAGTGTTCATATATTTTTTTAACCAAAAGAATCAATCTGTTATTAACAGTTACCTATTGAATCGGTACTGCA